>WBZS01000497.1_pt1 | contig 48716 bp, 41 predicted proteins | sample 5204201 | NCBI WGS metagenome assembly WBZS01 (sample SAMN12344357, study PRJNA552823) | activated sludge metagenome | biome: Activated sludge suspended growth; feature: Nitrification reactor; material: Wastewater; isolation source: activated sludge from nitrification reactor of wastewater...
CCCGCATTCTGCGCAATCGAACAGACAAAGTTGGACTGGTCGACGATTCTTGACGACCTGAAGGTGCCACCTGGCAACGGACTTGAAGCGCCAAAGGCCGATCGAAAGGGACAACACAGCATTCGCATCAATCAACAGTGGCGAGTCTGCTTCGTCTGGACAGCAGAAGGGGCTGCAGACGTCGAAATCGTCGACTATCACTGAAGGAAACATCGTGCGTACTGTTCCGCCAGTTTCTCCCGGCGAGATGCTTGAAGAGGAGTTCCTCAAGCCGCTCGGCCTCACGAAGTACCGACTCGCCAAGGACATCGGCGTTCCTGCGCAGCGTATCGGAGAAATTGTGGCCGGCAAGCGCGCAGTCACCGCCGATACTGACCTCAGGCTCTGCCGCTATTTCGGCCTGAGCGATGGATGGTGGCTGCGCGGGCAGGCTGCGTATGACACCGCCATTGCAAAAGAGGCGCTGCAAAAGGAATTGGCAGGCATCCAAAGGTGCGCTCTCTTGCCCGCGTAGTACACGGTTTAGCCGGTCGTTGAGTCTGACCGCTTGCCAGACCATCTACCCCTTCAGCATCCACTCATGCCGCGGGTCATTGCGAAAAACCCAGAAGCGGTGCGGCCCGGCCATCACGTTCAGGTAGTAGAGGTCGTAGCCGTGCGGCGCGACCACCGGGTGGTAGCCGCGCGGCACCATCACCAGGTCGTGGTCTTCGACTGCGCAGGCTTCGTCCAGGCTGCGGTCGTCGGTGTAGACGCGCTGGAAGGCAAAACCCTGTGGCGGGTTCAGGCGGTGGTAGTAGATTTCTTCGAGCTGGGTTTCGTGCGGCGGCGTCTCGGCGTCGTGCTTGTGCGGCGGATAACTTGACGAGTGGCCGGCCGGCGTCAGCACCTCGACCACCAGCAGGTGGGCGGCGGTGGGGTCGTCGTGCGGCAGGATGTCGCACACATGGCGCGTATTCGTGCCCTGGCCGCGCACGCTGCGGCGCATGGTCGTCGGGTCGATGACGCGCAGCCCGCGCGGGGTGTCGCCGCCGGGCGCGCTGCACAGCGCGACTTCGGCGTGGCCCAGCGCCTTGACCGCCACCGCGCGTCCCGGCGGCACGTAGACCGCGGCCGGCGACTGTTCTTCAAACACGCTTTGCCGCGTGCCCATGGCCCCCAGTGCCTGGCCATCGACCTCGACCTCGACGCGGCCGGTCAGCACCACCAGGCACAGCTCGCGGCTGCCGGTGGCCAGCGTCTCGCGTTCGCCGTCGGCCAGGCGCAGCGCGCGAAAACCCACGTGGGCCCAGCCGGCGCGCTCGGGGGTGACGTCGACGATGTCGCGGCCGTCGGGCCGGGCCTTGATTTGCAGCGGGCTGACCATCACGCCACCTCGGGTGCCGCGGCGCCGGCGTTCAGCCGGTCGACGATGGCCTTGAGGGTGTCGTAGCCCTTCCTGGCGTAGGCGTAGCTTGGCGCCACCGCCGGGTCTTGCTCGGCCTCGACCACCAGCCAGCCTTGGTAGCCGCCGTCGCGCAGCGTGCGCAGCACGGCGTCGAAATCGATCACGCCGTCGCCGGGCACGGTGAAGGTGCCGTTGATCACACCATGCAGAAAGCTCCAGCCGTCGTTGCGCGCGCTGGCGACGACTTGCGCGCGCACGTCCTTGCAGTGGACATGGACCACGCGCTTTAGGTGTTTGCCTAGCAGCGCCACCGGGTCGGTGGCGCCGCCGTACCAGGCGTGGCCGGTGTCGAACAGCAGGCCGACGTGGGCGTCGGTTTCGGCCATCAGGCGGTCGATGTCGGCCGGCGACTCGACGTAGGCACCCATGTGGTGGTGGTAGGCCAGCGTCAGGCCATAGCTTGCCTGCAGGTGCGCGCCAAAGGCGTTGAGCTTGCGCGCATAGGCCTGCCACTGCGCGTCGCCGGCAAAGCGCGGGCGCTTGGCCAGCGGCGTGTCGATCTGGCCCTGGATGGACCCGGCGACCTCGCCGTACACCACCACCCGGCAGCCCTGCGCCTGCAGCTTGCTCATGTGTGCCACGCAGCGGGCGACTTCGTCTTCCAGCGTGCCCTCGGCAAGCTGGCCCGAGTACCAGCCCGAGACGCAGGCCACGCCGTACTCGGCCAGTTTGGCGCGCAGCGCCTGCGGGTCGGCCGGGAACTTGCCGCCCAGCTCAAAGCCTTCGAAGCCGATCTCCGCGCCTTCGCCGAGGGCGGTTTCGAGCGGCGTCTCGCCGCCCAGCGACGGCAGGTCGTCGTTGCTCCACGAGATGGGGTTGATGCCGATGCGGACGTTCCAGGGCGTGGTCATGGTGGGGCTTGGTGAATGGGGACGGGTGCACAGACTTCCTGGCGCGGCGCGGTCAGACGCGTTGGCCGGCCTTGGCTGCGTCGCAGTCGGTGCGCGCGGCGCGCACCTCGGCGCGTGCCGAGACCTCGGGGATGCCGACTTCCCACCAGCAGCCGCCGTCGGCGGTGACGCGCTGGTGCGTGGTGTCGATGACGATGACCTGGGTGCTGCGGGCGGCGCGCGCGGCGACCAGCGCGGCTTTCAGCGCGGCGATGTCGGCCACGTGGACCGCCTCGGCGCCCAGGCTGCGCGCGTTCAGCGCAAAGTCGATGGTCGAGCGCGCGCCGCCCGCGGGAACGCAGTCGTCGAGCATGTTGTTGAAGCTGGCGTTGCCGGTCTTCAACTGCAGCCGCTCGATGCAGCCGTAGCCGCGGTTGTCAAGCACCACGACGATCAGCTTGTGGCCCAGCAGCACCGAGGTGGCCAGCTCGGCGTTGAGCATCAGGTACGAACCGTCGCCGACCATCACGATGACCTCGGCGTCGGGCCGCGCCATCTTGGCGCCCAGGCCGCCGGCGATCTCGTAGCCCATGCACGAATAGCCGTATTCGACGTGGTAGCCGCCGGGCCGGCTGGCGCGCCACAGCTTGTGCAGCTCGGCCGGCAGCGTGCCGGCGGCGCAGACCACCACGTCGCGCGCCGCTGAGTCGGGGTGCGAGTCGCGCACCGCGCCGATGACTTCGGCGTCATAGGGCAGCCCATGCGGCAACGTGTGCTGCGGCAGGTGGCGGGTCAGCGCGTCGACGCGGGCGTTCCAGGCCGTGGCCAGCTGGCCTGCGCGCGCGGTCCACGCGGCGTCGGCGTGCCAGCCGGCGGCGGCCGCCGAGAGCTGGGCCAGGCCGAGCCGCGCGTCGCTGACCAGCGCGGTGCCGCGCCACTTGCCGGCGTCAAACGGTTGCACGTTGACGCCCAGCAGCCGGGCCTTGGCAAACAGCGCGTGCGAGCCAGTGGTGAAGTCCTGCAGCCGGGTGCCGACCGCCAGCACCAGGTCGGCTTCGCGCGCCAGCTCGTTGGACGCCGGGCCGCCGTCGACACCGATGGCGCCGACGTTCAACGGGTGGTCCCACGGCAGGCTGCTCTTGCCGCCGTGCGACTCGGCCACCGGCACGCCGTGGGCCTCGGCAAAGCCGCGCAGCGCGTCGCTGGCCTGGCTGTAGAGCACGCCGCCGCCGGCGACGATCAACGGCCTTTTGGCGCTGGACAGCAGCGCGGCGGCACGCGCCAGCTCGAAGGCGTCGGGCGGCGGGCGGCGCAGGCGCAGCGGCGCGGGTTGCAGGAAGTCCAGCGGCCAGTCGAAGGCCATGGCCTGCACGTCCTGCGGCAGCGCCAGCGTCACCGGGCCGCACTGCGCCGGGTCGCTCAGCACCTGGATGGCGCGGGGCAGCGCGGTCAGCAACTGCTCGGGGCGGGTGATGCGGTCAAACCAGCGCGACACCGGGCGCAGGCAGTCGTTGGCGGTCAGGTCGCCGTGCTCAAAACTTTCCACCTGCTGCAGCACCGGGTCGGGCGCGCGGCTGGCAAAGGTGTCGCTGGGCAGCAGCAGCACCGGCAGCCGGTTGACATGGGCCAGCGCCGCGGCGGTGACCAGATTGGTGGCGCCGGGGCCGATGCTGGTGGTCACCGCCATGAAGCGGCGCCGGAAATGCGCCTTGGCATAGGCCACCGCGGCGTGGGCCATGCCTTGCTCGTTGTGCGCGCGGAAGGTGGCCAGCGTGGCGCGCGCGGCGTACAGCGCCTCGCCGATGCCGGCGACGTTGCCGTGGCCGAAGATGGCCCACACGCCGCCGCAATACGGCGCGGTGCTGCCATCGGCGTCTTCAATGCGCAGCGCCGCCAGGTGGCGCACCAGCGCCTGCGCCATGGTCAGTCTAACCGTCATCATGCTGCCTTCATTTGGTTGTCGCGGCTGGCGCGGCTGGCGCGCCAGGCGTCAACCAGCGTGGTGAAGTGGCGCGCCACCTGGTCGACCAGCGTGGCGTCGTCGATCTCGCCGCGCAGCCAGGCGCTGCTTGGCGCGGCCCACAGCGTGCGCCCGACCATAAAGCCCTTGACGATAGCGTGGCGGGCCTGCGCAAAGCCGTCGGCCAGCGCCTGCAACGGCTGGTTCAGGCCCAGGATCACCGCGCCGCGGCACAGCGGGTCGCGCTCGGCGATCAATGCCGCCAGCGCGTCCCAGGCGGCGGCCTGCATCGGCGCCAGCTTCCACCACTCGGGCTTGAAGCCCAGGTTGTACAGCCGCTTGATGGCGCGCAGCACCGCGGCGTCGGCGCTGCCGGGTGGCGTGGTGGCCGGCGGGGCAATGATTTCCAGCAGCAGCTCGTGGCCGCTGGCGCGCGTGGCGTGCCACAGCTCGCGGATGCGCGCCTCCTGCTCCAGCCGCAGGTCGACCGCGTCGTCGGGGTGGTAGAAGACCAGGCATTTGACGGTTTGCTCGCGTGGCCAGGTGGCCAGCGCGGTGCCCAGCGAGTGCGTGCCGTCAAAGCGCAGCGGGCGCGACCCCGGCAGCTCGACCGGCCGGCCGACCCACCAGCCGCGGCCGGTGGCGGCGTGCAGCGCCGGCTCGCCATAGGCGCTGCCGTCGATCAGCACGCCGATGCGGCCGTGCAGCGCGCGGCTGGCTTCGACCTGCTCGGCGGCGCGCAGCAGCAGCCGTTTCAGCACCGGGATGCGCGACTCGCTGGCACCGGCGGCGCGCGCCAGTTCAAAGAACTGGCTGCGGTGGTCAAAGGCCATCACGTTGAGCTCGGGCCAGGCCGGGCGGGCGGCGGTGCAGCGGTGCAAGTGGGCGAGCTGCGCGTCGGCATCGACCTTGGGGTTGCGCGTGCCGCTGAACCAGTGCGCCAGCTCGGCAGGCGTGGGCATCGCCGGCGCGCAGGCGTGGCGCGAGACGACGATGGCGCCGCAGGCGTTGGCCAGCCGGGCGGCGTCGGCAAAGCCCTGGCCGCGCAGAAAGCCGGTCATCAGCCCGGCGGCAAAGGCGTCGCCGGCACCGAGCACGTTGAACACCTCGACGCGTTCGCCCTGGACCGTTGGCGCATCGGCAAGGCGCGACGGCACCGCGCCGGGGATGAAGGCGCAGCCGCGCGCGCCGAGCTTGACCACCAGCGCCGCCGCCGTCACCTGGCGCACGCGCTGCAACGAGGCGAGCAGGTCGTCGGCCACGCCGCCGGCGATCAAGAACTCCTCCTCGGTGCCGATCAACAGGTCGAACTGCGGCAGCAGCTGTTGCAGTTGCGCGGTCACCTGGTCGTTGGCGACAAAGCGGTTCTCGCCCGCGCCGCGGCCGGTCAGGCCCCACAGCACCGGGCGGTAGTCGATGTCCAGCACGCGCAGCGTGGCGTGCTTTTTGGCGTAGGCCAAGGCCGCCAACGAGGCGGCGCGCACGGTCGGCGTCGACAAGTGGGTGCCGGTGATCAGCAGCGCCCGGCACTGGGCGATGAAGTCTTCGGAGATCGCCGCCGCGTCCAGCGCCATGTCGGCGCAGTTCTCGCGGTAGAACAGCAGCGGAAAGGTGTCGCTGTCCTTCAGCCCCAGCACCGCCAGCGCGGTCAGGCGCTGGCGGTCAATTTGCACCTGCGACACGTCGCAGCCTTCGCGCTGCAGCGTCTGGGTCAGAAAGCGGCCCATTTGCTCGTCGCCGACGCGCGAGACCATCGCGCTTTTCAGGCCCAGCCGGGCCACACCGAAGGCGATGTTGGCCGAGCTGCCGCCGAGGTATTTGGCGAAGCTGGCGGTGTCTTCGAGCGCGCAGCCGACCTGTTGCGAGTACAGGTCCACCGCCAGCCGGCCCAGGCAGGCCAGGTCGAAGCGGCGCGCTGCGGGAATCGTCAAGCTGTTCATCGGGGGGTCCGGCCGCTTGGGCCGCCTTCGCTCATCGGGGATTATCAGGGCTGCACGTGCAGTGCGGCCACGCGCTGTCGGCTGCTTGCCGGCGTGCCGGCGTGCCGGCGTGCCGGCGGCCGGGTCGGAACCGGGGTTGGCGTGCAGTCTAGAGTGTACGGAAAAAGAGTTCGCTAGGTGTATTTACGTAGAAAATATTTTCCAATTTTTGGACCGCGTGGCTATAGTTCATTCCGGTCGAGGGAGCGCGCCGTGCCCATTGAAACCCAGGCGCCGGCGCACTCGAATCACCGCCTTAGCGCCCTAGCGCATCACCATCCAGGAGACCCCCATGAAGAAATCCGTGCTGCTTCCGCTGGCCGCCGCCACCGCCCTGACGTTGCCGCTGGCCGCCCAGGCCCAGAAGATCGGTGTGGCGATGGCGCTGCAGGACACCTTTCTGACCATCCTGAAAAACGGCACGATGGACGCGGCCAAGAAGGCCGGCGCCACGGTGCAGGTCGAGGACGCGCAAAACGACGTCGGCAAGCAGCTCAGCCAGATCCAGAACCTGATCGCGCAAAAGGTCGACGCCATCATCGTCAACCCGGTCGACACCGACGTCACGCCCAAGATCACCAAGATGGTGGTCGACGCCAAGGTGCCGCTGGTCTACGTCAACCGCAAGCCGGCCGACTTTGCCAAACTGCCCAGCGGCGTGGCCTATGTGGCGTCGGACGAGCGCGTCTCGGGCACGCTGCAGACGCAGCACGTGTGCAAGCTGCTCAAGGGCAAGGGCAACATCCTGGTGTTGATGGGCGAGTTGTCCAACGAGGCCGCGCGCACCCGCACCAAGGACATCGAAGAAGTCGTTGCCACCAAGGAGTGCAGCGGCATGAAGATCGTCGACAAGCGCGAAGGCAAGTGGGAGCGCACCCAGGGCCAGGACATCACCACCAACTGGCTGTCGTCGGGAGTGAAGTTCGACGCCATCATCGCCAACAACGACGAAATGGCCATCGGCGCCATCAACGCACTGAAGGCGGCCAAGAAGTGGACGCCGCAGTCCATCGTCGCCGGCATCGACGCCACGCCCGACGCGCTGGCCTCGATGAAGGCCGGCGACTTGAAGGTCACCGTGTTCCAGAACGCCGCCGGCCAGGGCTCGGGCGCGATCGACGCCGCGCTGAAGCTGATCAAGAAGCAGCCGGTCGAGCGCTTCGTCAACGTGCCGTTCGAACTGGTAACACCGGACAACCTGAGCAAGTACGCCGGCAAGAACTGACGCCGAGCGCCCGGCGGCGGCGCCACCGCCGCCGGCCTCCCTGCTCACCCGACGCACCGCCGGCCAGGCGCCCGACGCGGGTGCTGCCGCCCGCCTGGTTTGTTAGCCGTCCCCTGGAGGCCATGCCATGTCAGACCCCGTCGCCCCGACGCGCCCAGCCGGCGCGGTGAGCGCCGCCGCGGCGCCGCTGCTGGAAATCGAGGGCATACGCAAGGCCTTTCCCGGCGTGGTGGCGCTGGACGACGTGCGCTTTCGGCTGCGCGCCGGCACGGTACACGCGCTGGTGGGCGAGAACGGGGCCGGCAAGTCGACGCTGATGAAGATCATCGCCGGCATCTACGTGCCCGACCAGGGTGAGGTGCGCATCAAGGGCCGAGCGCTGGTGCTCAACGGCCCGCTGGACGCGCTGAACAACGGCATCGCGATGATCCATCAGGAACTCAACCTGATGCCCTACATGACGGTGGCCGAGAACATCTGGATCCGCCGCGAACCGACAACCCGTCTCGGCCTGGTCGACCACCAGGCGCTGCGCCAGCACACCCAGGCGCTGTTTGACCGCCTGGCGATCGACATCGACCCCGAGGCCGAGGTGCGCAGCCTGTCGATTGCCAGCCGGCAAATGGTCGAGATCGCCAAGGCGGTGTCGTTCGACTCCGACGTGCTGATCATGGACGAGCCGACCTCGGCACTCACCGAGACCGAGGTCAAGCACCTGTTTCGCATCATCAACCAGTTGCGCGACCAGGGCAAAGGCATCGTCTACATCACGCACAAGATGAACGAGTTGTTCGAGATCGCCGACGAGGTGTCGGTGTTCCGCGACGGCAGGTACATCGACACCCGGCCGTGCGCCGACATCACCCGCGACGAGCTGATCCGCATGATGGTCGGCCGCGAGGTGACGCAGATGTTTCCAAAGGAGACGGTGCCGATCGGCGACGTCGTGCTGTCGGTCAAGGACCTGGGCGTTGCCGGCCTGTTCAGCGGCGTCAGCTTCGACCTGCACGCCGGCGAGATCCTGGGCCTGGCCGGGCTGGTTGGCTCGGGGCGCAGCAATGTCGCCGAGGCCTTGTTCGGCGTGGTGCCGGCCAGCGCCGGACGCATTGCGATCGAGGGCATCGAGGTGCGCATCGACAACCCGGCGCAGGCCATGAAGTACGGCATGGCCTTTCTGACCGAGGACCGCAAGGACACCGGCTGCTTTCTGATCCTCGACATCCTGTCGAACATGGAGGCCGCGGTGCTGAGCCAGCGCTATGTCAACCTCGGCTTCGTCGACCGCGCCCGGCTCAGGCGCGACTGCGACGACATGAGCCGCACGCTGCGCGTGAAGACGCCCAGCCTGGACGAGGTGATCCAGAACCTGTCCGGCGGCAACCAGCAAAAGGTGTTGATCGGGCGCTGGCTGCTGACCAAACCCAAGATCCTGATCCTCGACGAGCCGACGCGCGGCATCGACGTCGGCGCCAAGGCCGAGATCCACCGCCTGGTCAGCAAGCTCGCCGGCGAGGGCGTGGCGGTGCTGATGATCTCCTCGGAAATGCCCGAAGTGCTGGGCATGAGCGACCGCATCATGGTGATGCACGAAGGCCGCATGACCGGCATCGTCGAGCGCCGCGACGCCGACCAGGTGCGGATCATGGAACTGGCCTCGCGCTGACACCGACAACGGCCTGCGCGTTGCGCCGGCCACCTCCGACCCCAACCGAACAACCGGAGCCGACATGGCCATCAACCCGAGTGTGGGCGCGCAGTCCATGACCATCAGGCCGGCGCCGCGCAAGTGGCCGCCGGAACTCGGCATCTTCGCGGTGCTGATCGGCATTTGCCTGTTCTTCGAGGCGCTGGGCTGGGCGCTGAACGGCCAGAGCTTCATCCTCAACCCCGAGCGGCTGCAGATCATCGTGCTGCAGATGGCGGTGATAGGCATCATCGCGGTCGGCGTCAACCTGGTCATCATCACCAGCGGCATCGACTTGTCGTCGGGGTCGGTGGTCGCCGCCTCGGCGGTGGTTGCCGCCAGCCTGGCCCAGGTGTCGGACTTCCCGCGCGCGGTGTTTCCGCAGCTCACCGACCTGGCGCCGATCTGGCCTATCCTGGCCGGCGTGGCGATCGGCGTGGTGATCGGCATCCTCAACGGCGCGTTGATCGCCTTTACCGGCATTCCGCCGTTCATCGCCACGCTGGGCACCATGGTGGCCGCGCGCGGCTTTGCCAAGTGGTTCACCGGCGGCATGCCGGTGAGCATGCTGACCGACGGCTTTGCCTGGATAGGCTCGGGCGCCAACCCGGTGTTGATCTTCGTCGTCGTCGCGCTGGTGTTCCACGTCGTGCTGCGCTACACCCGCTTTGGCAAGTTCACCTACGCCATCGGCGCCAACCGGCAGGCGGCGGTGGTCTCGGGCATCAACGTCAGCCGGCACCTGATCTGGATTTACGCCATCGCCGGGCTGCTCAGCGGCATTGCCGGCACGGTGACCGCGGCGCGCGCGATCTCGGGCCAGTCGGGCATGGGCGTGATGTACGAGCTGGACGCGATTGCCGCGGTGGTGATCGGCGGCACCTCGCTGTCGGGCGGCATCGGCCGCATCACCGGCACGGTGATCGGCGTGCTGATCCTGGGCGTGATGACCTCGGGCTTCACCTTCATCCGCATTGACGCGTACTACCAGGAGATGGTCAAGGGCGCGATCATCGTTGCCGCGGTGGTTGCCGACATGTACCGCCAGCGCAAACGCCGCAGTTGAGGCGCTTTCAGTCCACCACCCCTTGCCGGAGCACGGCTGCCATGAAGATCGCCCTCGACCCCTACATGATTCGCCACCTGTCGCTGCCCGAGCTGTGCCGCGCCACCGCCGAGTTGGGCTACGACCAGATCGAGCTGTCGCCGCGCGCCGACTTTCTCGATTGGTGGGTGATGCCGCGCGCCACCCGGGCGCGCATGGCCGAGTTCAGGCAGGCGCTGCGCGCGCACGGCGTTGGCCTGGCCACGCTGCAGCCGATGTACCGCTGGGCCAGCCCGTTCGAAGACGAGCGCCAGTGGGCGGTGCGCTGCTGGAAAAAGGCCATCGAGGTGGCAGTCGAGATGGACTGCCGGCTGATGATTTCAGAGTTCGGCCGCGGTGCCTCGCCCGAGCGCTCGGTCGGCGAGCGCCCCGGCGCCAACCCGCGCGAGCTGTGCGAGGCGGCGTGGTTTCGCTCGATCGACGAGTTGCTGCCGATCTTCGAGCGCGAAGACATCACGCTGTCGGTCGAGCCCCATCCTGAAGACTGGATCGAGCAAATGGCCCCGGCGGTCGACATCGTCACCAACATCGGCTCCAGGCACCTGAGGCTGAGCTACATCGCGCCGCACACCTTCTACTACGGCGACGACATGGCGGCGATGCTGCGCGCCGCGGCGCCGCTGCTGGCCCATGTGCGCGTGGCCGACACCTTCGACCACAAGAAAAGCTCGCAACTGCGCTACATCGTCAACCCGCCGGGGTCGGGCCAGATCCGCGTCCACCAGCACCTGGACATCGGCCAGGGCGAGATCGACTGGGAGCTGTTCTTCGGCACGCTGGCCGCGGTCGGCTTCGACGGCGTGCTGTCGTCGTGCGTGTTTGCCTGGGAAGAGCGCGCCGAAGCCAGTTCGCGCTTCATGCGCCAGGAAATTCAACGCCTGGCCGACCGCCACGGGCTCGGCCGCCGGGCGGGCTGAGCGGCCAGCGCGCCGGCCAGTGCAGGCAGCCCAGCCACCCCGACCGCGGGCCTCAGGATCGACCGACAACAAGGCTCCGGCATGAGCATCAGGATTTCAGGCGCGCCATGCAGTTGGGGCGTTGACGACGTGCGCAACCCGCACCTGCCGCCGTGGACCCGCGTGCTGACCGAGGCGGCGCAGGCCGGCTATACCGGCATCGAGCTCGGCCCCTACGGCTACCTGCCGCTGGACGCGCAGGTGGTCGGCGCCGAGTTGCGGCGGCATGGGTTGCACGTGGTCGCCGGAACGATCTTCGATGACCTGGTTGCGGCCAGCCACCTGGATGCGTTGCTGCGCCAGGCCGACGACATCTGCACGCTGCTCAAACGCCTGCCGCCGCTGCCGGTGCTTGCCGGCCAGGCGCAGCCCGGGCCCTATCTGGTGCTGATCGACTGGGGCCACCCCGAACGCGACATCAACGCCGGCCACCCCGACCGCGCGCCGCGGCTGGGCGCCGCCGACCGGGCGCGCATGCTGGCGCATATCGAGGCGATTGCCCGCCTGGCGCGCGACCGGCACGGCGTGCGCAGCGTCGTCCACCCGCACGCCGGCGGCTACATCGAGTTCGCCGACGAAATCAGCGCGCTGGTGGCCGCCCTGCCCCACGCAAGCGCCGGGCTGTGCCTGGACACCGGCCACCTGTATTTCTCCAAAATGGACCCGGCGCGCTGGCTGCGCGAACACGCGGCGCGCATCGACTATGTCCACTTCAAGGACGTTGACGCGCAGGTCTATGCCGACGTGATGGCCGAGCCGGTGCGCTTTTTCGATGCCTGCGCACGCGGCGTGATGTGCCCGATCGGCCGTGGCGCGATCGACTACGCGCAGGTCAGGCAGGCGTTGGCCGACATCGGCTACCACGGCTGGATCACCATCGAGCAGGAACGCGACCCGCGCCATGCCAACGCCAGCCTGGCCGACGTCCAGGCCAGCCTGGACCACTTGAAAACCCTCGGCTTCGAATAGCCCGCCTTACGGGCGACACCGGACACCCCCATGATTGACGGACAACGCCAGCGCGCCGCACCCATACGCTGGGCCATGGTCGGCGGCGGACGCGGCAGCCAGATCGGCTACAGCCACCGCTCGGCGGCCTTGCGCGACGGCCGCTTTGCGCTGATCGCCGGCGCCTTTGACATCGACGCCCAGGCCGGCCGCGACTTCGGCCTGCGGCTGGGCGTGGCGGCCGAACGCTGCTACGCCGACTTCGCGACGATGTTCGCCGCCGAAGCCGGCCGCGCCGACGGCATCCAGGCGGTGTCCATCGCCACGCCCAACAGCACCCACTACGCGATTTGCAAGGCGGCGTTGCGCGCCGGGCTGCACGTGGTGTGTGAAAAGCCGCTGTGCTTTACCACCGCCGAGGCGCAGGAACTGAAGGCCCTCGCGCGGCAGGCGAACAAGGTCATCGGCGTGGCCTATGGCTACGCCGGCTACCCGCTGATCGAACAGGCACGGCAAATGATTGCGCGGGGCGAGCTGGGCGCGGTGCGCATCGTGCAGATGCAGTTCGCGCACGGCTTTCACAGCGCGGCGGTCGAGGCCGACAACCCGGCCGCGAAGTGGCGCATGGACCCGCGCGTGGCCGGCCCCAGCTATGTGCTGGGCGACATCGGCACCCACCCGCTGTACCTGTCGCAGGCGATGCTGCCGCAGTTGCAGATCGAGTCGCTGCTGTGCTCGCGGCAAAGCTTTGTGCAAAGCCGTGCGCCGCTGGAGGACAACGCCTTCACGATCATGAAGTACCGCGGTGGCGCAGTCGGCTACCTGTGGTCGTGCGCGGTCAACGCCGGCTCCACGCACAGCCAGAAGATCCGCGTCATTGGTTCCAGGGCCAGCCTGGAATGGTGGGACGAGCGGCCCAACCAGTTGTCGTTCGAGGTGCAGGGCCAGCCGGCGCAGGTGCTGGAGCGTGGCATGGCCTACCTGGACCCGCAGGCGCTGGCCCTGGACCACATCAGCGCCGGCCACGCCGAGGGCCTGTTCGAGGCCTGGTCTAATTTGTACGACCGCTTCGCGCGCGCGATGGACGCCGCCGACCGGGGTGATGCGCAGGCGTTGAGCGAGCTGCGCTACCCGGACGTCGACGCCGGCCTCGCAGGCGTGCGCTGGGTGGAACACTGCGTGCGCTCGGCCGACGCCGGCGGTGTGTGGGTCGACTACCGCTGACCGGCGTGCATCACCCTGGCTGCCGCGCGAACCATAGCCATTTTCTTCTTCAAGGACCGCCCACGTGGCCACCGACGCCCCGAAGATCACCGTCGAGCAATTGCTCAAGCGCATCTCGAAAGAGTACGAGGGCCTGAGCAGGCAGCTCAAGATCATTGCCCGCCACGTGGAACAGCAGCGCGACCATCTCGGGCTGGACGGCATCCAGCATGTGGCCGAGCAGTGCGGGGTGCAGCCCTCGGCGGTGGTGCGCTTTGCCAAGCACTTCGGCTTTTCCGGCTTCAGCGAAATGCAGCGCATTTTTCGCGACGGGCTGGCGCGGCAGATCTCGCCCGGGCGCAACTACCAAAGCCGCATCCGCGAAGTCATCGAGTCCGGCGCGGGCGCGCTGTCGTCGGTGCAGATCGCGCAGGAGTTCCTGCACGGCAGCATGGCCGGCATGGAAGCCTTGCGCGCCGGGCTGTCGGCCAGCGCATTCAAGAAGGCGGTTGACCTGCTGGCCGACGCCGACACGGTGTGGATCGCCGGCTCGCAGCGCTCGTTTCCAATCGCCGCCTACCTGGACTACGCGTTACAGCACACCGACAAGCGCATCGGCCTGGTCACCGCGCTGGGCAACATGCACATGGGCCAGATGCGCTCGGTGCGCAAGGGCGACGTGATGGTCGCGATTTCGTACCAGCCCTATGCCCAGGAAACGCTGGACGTGGCGCAGGCCGCGGTGGCACGCGGCGCGCGGCTGATCGCCATCACCGACAGCCTGATGAGCCCGCTCGCGCGCGACGCCCAGGTGGCGCTGATCGTGCTGGAAAACTCGACCTTCGGCTTCCGCTCGCTGACCAGCACGATGGGGCTGGCGCAGGGCCTGTTCATCGCGCTGGCCTACCGGCTGGAACTGCCCTACCAGCCGACCACGGCGGCGGTGGAGCCGGCTGCGCCGCCGGCTTGAGCGGCACGCCCCGAATTGACCGGCGGACGCCATCCACCGGCCTTGCACGACCGCATCAAACCCCGCCGTAGAACGCCGGCCGCTCGGCCATGGCGATCGGCGTGGTCTGCCGCGTGTGGCGCGCGGCGACGCAGGCGTCGGCGGTGACGGCGGCGAAGTAGCCGTCCCAGGCGGTCGGGCCGTCGACCCGGCCGGCGCGGGTGGAGGTGATCCACTCTTGCAGCTCGACGTCGTAGGCGTCGATGAAGCGCTGCTTCCAGTCCATCTGAATCGCGGTCGACGCGCGGCCGGCCTGGCGCAGCGCCACGCTGGCCGGGTCAGGCAGGTTGGCCGCGCCGTCTTCGCCGACCACCTGGCACTGGATGTCGTAGCCAAAGCGGCAGGCGACGAAAACCTCGCAGTCGATGCGTATGCCCTGGCGCGTTTCCAGCAGCACGATGATCGGGTCGTGCAGCCCATCGTGGGCGTGGCGGGTGCGGCGCGGCTCGATCACCTGGGCTGAGACATAGTCGTCGGCCAGCAGCCAGCGCAGCGTGTCGATTTCATGGACGAAGGTATCGGTGATGCCCATGTCGCCAAGGTAGTGCGCCGGCACCGACGGGTTGCGGTGGGTGCAGTGCACCATCAGCGGCGCGCCGATCTGGCCGCCGTCGAGCACCTGCTTGAGCGCACGGTAGCCGGCGTCGTAGCGGCGCATGAAGCCGACCTGCACCAGCGGCCGGCCGTGGCTGATTTCGGCCTCGACGATGCGCCGCGCGCCCGCCGCGGTGGTGGCCAGCGGCTTTTCGCAAAACACCGGCTTGCCGGCGGCGATGCAGGCCAGCACCTGCGCCTCGTGCGCCGGGCCCCATGAGGTGACGAGCAAGGCGTCGACATCGGCCGCGCCGATCAGCGCGTCCACTGAAGCCTCGATGCGCGCGTCGAGGTTTTCGGCGGCGACAAAGCGGCCTGCGGCGTCCAGGTTGATGTCGTTGACCGCGACGACACGCGCGCCGGTGGTCTTGCCCCCGATGCGCCGGATGTGGTCCTGGCCGATTGCGCCGGTGCCGATCACGCCCAGGCGCAGTGGGGCGGATGCGTGGTTGTTGGCGGTCATCCTGGTCTCCTTTATTGGTAGGTTAAACGGCGGGCGCGGCGACCGCGGCCTGCAGGTGCACCATGCTGGCGGCCAGCCGCGACTCGATGTCCGCGGCGGCGGCAATTTCGGCCGCAAACGGCTCGAACGAGGCGTGGCCGGCGTAGCCCGCGGCGAGCAGGTGGCGAAGCTGCGCGGCGTTGCCCAGCCGGTCGGCGGCGCCGACCAGCACGCGGTGGCCGTCGCGCATCTGGTTGACCGCCAGCGCCGGGTCTTCAACGCCCGAAATGTGGACCAGGCCGGTCCATTCGGGGAAGTAGCGGTCCTCGCCGGCCAGGTGGTGGTGGAAGGTGTCGTGGACCAGGCGGAAGCTGGCGCCGGCGCCGATTTCCTCGAAGGCGCGCACGGCCTGCGACTTGCGACGCAACGCGCATTCCTCGAAGCCCAGCGGCTCGACCAGGCCGACCAGGCCGGCGTCGTCAAGCAGCGGCTTCAAGCAGCGCAGCGCGTGGACCAGGTCGGCGTGGCGCTGCCCGGCGCTGCGCGCATCGGCCACGCTGTTCAACGGGCACATCACCAGCGCCTGCGCGCCGCAGCCCACGGCGTAGTCGATCAACGACCGTGCGCTGGCTTCCAGCTTGGCGTCAAAGACATCGAACGGGTACAGCGCGTTGATCGAGCGGATCGCCAGGCCCTGGCCGCGGGCGATGGCGCCGATCTCGGGCGCCGGCGTGCCGTCGACCAGTTCGACGCCCGGCAAGTCGTTGCGGATCTCTATCGTGTCCACGCCCAGGCGACGGCACAGCGCCGCAAACTCGGCGAAGGCGATGCGTGGCGCGCTGATGCGGTTGATCGCAAAGCGGATGGTCTGGCTCACGGCGGGTCTCCGGCGGCGGGGTTCGGGGGGCGGCTGGCCAAGCGGCGTCGGCGCCGTTGTGAAAAAAATTTTGTTCGATTTATTATGACATTTTGGAAATTGAATTCCAACTTTTCGCGCCGCCGGAGAGCGCCCGGACCGGCCAGCCGGTGGTCTTTTGAACGACTGCGTCGCGTCGCCCGTGTTGAGTCCTCACATGCCGTCCACAAAACGCGCGGCGATGGCGACGAACTCCTGTTGAATGACAAAGAAGGCGTCGACGACGGCGGGGTCAAAGTGCGTGCCGCGGCCTTTGAGGATGACGTCCACCGCATGCGCGTGCGGATAGGGGTTTTTGTAGACGCGGCGGTTGATGATGGCGTCGTAGACGTCGGCCAGCGCCATCAGCCGCGCCGAAATCGGAATCGCGTCGCCGGCCAGTTTTTGCGGGTAGCCTGAGCCGTCCCACTTTTCGTGGTGCGAATAGGCGATTTCCTTGGCGATGTGCAAGAACTCGACCTTGAAGCCAAGCTTGCTTTCGGCCTTTTCGATGGCGTCCTTGCCCAGCGCAGAGTGGGCTTTCATGATTTCGTACTCGGCCGGCAGGAAGGGCCCGGGCTTGAGCAGGATGCCGTCCGGTATGCCGACCTTGCCGATGTCGTGCAGCGGCGCCGAGCGGAACAGCATCGCAATCGTGTAGTCGGACAGAAAGTTCCGAAAGCGCGGGTGGTCGCGCAAGTGTTCGGCCAATGCCTTGACGTAGTGCTGGGTGCGGCGGATGTGGTTGCCGGTTTCGTTGTCGCGCGTCTCGGCCAGCGAGGCCAGGCCAAACAGCATCACCTCCTGGATCGCGCGCACCTCCATCGTGCGCCGGTCGACCTGTTGTTCGAGGAAGGCGTTCTTGTCGCGCAAAAAGTCGGCCGAGGCCTTCAACAGCAACTGCGCCTTGACCCGCGCCCGCACGATGGGCGGACTGACCGGCTTGGTGATGTAGTCGACCGCGCCCAGCTCCAGCCCACGCTCCTCGTCGGCGATGTCGGTCTTGGCGGTGAGAAAGATGATCGGGATGTCGCGCGTGTGCGGGTCGGACTTCAGCCGCGTGCAGACCTCGTAGCCGTCCAGCCCCGGCATCATGATGTCGAGCAAGATGAGGTCGGGCCGCTCGGCGCCGCCCATCACTTCCAGCGCCTTCTGGCCGCTGGTGGCCACCCGCACGCGGTACAGCGGCTTCAACACGGCGCTCAGCAGCGACAACACGTCGACCGCGTCGTCGACCACCAGCACGGTGGCCCGATCTCCGACCAGGTTTTCAAATGCCATCGCCTGCTCTCCCCGTTGCCGGCAGTGATTGAACTGGATCAGCGGCCGGGCGTTTGCCCGGCTCATCCTGCGCTGGCTCCAGCAGCGCCAGCGCGGCATCGAAGTCAAAGCCGTCCACCTTCTCCTGCAGTGGCGCAAAGCGCTCCAGCAATGCGGCACGCAAGGCCTGGTGGTGTACCGCGAGATAGTCAACCGCCGCGGCGTCGCCCTGGCGCAGCAGGTCGCGCAGCGCAATGCACACCGCCGCCTGGCGCGAGTCGTCGGCCACCGCGGCCACCTCGGCCGCCGCAGCGGATGCGGCGGGCAAGGCGCGCGCAATCGCCGCAATCGTCTGGCCCAGCGCGTCGGACAGGCTGTCCAGCGGCGCCATCAGCGCGCGGCGGTCCGCACCCTCCTGGAGCGCCTGCTCCAGCACTTCGGCGCGGTACTGCACCGCGCTGGCGCCGATGTTGCCGCTGACGCCCTTGAGCGTGTGCGCGATCAACTCGGCCTGCTTCAGGTCACCCATGCCAATGGCGGCGTGGATCTTCAGCGCGGCGTCGGCCTGGCCCTGGATAAAGCGGCTCAGCAGCGACATATAGGCCTCGCGTTTGCCGAGCACGCGGCGCAGCGCCTGCCGGGTCTCAAGTCCGGGGATGGACAAGTCGTCGTCGTCTTTTTCCGCGACCGGCCCGCCAGCGGGCTCCGCAGCCAGGTCCTGCAGCGGCACCCAGCGCCTGAGCACGGCGACAAGCTGGTCGGGGTCGATCGGTTTGGCGACGAAGTCGTTCATGCCGGCCTGTATGCACGCCTGCTGGTGCTGCGGCAGGGCGTTGGCGGTCATCGCGACGATCGGCACCGTGCGCAATTCCGGTTTCTCGCGCGCGCGCCGGGTGGCTTCCAGGCCGTCCATCACCGGCATTTGCATGTCCATGAAGACCAGCGCGTAGTCGGTCCGCGCCATCATTTCAAGCGCCACCTGGCCGTTTTCGGCCGCGTCGATCTGCAGCCCGGTGTCGGCCAGCAGGCCGGTCACCACTTCGCGGTTGTCGGCGTTGTCCTCGACCAGCAGGATGCGCCGGCCAGCGAACTGCGCTGCCGACGCCTGGCCGAGGTCAGGCAATGTGGCGACGCCATCGCTGGTGCCGCCCAGCACGCCGATGGTGGTGTCGAACAGCGTCGACGGCGTGATCGGCTTGGTCATCACCTCCTTGATGCCGAGTTCGAGCGCCCGCTCGCGCACCTCCTCGCGGTCATAGGCGGTCAGCATGATCATGCTTGGCGGGCTGCGCAACGCCAGCTCGCGGATGCCCCTGGCGGTGTCCAGTCCGTCCATGCCGGGCATTTGCCAGTCCAGATAGAGCAGCGCGTAGGGCGAGCCCGACTCGTCACTGGCGCGCAGCTCGTCGAGCGCCTCGCGCCCCGAGGCGACCGCCTTGACGTCAAAGGTAAGGCTGGACAGCACTTCTTCGAGCACGATGCGCGCGCTCTCGTTGTCATCGACCACCAGGGCGCGCGTGTGGCGCAGGTCGGGGTGCAGCACGCGCTCGCGCCCGTGGTCGCGCGCAATCGCCGCCCGGGCGGTGAACCAGAACAGGCTGCCCTGGCCGAATTCGCTCTCGACGCCGACCGCGCCGCCCATCAACTCGGCCAGGCGCCGGCTGATTGCCAGCCCCAGCCCGGTGCCGCCGTAGCGCCGGGTGGTTGACATGTCGGCCTGCTGGAAGCTCTGGAAGACCAGGCTTTGCTGCGACGGCGTCAAGCCGATGCCGGTGTCGCGCACCTCGAAGCGCAGCAGCACGCCTTCGGCGTCCTTGGCCGCCAGCGACACCGCGATGTTGATCTCGCCTTTCTCGGTGAACTTGACCGCGTTGCTGCCGAAGTTCAGCAGCACCTGGCCGATGCGCAGCGGGTCGCCAATCAGAAACCGCGGCACCTCCTCGGCAATGCGGAAAATCAACTCCAGCCCCTTGGCGCGTGCCCGATCGCTGAGCAGATTGGCGGTGTTGCGAAGCACCTTTTCCAGGTCGAACTCGGTGCTGTCGACGGTGAACTTGCCGGCCTCGATCTTCGAGAAGTCAAGGATGTCGTTGATGATGCCCAGCAGGTGCTGACCGGCGTCGAGGATCTTGCTCAGATAGCTGTGCTGCAGGCTGCTTAACTCGGTGCGCAGCGCCAGGTGCGACATGCCGATCACCGCGTTCATTGGGGTGCGGATCTCGTGGCTCATGTTGGCCAGAAAGTCACTCTTGGCCTTGGCCGCCGACTCGGCCGCGTCCTTGGCCGCCTGCAGTGCGGTGCTCGCCGCCTCCAGGCTGGCCGCCTGCCGGACCGAAGCCTCCAGCAGCTCCTTGGTATGCAGGTTACGAAAAAGTATCGCCAGGTGTGGCGCGATTGCCAGCGGCAGGTCACCCAACAGTTCGCGCCGCTGTTCGGTCAGCTCAGCGGTCAGTCCCAATTCGATGAACAGGCTGGGCACCTGGTCGATGACCACCGGCACCACCACCACGGTGTGCGGCAGGCTCTCGCCCAGACCCGAACGCAGGCGCGGGTAGTCCGGCGGAATGGCGTCGATCACCACCATGCGCTTGCTGCGCGCGGCCTCGCCGACCAGGCCCTCGCCAGACGCGAACACCAGGCCGCGTTCAAGCGGGTCGACCACGCCGTAGCCGGTCACCGCGTGCAGCATCGCCGACTGCGGATCGCGCAGAAAGACCAGCCCGGTGCCGGCCATCATCTTCGGGCACAGGGTTTCAAGCAGCGCGCGGGCAAAGCGCTCGACGCTGTCGGCCTGGTGCACCTGCTCGGTGATTTCGGTCAGGCTGGCCTTGAGCCACTGTTGTTGCTCGATGCGGCTCTTCGCGACACGAAACGACTCCAGCGCATTGGCCAGGTCATCCAGTTCTGCCAGCGCACCCTGGAGGCGAAAGCGCACTTGTTGGTCGCCATCGGTCAGCCGCTGGGTGTTCTCGGTCAGGGTGTTCAGCGGAATGGCGATCTTGCGCTGTACGAACAACACCATGGTCAGAATCACCGTCAGCATGAAGCCGACGATGGCGCCGACCCCCAAGAGCTCGAACAGTTCGATGCTGCGGCCCAGCGCCTCCTGCTCGGCGAGCAGGCGCGACTTGATCTCGGCGCGGGTGTGCAGCAGCGGGGTGATGATCGACGCCTTGCGCCGCCGGTACTCGTCGCCGAAGGCCAGTTCGATGGCTTTCTTGAAGTCGCCGGCGCCGGCGGCGGCAAAGGCCTCGTTTTCCAGGGGAATCAGCGCGTCTGAATTGGCCTTGGAGGTTTCGACCTGCTCAATTTCCGCCGGCCTAAGCTGTAGTTCACGCAGCGTGATCAGTGCCTTGTCGCGCGCCCGGGTGACTGACAATTCAATTTGAAAGTCACTCTTGAATTGCGGGTCACCGGTGGCCGCGTAGCTGCGGATCGCCGAGGTCAGCACGTCGCTGCCATTGATCAACTGCTCGATGGCCTCGTTGGCGGTGATCAACTTCTGCGAACTGGCCTTTTGTTGCCCGAGCAACTGGTACGAATAAAACAGCGAACCTATGCCGACGCAGAACAGGATGCTGACCAGCACCGTGATGTAACGACTTGAATCACTGACGCGCATGGGCGGCACCTCGGTATCAACTTCCCTCCTGGCGGCAATGCCGAACAAGGCCCCACAGTGCGCACGCGGCACGGCACCTGTTCAGAATTGCCCCATCAAATTCAGCATTGTCTTAATCCAGATTGATCGCGCGCATTCTGCAACGCGCCGCCCCATCCTGTTGCGGGCGGCAAATCGCGCGCAGGATGTGGTGCCACCGGGGCCGCGCTCAGCGCCCGAGCAATGCGCGCACCTGCGCCAGCCGGGCCGGCAATTCGGCCGGCCGGCGCACCAGCGTCCAGCCGCCACGGCCAAACAGATGCGGCAGGTAGTCCTCGGCCCTGGCGTCTATGGTCACGCAAAACGGCGTCAGGCCGGCCGCGCGTGCCGCGTGCAGCGCATGGCGGGTGTCTTCCAGGCCGTAACGGCCCTCGTAGACATCGAGGTCGTTGGGCTTGCCATCGGTCAGCAACAACAGCAGGCGCTGGCGCTCCGGGCGTTGCTGCAGGCGCTGGGTGGCAAAGCGCACGGCCGCGCCCATGCGGGTGTAAAAGCCCGGCTTGACCGCGCCGACGCGGTCACGAACGGCCTGGTTCCAGGGCTCGGCAAAGCCCTTCAGGTGCTGGATACGCACGTGCTGGCGGCGCACCGAACTGAAGCCCAGCATCTCGAACGCGTCACCCGTGGCCGAGAGTGCTTCGCCAAACACGTAAAGCGCGTCGCGCACGATGTCGATCACCCGCCGCTCGCCTTGCCCGGCCGAGGCCGTTGACACCACGGGCGCGGCGCCCGGCCGCCAGCGCGCCGGAGCCGCGGCGCCGCCGACCCAGGCGTCGGTCGACAGCGACAGGTCGGCCAGCAGCAGGGTGGCCAGGTGGCGGTCGCTGGTCTGGCGCTCGGCGTACACCGGCGGTTCGGCGTTGTGGGCACCGGCTGCGGCGCTGTGCCGCACCCAGGCGTCAACATCAATGCGCTCGCCCTGCGCCTGGCCGCGGCGCCAGGCTGGCGCGGCGTTGATCACCTCCAGCCGACGCCGCACCCGTTGCGCGGTGGCGCGCAGCGCCGGGCCGGGCGTGAATGGCGTGCCCGGGCGCGCGACCAACGTCTGCACGCGGCAGTGGTCTTGCCGCAGCAGGCCGCGGCGGTGGTCCCACTCGGGCAGCAGCAGACCGTCGTCAAGCACCTGGTCATCGGCCGCGGCGCTGGGCAGGTCGAGGTCGAACTTCACCCGCGCCGCGCAGGCGTCTCCGTCGGGGGCGATGGCCAGGGTGTTGAGGTCGTTGGCGGCGGCCAGCGCCTGCTCGTCGGGCTCGTCGTCGCGCGCCCGGTCGGCGCGCAGGTGGTCGGCCCAGCCGAACAATGCCTCGGCGCGAAACGGCATCAGCAGTGGCGCACGGCCGGTCTCGTCGCGCGCCCGGCGCGCGCGGTGGCGAAGCTCGTCTTGCGGCACCGCGGCGGCACGCTCGTCGCGGCGCCGCGCGGGGTCCGGCGTGGCCCGTGGCGCGGTGGTGTCGTCGGCGCCCGGCTGGCCGTCCAGCCACAGCCACACCGGCGCCACCTGCTCGGCGCGCAGCGCCGGCGCGCACACCGGCTGGCCGCGCAGCGCGGCCTGCACCGCGGCCTCGGCAGGAGAGCTGTCGGCCGCAGGGCGCTGCGCCAGGTGCGCATCCAACAGCCGCGCGTGGCGCTCGCTGAGCCCCGGAAAGCGCTGCAACGCCAATACAGTGGCGGCGCGGTTGTCGGCCAGCCAGCCGTGCTGCGGCTGCCAGCACGCGGCCTGCGCGGCCAGCCAGAGGTAGAGGTCGCGGTTGAGCGCCCGCTCGGCAAACACCGCCAGCGTCGGCGGCAGCGCCAGCACGCCGGGCGACCACTGCGCCAACGCCGCACGCTGCCCGGCACCGGCCACACGCTGCAGCCAGCCACGCGCGCCACGGCCGAGCGCGGTGGCCACCTCACCGGCCGGTGCCAGCCGGGTGGCCGCATCGCCGCCGGCGGCGCGAAACAACACGCCGAGCAAGGGCCGCACCTCCTCCAGCGCCACCCGCGCCGCCGCGTGCTCACGGCTGGCCGCCCGGTTCACCGCCCGATGCCACAGCGCGCCGACCCACTCTTCCATGTGTGCCTCAGAGGCAGATCGGTGGCGGTGAAGGTGGATGAACGATGAGCTTCCTGCGCTGCGCGCCGGAAATGAACGATGAAAAATGCGCCACTTGCCCGCGACCGGGCGCCTGATTGTTCATAGGCGCGCCGCGCCGCTCATTGTTCATGCGAGCAACGCGAGCGCTCATGCGAGCACAGCCAGCACCACCTCGTCGAGTGCGGCGATGGTTTCGGCGTCGTCGGTCAGCGCTTCGACGATGGCTGCATGCGCCGCGGCGCGCAGTGGCAGGCCGCCGGCGTGCAGTCGCGCGGCCATCACCAGCAGCCGGGTGCTGGCGGTTTCTTCCAGGTCGTGGTCGGTCAGCCGGCGCATGGCCTGCGCCAAGCGCACCAGTTGCGCGGCCACGCCGTCGTCCACACCGCCTTCGGTGGCGACGATGCGGCGCTCGATCTCGGCCTTGGGGTAACCCAGGCTGAGCGCGACAAAGCGCTGCCGGGTGCTCGGCTTCAGGCCCTTGAGCGCATTTTGGTAACCCGGGTTGTACGACACCACCAGCATGAAGCCGGGCGCCGCCGGCACCAGTTCGCCGGTGCGCTCGATCGGCAGCACGCGGCGGTCGTCGGCCAGCGGATGCAGGACGACGGTGGTGTCCTTGCGCGCCTCAACCACTTCATCAAGGTAGCAGATCGCGCCCTGGCGCACCGCGCGCGCCAGTGGGCCGTCACTCCACAGCGTGTCGCCGCCGACGATCAGGTGGCGGCCGACCAGGTCGGCGGCGCTCAAGTCGTCGTGGCAGCTCACGGTGACCAGCGGGCGCCCCAGCCGCGCCGCCATGTGTTCGACCAGCCGCGTCTTGCCGCAACCAGTCGGCCCTTTGAGCAGCAGCGGCAGCCGGGCCGCCGCGGCGTGCTCGAACAGTGCGCACTCGTCGCCCTGCGGCGCGTAGTACGGCGCTGCGCCAGGCCCGGCCTGCGGCTTGAGGGCGGCGACAGCGCCGGTGGACATGGCGCGAGGCTAACGCTCAGTCAGCGCTGGCGGTGCGCGGCATCAGGCCGCCGGCCTGCACCGGCACCTCGTCGCGTCCCGGGCCGACGAAGAAGCTGGCCAGCCAGCACAGTTGGCCGAGCAGGAAGAACACACCGCCGCCAACGCGCATCCAGTAGAAGAAGTTGAGTTGGTCTTGCGTCGCCATGAAGCCCAGCGCGTTGCTGGTCGGCAGCCGCTGCAGCCAGACCTGCAGGATGCCGGCGCCGGTCAGCGCCAGCACCATCACGCCCATGCCGATGGTCATGATCCAGAAGCTCCACATCTCCAGCGCCTGCGCGCGGTGCGGGTTGGCCTCGCCGCGGCCACGCAGCATCGGCATGGCGTAGCTGATCATGGTGATCACCACCAACACATAGGCGCCGTAGAACGCCAGGTGGCCGTGCGCGGCGGTCATCTGCGTGCCGTGGGTGTAGTAGTTGACCGTGCTCAGCGTGTGGATGAAGCCCCACAGCCCGGCGCCCAGGAAACCCATCACCGCGGTGCCGACGGCCCACAGCACCGCGGCCTGGTTCGGGTGCTCGCGGCGGCGCCGCTGCACCATGTTGAAGGCGAACACGGTCATCATGAAGAACGGAATCGGCTCCATCGCCGAGAACACGCTGCCGATCCAGGTCCAGTAGCCCGGCAGGCCGATGAAGTAGTAGTGGTGGCCGGTGCCCAGGATGCCGGTGATCAGCGCCATGGCGATGATCATGTACATCCACTTGTCGATCACCTCGCGGTCAACGCCGGTGGTCTTGACCAGCACGAAGGCCAGGATCGCGGCCAGGATCAGCTCCCAGACGCCCTCGACCCACAGGTGCACCACCCACCACCAGGCCATCTTGTCCTTGACCAGGTTGCTCGGGTTGTAGAAGGCAAACAGAAACAGCAGCGCCAGACCGGTCAAGCCCATCAGCAGCACCAGCGTGATGCTGGTCTTGCGGCCCTTGAGCACCGTCATCACGATGTTGAGCAAAAAGCCCAGCGCGACGATGACGATGCCCACCTTGGTCGGCAGCGGCTGTTCAAGGAACTCGCGGCCCATGGTCTGCAGCAACTCGTTGCCGGTCAACTCGGCCAGCTTGGCGTAGGGCACCACCAGGTAGCCGACGATGGTCAGCGCGCCGGCGACCAGAAAGATCCAGAACAGCGCCAGCGCCAGCTTCGGGCTCCACAACTCGGTTTCGGCTTCCTCGGGCACCAGGTAATAGGCCGCGCCCATGAAGCCGAACAGCAGCCACACGATCAGCAGGTTGGTGTGCACCATGCGCGCCTGGTTGAACGGGATGTAGGGGAACAGAAAGTCGCCAATCACGTATTGCAGCCCGAGGCCAAGACCGAACACGATCTGGCCGACGAACAGCCCAATCGCCGCGACAAAGTAGAACTTGGCGACCGATTGGCTTTTGTATTTCAAGGTAGCGGTAGTCATCTCACTCACTCCATGGCGTGGACGCCGATGAACGCGCCGCCGCTAAGGCAGCGCATGAACGGTGTGCGCGCCGCCGCCGGGCGGCGCACCAACGATGACGAGGACCGGCGCATCGCGTGGCGGCAATTCGTCATGGCCGGTGGCAGCCGGCGTCAGCGTTCACTGGTTCACCCTTCAATGTTCGGCGGCCACTTTTCGGTGTTGATCTCGCTGGTCCACTTCAGGAACTCGACCAGGTCGTTCAACTGCGCGTCGCTCAGGTTGAACTGCGGCATCTGGCGCCGCCCCGGCGTACCGGTGGGCTGCGCCTTGATCCAGGCCTTGATGAATTCACCGCCGCGGCGCTTGTAGACGTTGCCCAGCTCGGGGGCGAAGTAGGCGCCCTCGCCAAGCAGCGTGTGGCAGCCGATGCAGTTGCGCGTTTCCCAGACCACCTTGCCGCGCTCGACCGCCGGGGTCAGCGCCGCGGCGTTCGAGCGCTGCGGAATCTGCCGCCAGCTGTGCGTCGAGATGGCGATAAACAGCAGCACGAAAAACAGCGTGCCACCGTAGAAGATGTTGCGGGCCGCCTGTTTGGTGAACCCGCTTCCCGATGCGGCCATCAGCGGCCTCCTTCCCGGTCGTTGCGATATCCGGCGAGCCTATGGGCGCCACCACACCGATTCCTTGAACCGGTTCAAGAACCGCAACGCTGTGGCACGCAAGGTGCGTTGATTGACGCTTGTCAAGCGCGATCGGCACTGCTGTGGCTGCACCGCATACCTTGGCGCGCCGACGTGATGCGGTGTCCGCGCGCACCGAAGGCGCGTGCCGGGCGGCAAACGCCTCATAGACCGCGCGACGCGACGAGCTTCCATTTCCAACCCACTCGCTTGAAGAGCGCGGCTGGCATGGCCGCCGCCAGGAACGGTTCAAGTTCAACCTAGAAACGGCAGTTGGCCGCTTTCCTCCGCAGGCAATACCGCAGCACCGCTCAGATTTTTCCCACGGCGCAATTCACCGCAGGGGTGTGTACGCTACGCACCCGATTGAGCCGCGCTGGACCACGCTGGCCGCGTTGCGAATCCGCGCGATGCCACTGGGCATCGCTCTAGGTTCGCGCCTTGCCAGCCCGGCCCATCGCAGCCCACTCGGGCGCGTCCAACTGTCGCTTCTAGGTTCAATTCAACTGGGCTGCGCAAGCGGCCGCCCGGTGGCGGCCAACTCGGTTCAGTTTTTCAAGCCCACGTCACGCACGCGGGCCTTGCCGCTGGTGCCGCGCGCTGACGCGACGCCGGCATCAGGTGGCGCGTCGTAGCCAGCGCCGTTGACCGTCAGCCCGCCCTGCGACAGCTTGGCTGAATTGCGCGCGCCGATGCCGGTGACGCGCATCTGCAAGTCCGGCCAGTCCTTGAAGGCACCTTGCTGGCGCGCCGAGAGAATCTTGCTCGACAGCGCCGGCCCGACGCCCTTGACCGACTGCAATTCGGCCTCGCCGGCCTTGTTCGCGTCGACTGCCGCGGCCGCGGCGAATGACAGCGCGGTCAACACCACGGCCAACGAGGTGGTGACGGCGTGGCGCAGCGCGCCGGCAAACGACAGTGAAGAGTTAATACGGGACATTGCGATCTCCTGATCTTAAAGGTTTGCAAGGTTTGAGTCGTCAGGCGGCTTGCCTTGGCCCACTGCACATCGGGTGGCAGCGGGTTGAGAAGGATTCTGCGAAGCCGGACCGGCGTTGACACTCCCCCTGCGGCGGGATTGGCCAGCGCCGCGAAGAGGGCCCCCTTTGGGGGGCGGCGTTCACCAGAGCCACGCAGCCACAGGTCCGAAAACGGCGCGGTGCAGGCCAGGCCGTGGCTACGATGCGGCCATGTCGCCGATGCCTTGCGTGGCCACCACAGCCGCCGAACACAACGCGCTGTACGCCGCACTGCTGGCGCGTGACGCACGCTTTGACGGCCGGCTGTTCGTCGGCGTCACCTCCACCGGCATCTACTGCCGGCCGGTGTGCCGGGTGCGCGCGCCGGCGCAACGCCATTGCCGCTTTTTTGCCCACGCCGCGGGCGCGGCGGCAGCGGGTTTTCGGCCCTGCCTGCGTTGCCGGCCCGAATTGGCGCCGGGGTTGGCGCTGGTCGACTCGTCACCCGCGCTGGCCGACCATGCGGCCAGGCTGTTTGACCTGGCGGCGGCCGAAGGGCGCGACCTGTACATCGCCGAGGTCGCCCAGCGGCTGGGCGTTACAGAACGCCACCTGCGGCGAATTTTTCAGCGCGCCTATGGCGTGGCCCCGCTGGCGTACTTCACCACGCGGCGCCTGCTGCAGGCCAAGCATTGGCTGACCGACACCGCGCTGCCGGTCGCCGCGGTGGCGCAAGCCAGTGGCTTTACCAGCGTGCGCCGCTTCAATGCCGTGTTCGCGCAGTGTTGCGGCTTCAGCCCGACAGCGTTGCGGCAACGACAGCGCGGCACCGCCAATGACCACCTGACGGTGCTGAAGCTGGCCTACCGGCCGCCTTATGACGTCCACGGCATGCTGCGCTTTTTCGCGCTGCGCGCGTTGCCCGGCGTCGAGGAAGTCGACATCGAGGCCCTGGAGATCCGGCGCAGCCTGTGCCTGCAGCGCGACGGCCGCAGCGCCGCCGGCTGGGTGGCGATGCGCTACGTGCCCGAGCGCGCGCAGGTGCACCTGCGCTGTGCCGAATCTCTGCTGCCGCTGCTGGGCAGCGTGGCGCAGCGGGTGCGGCAAACTCTGGACCTGGACGCCGAGCCGGCCTTGATCGACGCCGCGCAGGCCGCACTGCCGGTGCCACCGCGCGCCGGGCTGCGCGTGGCCGGCAGCCTGTGCGGCTTCGAGGCCGCGGTACGCATCATCCTCGGCCAGCAGGTCGCGCTGGCGGCGGCGCGCACGCTGACCGGGCGGCTGGTGCAGGCTTTCGGCACGCCACTCGCCACACCGTATGCCGGCATCGACCGGCTGTTTCCGACCGCCCAGGCCCTGGCCGCGGCGCCAGCGGCGGCAATTGGTTCGTTGGGCGTCGTGCGCCAGCGCGTTGCCGCGCTGCAGGCGCTGGCCGCCGCGGTGGCCGATGGCCGTTTGTCGCTGCACCGCACGGCCCCGTTGGCCGCCACCCTGGCTGCGCTGCGCGGCCTGCCCGGCATCGGCGAGTGGACGGTGCAGTTGATCGCCATGCGCGCGCTGGCCTGGCCCGACGCCTTTGCCGCCAGCGATGTCGGCGTGATGAAGGCGCTCGGCACACGCAATGTGCGCGACATCGAGGCGCAGTCGGTGGCCTGGAAGCCGTGGCGCGCCTACGCCGTGATGCGGCTGTGGCAAACCCTGGACAAGGCATGACAGGCAGCGTCCAACCACTTGTCCGCCGCAAAGCCGCGGCAACGAATAAACGGATCGACCGATGAGCCGGACCGAAACCGCCCGCCACCCATGGGTGGCACAGACCGTGATCGACACCCCGCTGGGCACGATGACCGCCGCGGCCACCGCGCATGGCGTCGCCGGGCTGTGGTTCGACGGCCAAAAGTACCACCCGGGCGCACTGGCGCTGCCACACAACGACACACAACCGCATCTGGCAAGCACCCGGCGCTGGCTGGTCACGTACTGGCGCGACAAGGGTTCAGCGGCCGACCTGCCAACGTTCGATCTGAACGGCACGCCGTTCCAGCAGGCGGTATGGGCGGCGCTGCGCGCGCTGCCGTTCGGCCAGACCTGCAGCTACCGCGAACTGGCGCGCCGCATTGGCCGGCCCGATGCGGTGCGTGCGGTGGCCGCGGCGGTCGGCCGCAACCCGGCCAGCCTGTTGGTGCCATGCCACCGCGTGATCGGCAGCGACGGCTCGCTCACCGGCTATGCCGGCGGCCTGCAACGCAAGTCCAGGCTGTTGGCGCACGAAGCCGCCGCCTGAGGGGGCACGCGGCCCGCGCCGGCACCCGGCGCCCGGCGCCCGGTGCCGCCAAACGGTCCTCAGCCGCCGCCGGCCTTCACCGCCGCCGCGAAGCCGGTCAGAAACTGGCCAAGCTGCTTGCGCATCGCCTCGTCGCGCAGCGCGCCGTGTTCGTCCAGCGCCTGGTGGGCATGTGCCAGCGCGAAGCGGCCACCACTCCAGTGTTGGCAGCCCAGCGCGCGCAGCACCGGCAGCCAATGCGTTTGCGACAACACCGTGCCAAAGCCGCCCGGCGTCGCACCCACCAGCGCCACCCAGCGGCCGCGGAACACGCGCGGCGCGTCGGCACCACGCGACAACCAGTCCAGCGCGTTTTTCAGCACGCCCGGCATACCGGCGTTGTACTCGGGCGTGGCCAGCAGCAGTGCGTCGTTGGCGATGATGCGTGCCTGCAATGCGCGGACCGCGGCCGGCAACCCCTCGCGCGCCTCCAGGTCGCCGTCATACAGCGGAATGCCGTGCAGCGTGGCCACCTCCAGCTCTACGCCATCAGGCAGCAGGGCTTGCGATGCCTTCAGCAGCGCGGTATTGAAGGACGCTGCCCGCAGGCTGCCTGAAATACCGAGAATCTTGAGGGTCATGCGTGTCTGCTGGCGGTGTTGCCTGGGTCAACCGCGCCCGGCCACCGCATACATGCTCCCACGATATTGGGCTGCACACGCTGGCCGAATTTCCGCGGCAGACGATGCCGCGGAATCGCGCGGCCGACTCACTATGGGCTCAATATCGCTCAATAGTGCGCCGACTTCCACCAGTTGGGATGCTCGGCGCGCAGCACTGCCGGCGACAGCATCGGGTAGTGGACAAAATCCTTGCCGACGCCGACATAAAACCCGTTCTTCACCATGCGGTAGGGGAAGGTCAGCGGGTGGACACGGTGTACCAGCTTGTTGTGCTTGGTTTTCGGGTCCAGCTCCATCAGCGCTTCGCGCAGGTGCTGCATGAAGGAGTAAGGCAGGTCGCCCTCCTGGCCGTTTTCAGGGTCAAACGCCAGCGGGCCCAATTCCAGCTCGACAAAGCACATGCCCGGGAAGCTGAAGGTATGCGAGGGTTTGGTGGTGATGTCCTCGTAATACCCTGAGGGACTGAGCACGCTGACCACCAGGCTGTTAATCGGCGACAAATCCTGGTACAGGTGCAGCTCGCGGTTCTTCACTTCGGGCAGCTTGCTGCCGGGGTCCAGGCCGACCGTTTGGCCCATCGACGTGGTCAGGTACAGCTTGCCCAGCGCGGCAATGTTCATGTGCTCCAGCACGCGGTACATCGACACATAGACCGAGTTTTTCGGCGAACCGTCGGCCTTGGGCTTGCAGCGGGCGTAGCAGCCTTCGATGTCGAAATAAGGGTGCCGAAAATTCGGGTCGACCTCGAAGAACAGCGCCTGGCCCTTGGATTTGAACTTGTGCCCGGTCGCGTAATACTGGCCGAATTGCGCCGGCGGCAGCATGGACGCGATCAACGCTTCCGGAATCAGCGACATATACAGATGCAAAGCCATGGCGAAGTCTCCTTACAAACATTCGACAAAGGACTGGAAGGCAAGAGTGAAGCCGCGACTACTCGTCGTCCTTGGGCTTGGCGATGATGCGCATGCCGTAGAAGCTGCGGTAGACGAAGGTGAAGTTGATCAGCAGGAATATCGCCGACAGCAGCAGCACAACCATGTGGTAGCCCTGGGACTCCAGGCCGACCGCCATTTCCACCGCCAGCAGCCCGAACAGCGTCGTGAACTTGATGATTGGGTTCATCGCCACCGAGGCGGTGTCCTTGAAGGGGTCACCCACGGTGTCGCCAACCACCGAAGCGTTGTGCAGCTCGGTGCCCTTGGCGCGCAATTCGGTCTCAACGATTTTCTTCGCGTTGTCCCAGGTGCCGCCGGCATTGGCCATGAACACCGCCTGGTACAAACCGACGATGGCCAGCGAAATCAGGTAACCGATAAAGAAGAATGGCTCGATGAAGGCGCAGGCCAGCGTACCGAAAAACACCGCCATGAAAATATTGAACATGCCTTTCTGGGCATAGATGGTGCAAATCTCGACCACCTTCTTGCTGTCTTTTTGCGAGGCCTTGACCATCGCATCCAGGCGGATGTGGGTGCTGATGAATTCCACCGCGCGGTAGGCGCCGGTGCTCACCGCCTGGGTCGCCGCGCCGGAGAACCAGAAAATGGTTGCCGCGCCACTGGTCAAACCGAGCAGAAATGGCGGATAAAGCAGCGACAGCTTGGCCAGGTTTTCGGTCAGCCCGCTGGTCAGCAGCATCACGATCGAAAACACCATGGTCGTGGCGCCGACCACCGCGGTGCCGATCAGCACCGGCTTGGCCGTGGCCTTGAAGGTGTTGCCAGCGCCGTCGTTTTCTTCCAGCAGGTATTTGGCCGAACGGAAGTTGACGTCAAAGCCAAAATCGCGCTTGAGCTCTTCTTCGATGCCGGGAATTTGCTCGATCGTCGACAGCTCATACACCGATTGCGCGTTGTCGGTGACCGGGCCATAACTGTCCACCGCGATCGTCACCGGCCCCATGCCGAGAAAACCAAAAGCCACCAGACCGAACGCAAACACCGAGGCCATCATCACCGACTTGCCATGGTCGGGGTTGATGATCATCGCCAGTTCGTATTGCGACAGGATATAGGCGCCACACATCAGGGCGACAATGGCCGCGCCGATCCAGAACGCCGAAAAATAACCCGCGGTCAGGCCCGACAAAATGTTCAGGCTGGCACCGCCTTCGCGCGACGCGGTCACCACCTCGCGCACGTGCCTGGAATTGGTGGACGTGAATACCTTGACCAGCTCGGGAATGATTGCCCCGGCTATCGTGCCCAGCGTGATGATCAGCGACAACTGCCACCACAGCGAGGTGGAATGCTGGCCAGCGAATTTGAAATTGCCGATCAGCAAATACGACACGACGAAGGTCAGCACCAGCGACACTGCCGAGGTTACCCAGACCAGCGAGGTCAGCGGCGCTTCGAAATTGAAGCGTGCCTTGTCGCCATACTGGCTGCGCGCCCAGGCCTGGTTGCCGAGGTAGGAAATGCCCGAGGCGATGATCATCACCACGCGCATCACGAACAGCCAGACCAGCAACTGCACCTGCACCGCGCCTTCGGGAATGGCCAGCATGATGAAGCTGATCAGCGCAACGCCGGTCACGCCATAGGTTTCAAAGCCGTCGGCGGTCGGGCCGACCGAGTCGCCGGCGTTGTCGCCGGCGCAGTCGGCAATCACGCCCGGGTTGCGGGCGTCGTCTTCCTGAATGCCGAATTCGATCTTCATCAGATCGGAGCCGATGTCGGCAATCTTGGTGAAAATGCCGCCGGCGATGCGCAACGCCGCCGCACCGAGTGATTCACCAATCGCAAAGCCGATGAAGCATTTGCCGGCCAGCGAGGCCGGCACGAACAGCATGATGCCGAGCATGATCAACAGCTCGATCGAGATCAGCAGCATGCCGATTGAAATACCAGATTTGATGGGTATTTCATAGACCGCAAAGGCCTTGCCGCGCAGCGACGCAAATGCGGTACGGCTGTTGGCAAAGGTATTGATGCGAATACCAAACCAGGCCACCGCCACCGAGCCGGCAATGCCGACCACTGAAAACACCAGAATCAGCAGCACCTCGCCCGGCGCCAGATGCTGGATGAAATAGAAGTAGCCGACCATGATCACCGCGGTGATCGCCTCCAGCACCAGCAGGAAGCGGCCCTGGGTGATCAGGTAGGTCTTGCAGGTTTCGTAGATCAGCTCGCTGACCTCGGCCATCGAGCGGTGCACCGGCAGCGCCTGAATCTGCCGGTAGATGACGCCGCCGAAGATCAGCCCGGCGACCGCCACCAACAGGCCGTAGGACAGCAGCGTCCAGCCCGATACCCCGTTGAAGAAACTGGCCAGCGCCACATCGGCCAGGTTGGGCAACACCAGGTTGGCCTCGCTGACATGCTGCTCGGCTGACAGCGCCGGCGCCGCCAGCAACGCCAGCCAGAACCCCAGCGCCCATCGGTTTCGGTTTGAACTACGCCAAAAGTGAGGGGTCTCAGTGCGGTTGGTCGTCGTCATTCCCGTTCCCACGCAATCTTGATGCCGCGGATCATAGGCGGTCCGGCCGGCCAACATTTGCTCAACATCGGGATGCGTTCAAAAGCGCTTGCGCCCGCATGGCCGGCGCAAAGGCGGCGGAAAGCCGTGGCGCGGGAGCGCGCGCTCAGCGTTCAGGCCAACGCAGCGTGCGCGCCGTCTGCCACGCGCAACAGCGCCGGCAGCCGGGCGACGCCGCCAATGACCACCAGCGCCGGCGGCTGCACACCCAGCGCGGCGGCGCGCGCCGGCAGGCTGGCCAGGTCGGCAACCAGCACGCGCTGCGACGGCCGGGTGGCGTTTTCCACCGTCGCCGCGGGCGTGTCCGGCGCCAGGCCGTGCGCCATCAGCGAGGCGCACAGCGGGCCCAGGCTGGCCAGGCCCATGTAGACCACGACCGTTTGATGGGGGCGCGCCAGACGCGGCCAGTCGAGGTTCAGCGCCGCCGCGTCGCCGCGCCGGTGGCCGGTGACGTAGATCACCGCGTCGGCATGGTCGCGGTGCGTCAGCGGCATGTGCAGCGCCGCCGCCGCGCCCTGCGCCGCGGTGATGCCGGGCACGACCTCGAACGGCACGCCGGCGGCGGCCAGCGCTTCGCACTCTTCGCCGCCGCGGCCGAAGATGAACGGGTCACCGCCTTTGAGCCGCACCAGCGGACGGCCGGCGCGGGCCAGTTCGACCATCAGCGCGCAGATCTGGCGCTGGCTCATCGCATGCGCGCCGCAGCGCTTGCCGACGTCGATGCGCTCGGCGTGCGCCGGCAGCAGCGCCAACACCTCGTCGCTGACCAACTGGTCGTGCAGCACCAACGTCGCGCGGGCCAGCACGCGCGCGGCCTTGAGCGTCAACAGCTCGGGGTCGCCCGGGCCGGCACCAACCAGCGTGACCCGCGCCGGGGCGGCGTCGCGCCCAAAGCGCAGGGGTTCGTCAAGCACGCTCATGGATCGAACAACGCTCGGAAAAGGGTGGCCGGTCAGCGCACGGGCGCCAGGACGGCAGCGCGGCGCAAATGGCGGAGGTCGCCGCCGGGCACGGGACACAAACCCGCTCGAGCGGGCCGTGCGCCGACGCGTCGACCGCCGCAGGCCTATCGTCGGCGGCGCCGCGTCAAGCGTCCTTGAACCAGTTCAAGGACGTCCGGCAGCCGCGCCGCCGACGATGCAGGACGCAATAAAACCTTCAACCGACGGAGTGCCTCCATGCGAATCCAGCAAGCCCCCGCGCTCAGCACGCTATCCGGCGTGGTGATCGGCGCCGTGCTCGCGCTGTCCGCCCACGCGCAAGACAAGAAAGCGGTCAGCCCGGCCGAAATGAACTACCAGGCCGCCGGCTCGCCATTGGCCAGCGAGCCGATGTACCAGTCGAGCAACCCGAAGGCGCCGCCGATGACTCAGGCCGAGTTCGACCGCGCGCGGCAAATCTATTTCGAGCGCTGCGCCGGCTGCCACGGCGTGCTGCGCAAAGGCGCCACCGGCAAGCCGCTGACACCCGACATTACCCAGGGCAAGGGCACCGAGTACCTGAAGGTCTTCATCGCCTATGGCTCGCCGGCCGGCATGCCGAACTGGCTGACCTCGGGCGAGATGGACGACAAAACCGTCGACCTGATGGCACGCTACGTCCAGCACGACCCGCCGATGCCGCCCGAATACGGCATGGAGCAGATGAAGGCGACGTGGAAGGTCATCGTCCCGCCGGCGCAGCGGCCGACGAAGAAGATGAACAACTACGACATCAGCAACATCTTCTCGACCACGCTGCGCGATACCGGCGAGGTGGCGCTGATAGACGGCAACACCAAGCAGATCATCAACATCGTCAAGACCGGCTACGCGGTGCACATCAGCCGGCTGTCGGCGTCGGGGCGCTACCTGTTCGTGATTGGCCGCGACGCCAAGATCAACATGATCGACCTGTGGATGGAAAAGCCCGACAACGTGGCGGAAGTCCGCGTCGGGCTGGAGGCGCGCTCGGTCGAGACCAGCAAGTACAAGGGCTTCGAAGACAAGTACGCGATTGCCGGCAGCTACTGGCCGCCGCAGTACACCATCATGAACGGCGACACGCTGGAGCCGCTGAAGATCGTCGGCACCCGCGGCATGACGGTCGACAAGCAGGAATACCACCCCGAGCCGCGCGTGGCGTCGATCGTGGCCAACCACTTCAAGCCCGAGTTCGTCGTCAACGTCAAGGAAACCGGGCAGACGCTGCTGGTCGACTACAGCAATGTCGACGCGCTGAAGGTCACCACCGTCGGCACCGCGCGCTTCCTGCACGATGGCGGCCTCGACTCCACCAAGCGCTACTTCATGGTTGCCGCCAACCAGAGCAACAAGATCGCCGCGGTCGACATGAAGGAAGGCAAGCTGACCGCGCTGATCGATGTCGGCAAGATCCCGCACCCGGGGCGCGGCGCGAACTTCGTGCACCCGAAGTTCGGCCCGGTGTGGTCGACCGGCCACCTGGGCGACGAGTCGATCTCGCTGATCGGCACCGACCCGGTGAAGCACAAGGACTACGCCTTCAAGAAGGTCGCCGAGTTGAAGGGCCAGGGCGGTGGGGCGCTGTTCATCAAGAGCCACCCGAAGAGCACCCACCTGTATTCGGACACTCCGCTGAACCCGGACCCGAAGATTAGCCAGTCGGTGGCGGTGTACGACATCAAGAACCTCGACAAGGGTTACACCGTGCTGCCGATTGCCGAGTGGGCCGGACTGAACGACGACGGCGCCAAGCGCGTGGTTCAGCCCGAGTTCAACAAGGCCGGCGACGAGGTCTGGTTTGCGGTGTGGAGTGCGAAGAACAAGCAAAGCGCGCTGGTCGTCGTTGACGACAAGACGCTGAAGCTGAAGGCGGTGATCAAGGATCCGCGCCTGGTCACGCCGACCGGCCACTTCAACGTCTACAACACGCAGCACGACGTGTACTGACCCGCCCGGGCCCGCGCCGGCTTCGCCGCCGGCGCGGCGCTGTCCTGGCGCCCTCCCGGTGGAGCCCGGCGGGCGGCAGTTCTGGCGGTAGTTCAGGCGGCAAATCAGGCGGCGAAAAGGGCAGCCGATGTTCCCCAGGTGTTTGGTTTTTCTGGCCCTGGTGGCCGCTGCTGCCAGCGCCAACGCGCAACCCGCGGCTGAGCGCCAGCAGACCCTGCTGCGCATGGTGCGGCAGGACTGTGGCGCCTGCCACGGCCTGCAACTCACCGGTGGCCTGGGCCCGGCGCTGACGCCGCAGGCGCTGGCCGACAAGCCGCTGCTCAGCTTGCAGTCGACCATCTTCGGCGGCCGCCCCGGCACACCGATGCCGCCGTGGCGCGCCTTTCTCAGTGAAGACGAGGCCGGCTGGATCGCCGACCAATTGCAGCGCGGCCTGCCCGCGCTGGCTGCACGATGAGCCGCATCAATCGACGCCACGCCTTGGCCGGCGCACTGTCCGCTGGCGCACTGGCCGGCTGCGGTGGCCTGCCCGCGGCCGCGCCGCAGCCGGCTGCCGACGGCAGCGCCGGCGCCGCCACCGGCAACGGCGCGGCCATCGGCACCGGCGACCTTGGCGTCGTCGTGCAGCGCGCGCGCGGCGCGTTGTCGGTGGTCAACACCAGCCGGCCGCGGCTGCTGGGCGAGGTCAACGGGCTGGGCGACCTGTCGCACGCCTCGGTGGTGTTTGCCCGCGACGGCCTGCACGCCTATGTGTTCGGCCGCGACGGCGCGCTGAGCAAGGTCAACCTGCTGACGCGCCGCATCGCCGCGCGGGTGCAGCAGGCCGGCAATTCGATCGGCGGCGCCATTTCAGCCGACGGCACGCTGGTGGCGGCGCAAAACTACACGCCCGGTGGCGTGAAAGTGTTTGACGCGCAGACGTTGGCGCTGGTTGCCGACATCGTCACCGACGCCGGCACCACCGGCAATGGCCAGCGCTCGCGCGTGGTCGGGCTGACCGACCTGCCCGGACAGCGCTTTGCATTCAGCCTGTTCGACGCCGACGCGGTGTGGATCGCCGACCTGTCAGACAACCCGGCGCAGCCGCGGCTGACCAAACTGTCGGCCATCGGCCGCCAGCCGTATGACGCCACCGCCACGCCAGACGGGCGCTTCTACATCGCCGGGCTGTTCGGCGAGGACGGGCTGGCGCTGGTCGACACCTGGGACGCCGCGCCGCGCGCGCGCCGCATCCTGTCAGGCTACGGCCGCGGCCAGGAGCCGTTGCCGGTGTACAAGATGCCGCATTTGCGCGGCTGGGCGGTGGCCGGCCGGCGCGCCTACCTGCCGGCGATTGGCCGCCACGAGGTGCTGGTGGTCGACACCGAAAGCTGGCAGGAAGTCGGCCGCATCGCTGTCGCTGGCCAACCGGTGTTCGTCATCGCGCGGCCCGACGGGCGCCAGGTGTGGGTCAACTTTGCGCTGCCCGACTACCACCGCGTGCAGGTCATCGACACCCCCAGCCAGCGCGTGCTGCACACGCTGGAGCCCGGCCATGCGGTGCTGCACATGGAATTCACGCCGCGCGGCGAAGCGGTCTGGCTGAGCTGCCGCGACGACCACATGGTGGTGGTCTACGACACCCAGCGCCTGCAGCCCACCGCCAGGCTGGCGGTCGACTCGCCCAGCGGCATCTTCTTCACCGCCCGCGCGGCGCGGATCGGGTTTTGAGAATGATCGCTCGCGGGGCTCGCAAGAACGATGACGCGCGCTGCGCGCGCATGAACGATGAACGAAGGCCGTGCCGTTGCACGTGGCGTGGTGTTGTTCATCGTTCATGCCGCGTGCGCAGCGCGCGGCGTTCATCGTTCATCAGCGCCTGCCCGAGCGCCGCAAGCCATGGATGACACCGCACTGCTCAACCGGTGGCAGCGCGGCTTTCCGCTGTGCCGGGCGCCGTTTGCGGTGATCGCCGACGCGGCCGGTATGGACGAAGCGGCGGTGATTGACCGCTTTGCCCGGCTGCGTGCCGACGGACGCATGTCGCGCATCGGCGGGCTTTTTGGCGCCGGTGCCGGCGGCGATGGGCTGCTGGCGGCCTACGCGGTGCCGGCCGAACGCTTGGGCGAGGTCGCGGCGCGGGTGTCGGCGCACCCGGCGGTCAACCACAACTACGCCCGCGAGCACGCCTTCAACCTGTGGTTCGTGGTCCACGGACCGGACGCCGCGGCGGTCGACGCGGTGGTCGATGCGCTCGACGCCGCGGTCGGCGCGCGCGCGCTGCGCCTGCGCATGCAGCGTGCCTACCGCATCGACCTGGGCTTCGACCTGCGCCAGGCCACCGCCGCCGGCGCTTCGGCGGCGGCGTTGCGGGTGCAGCCGGTGGCGCCGCCGGTGGCCGACGCCGACCGCGCGCTGGCCGCGCTGGTCGAAGACGGCCTGCCGCTGCTGGCGCGGCCGTTCGACGCCTGGGCACAGGCGCTGCGGCGCAGCCCGCAGCAGGTGCTGGCCACGCTGTCGGGCTGGCTGGACGCCGGCACGCTGCGCCGCTTTGGCGCGGTGGTGCGGCACCACGAGTTCGGCTTTGCCGCCAACGCGATGACGGTGTTCAACGTGCCCGACGCCGCGGTCGATGCCTGCGGCGAAGCCTTGGCGCGCGAGGCCGCAGTGACGCTGGCCTACCGGCGCAGCCGCGCCAGCGCCGCCGGCTGGCCGTACAACCTGTACTGCATGGTGCACGGGCGCAGCCGCGCGGCGGTTGAAGACGCGCTGGCCGCGCTGATCCCGCGCTGCGGGCTCGACCAGGTCGACCGCGCGGTGCTGTTTTCCAGCCACCGCTACAAGCAAACCGGGCCGCGGCGCTTTGCGCCGTGGGCCGCAGACTTGCCCGCCGCGCTGGCGCAGCCGGCGCTGTCGCATGCCCCCGGCTGACACCCCGCTGGGCAGCGCGGCGCCGGTCGACGCCATCGACCGGCGGCTGATCGACCACCTGCACGGCGGCTTTCCGCTCGGCGAGCGGCCGTTTGCCGAAGTCGGCGCCGCACTCGGGATGAGCGAGGACGCGGTGCTTGAGCGCCTGCGCGCGCTGCTCGGCCACGGTGTGTTGACGCGCTTTGGCCCGCTCTACCAGATCGAGCGCGCCGGCGGGCAGTTCGTGCTCGCCGCGCTGGCGGTGCCCGAGGCACGCTTTGACGCGGTCACCGCGCAGGTCAACGCCCACCCCGAGGTGGCGCACAACTACCGCCGCACGCATGCGCTGAACCAGTGGTTTGTGGTCGGCGCCGAAACCCCGGCTGCCGCCGACCGCGTGCTGGCGGCGATCGAGGCCGAAACCGGGCTGACGGTCTATGCCTTCCCGAAGGAGCGTGAATTCCATGTCGAGCTGCGCCTGCCGCTGCTCAACGACGCACCCGCCAGCGACCCGCCACCGGCGCCCGCACCATGGCGCTGAGCGACTTTGACCGCCGGCTGATCGCCGCCACCCAGGCCGGCCTGCCGCTGGTGCCGCGGCCGTATGAGGCGGTGGCCGCGGTGCTGGGGGTCAGCGCCGCGGCGGTGCAGCAGCGGCTGGCGGAGATGCTGGCCGAAGGGCTGATCCGCCGCATCGGCGCGGTGCCGCACCACTACCGGCTTGGCTTTACCGCCAACGGCATGACGGTGTGGGATGTCGCCGACGATCTTGTCGACGCGCTCGGCGCCCAGGTCGGCGCGCTGCCCGGCGTCAGCCATTGCTACCGCCGGCCGCGCCGCCCGCCGCTGTGGCCGTACAACCTGTTTGCCATGCTGCACGGCCGCAGCCGCGCCGAGGTCACGCAGCAGGCCGAGCGCATCGCCGTGCTGCTGGGCGAGGCCTGCCGCGGCCGCGACGTGCTTTACTCGACCGCGGTGCTGAAGAAAACCGGGCTGCGGCTGAGCGCCGATTGAGCGCCGATTGAGCGCTGATTGAACGCTGATTGAACGCTGATTGAACGCTGATTCAGCGCCGGCCACCCCACCGACGAAAGACCGCGATGTTTCGCATCTCGCAATACATGAACGCCCTGGCCCGCGCCGAGCGCGAAGGCGTCTTTCCGCCGCCGCGCGCTGCCAAGCCGCCCGGTCCGGTGGTGATCTGGAACCTGATTCGCCGCTGCAACCTGACCTGCACCCACTGCTACGCGCTGTCGGCCGACCACGACTACGCCGGCGAGCTGTCGACCGCCGAAGTGTTCGCGGTGATGGACGACCTGAAGGCCTTCAAGGTGCCGGCGTTGATCCTCTCCGGCGGCGAGCCGCTGCTGCGCCCCGACCTGTTCGACATCGCGGCGCGCGCCAAGGCGATGGGGTTTCACACCAGCCTGTCGTCCAACGGCACCTTGGTTGACGCCGACTGCGCCGACCGCATCGCCGCCGCTGGCTTCGACTATGTCGGCGTCAGCTTAGACGGCCTGCGCGACCGGCACGACCAGTTCCGGCGCCTGGCCGGCGCCTTTGACCGCAGCCTGGCCGGGCTGCGCCTGCTGCGCGCGCGCGGCGTCAAGCTCGGCCTGCGCTTCACGATGACCGCGCTAAACGCCGCCGACCTGCCGGCGCTGCTGCAACTGATGCGTGACGAGGGCATCGCCAAGTTCTACTTCTCGCACCTGAACTACGCCGGCCGCGGCAACATCCACCGCGCCAAGGACGCCCAGCACCTGGCCACCCGCGCGGCGATGGACCTGCTGTTCGACCACGCCTGGAGCGCCGCGCAGGCCGGCCACGCCGACGAATTCGTCAGCGGCAACAACGACGCCGACGGCCCCTACCTGCTGCAATGGGTCAAGCAGCGGCTGCCGCACTGGGCCGACGCGCTGCGCGCGCAGCTTGTCGCCTGGGGCGGCAACGCCTCGGGCCAGCACGTGGCCAACATCGACAACCTGGGCCATGTCCACCCCGACACCATGTGGTGGCACCACGACCTGGGCAGCGTGCGCGAGCGGCCGTTCTCGGCCATCTGGCAAGACCTGTCCGACCCGCTGCTGGCCGGGTTGAAGCAGCACCCGCGGCCGGTGCAAGGCCGCTGCGCGGCGTGCCGGCAGCTCGACATCTGCAACGGCAACACCCGCGTGCGCGCGCAGCAAGTCAGCGGCAACCCGTGGGCCGAAGACCCCGGCTGCTACCTCGACGACGAAGAAATCGGCCTGGCCGCGGGCGCCGCGCCGCGGCTGCAGACGACGCCGTTTCGCGGCCGCAAGACGCTGGCCATCGAGGTCGCGCGATGACGCCCACGCGGCCCGTCCGCGCTGGGCAGCGCGCACGGGCGTTCGCGTTGGGCGTGCTGGCGGCCCTGGCCAGCCTGGCCACCGCCCAGGCCGCCGAGCCGGCGGCGCTGTACCAGCAGCACTGCGCGAGCTGCCATGGCGTGCAGCGCACCGGCGGCATGGGCCCGGCGCTGCTGCCTGAGAGCCTGGAGCGGCTGCGCCCGGCCGAGGCCATCGCCACCATCAGCCGCGGCCGGCCGGCGACCCAGATGGCCGGCTTTGCGCACATCCTGTCGGCCGACGACATCGCCGCGCTGGCACGCTGGATACGCACCCCGGTCGAGCCGGCGCCGCGCTGGACCGACGCCGACATCCGCGCCTCGCGCAGCGTGCCGCCCGAGGCCGCCGACGCCGCGCGCTGGGCGGCCAAGCCGCAGTGGCGCGCCGACCCGTGGAACGTGTTCGTCGTCGTCGAGGGCGGCGACCACCATGTGGCCATCGTCGACGGTGACCGCTTCGAAGTCATGCACCGTTTCCCGAGCCGCTTTGCGCTGCACGGTGGGCCCAAGTTCACACCCGATGGGCGTTATGTCTTTTTCGGCTCGCGCGACGGCTGGATCACCAAGTTCGACCTCTGGCACCTGAAGGTGGTGGCCGAGGTGCGTGCCGGGCTGAACATGCGCAACGTGGCGGTGTCCGGCGACGGCCGCTGGGTGCTGGCCGCCAACTGGCTGCCGCACACGCTGGCGCTGTTTGACGCCGACCTGACGCTGCACAAGACGATTGCCGCGGCCAGCCTGGACGGCAAGCAGACTTCGCGCGTGTCGGCGGTCTACGACGCCAGGCCGCGCAAGAGCTTTGTCGTCGCGCTGAAAGACCTTCCCGAGCTGTGGGAAATCAGTTGGGACACCCAGGCGCCGCCGATCTTCGACGGCCTGGTGCACGACTACCGCATGGCCGAGGCGATTGCCACGCCGGGCTACCTGAACGTGCGCCGCACGCCGCTGGACGAGCCGCTGGACGATTTTTTCTTCGACCAAAGCTACCGCCACGCGCTGGGCTCGACCCGCCCCGGCGCCGATGGCAAGGCACGCGCGCAGGTGGTCAACCTCGACGTGCGGCGGCGCATCGCCGAGCTGCCGATCGCCGGCCTGCCGCACCTGGGCTCGGGCATCACCTTCCGCCACGACGGCCACCCGGTGCTGGCCAGCCCGAACCTGAAGGACGGCGCGATCGACGTCATCCGGCTCGACAACTGGACCAAGCAGGCGACCATCACCACCCCCGGCCCGGGCTTTTTCATCCGCAGCCACGAGGCCACGCCCTATGCCTGGACCGACTCGATGATGAGCCCGGCCGCCAAGGACACGTTGACCATCATCGACAAGCGCACGCTGCAGGTCGCCGCCCAGGTGCGCGAGCCGGGCAAGACGCTGGCTCACATCGAGTTCACCAAGGACGGCCGCTACGCGCTGGCCAGCCTGTGGGAAGCCGACGGCGCGCTGATCGTCTACGACGCGCAGACCTTCAAGGAGGTCAAACGCCTGCCAATGTCCAAGCCGGTCGGCAAGTACAACGTGTGGAACAAAGTGACGCGGTCGGAAGGGACATCGCACTGACCGCGCAATGTCCACACGCGCGCCGGCTTCTCGCATAAGCTGCGCCCGGGGCTTTTTTCGGCACAGCCACCGATTGATTCGCCACACCCAGCGCATTCAGTCGCTGGCCCAAGGCGTTGGCGGAAAAGTCCTTCGTCTTCGCCGTGGCCGGCCGCCTTGCCTGCCGGCGCCCCTTGGGCGGATGGTGGCGCCTGGCGACCGGGCCGACTTCAGGTTTTACTGCGCGGCATGACGACACGCGCATCGCGGCAGGATTTAAACGATCGTCCATATTAAAGAAGACCTTTGAATGCCGTACGAAAAGTGGAACAAGCAGGTCCGCATCAAGGACAACTGCGTCGGTGGCGAAAGATTTTCCTGGACCGTGGCGAGTGCATTTGGTGACAGCGGCGGGGAAAATAAGATCACGCTGATTTTCGGCAACCCGCCGCAAAATACCTTCTACCAGAAACATATTCTTCACTTTGGCGAAAAGAATGCCACCATACTGGCCGTCAGAAAATCCGGCCAGGCCGCCACCCTCAACGCGGACCTGATGCGCTTTGGCGAATTTTTCAACATCAAGACCACCGGCGCCCCGGCCAGCACGGTCATCGACATCAGCAAGATCAATTTCAACACCATGCTGTACCAGTTCGCCCATGCGCTGCGCCAGGCGCGCGTCGGCGGCAAAATGCCGGCGCTGGCGACGCAATACGACGTTGAAATTGAATTTCCGGCGATGTGCATTTCCACCGTGCGCCCGGGTGGCAGCGAAAAGTGGTATTCGACGATGGAAATCGGCGGCCAGGTCGTGGCCGACGACGGCGCCGGCCGCATGGCGTTTGACATCAACCATTGCGCCGGCGCGAGCTGAACGCGGTTGATTCCGTTGGCGCCGCGGAGCGAATGCAACCGCAAACCATCGAACCGATGCAACACGCACTGACCGGCAAACGGGTGCTGATCACCCAGGCCACTGAATTCATGGGACCGGTGCTGTGCGAGGTGTTTGCCGAGCAGGGCGCGACGGTGCTGGCCAGCGCCGAGGCCTTGTCCGCGCCCGACGCCGCGCAGCGTGTGGTGCAAGCGGCCGGCGACATCGATGTGCTGGTCGCCAACCTGGCCTACACCGCGCCGACGACCAGCGCCACCGAGGCAACCGACGACGAGTGGCGGCAGGTCTTTGCCGCGCTGGTCGACCCGCTGCCGCGGCTGGTGCGCTGCGCGGTGCCGGCGATGCTGGCGCGCCGCTCGGGCAAGGTGCTGGTGATCGGCAGCGCCTCGGCGCTGCGCGGCATGAAGCGGGCCTCGTCGTACAGCGCCGCGCGCGGCGCGCAACTGGCTTATGTGCAGGCGCTGGGCGTTGAACTGGCGCCGCAGCAGGTGCAGGTCAACGCGATTGCGCAGAACTTTGTCGACAACCCGACCTACTTCCCGCCCGAGGTGCAGGCCAACCCGCGCTTTCAGCAGCGGCTGGCGCGCGAAGTGCCGCTGGGCCGGCTGGTCGCCGCGCGCGAGGACGCGTTGTTTGCCGCCTATTTGTGCAGCGCCGCGGCCGACTGCTTTGTTGGCCAGGTGTTCCCGGTCTGCGGCGGCTGGGTGGCGCGGTAGCGACGACTTCGTCGCGCCGCTGCGTCGGTCGGCTCGCGACCAGCTTGCGACCCGGCGCCAGGCGCCGGGCCGTCGCGCGACTCAAGCCACGGTCAACGTGACGTCGATGTTGCCGCGGGTGGCGTTGGAGTACGGGCAGACTTCGTGCGCGGCGTCGACCAGTTGGCGCAGTGCGGCGCGGTCCATGCCGGCGATGTCGATGGTCATTGCCACTTCAATGCCGAAGGCGCCGGCCTTGCCGCTCATCGCGCCGATGCCGACCGCGCTCTTGATCACCGGGTCGGCCGGCAAGGCCAGCTTTTGCCGTGCGGCGACCGCCTTCATCGCGCCGATGAAGCAGGCCGCGTAGCCGGCGGCAAAGAGTTGCTCGGGGTTGGTGCCGGCGCCGCCGGTGCCGCCCAGCTCGCGCGGGGTCGACAGCTCGACCTTGAGCGCGCCGTCGTCAGACTGTGCGGTTCCGGCGCGGCCACCGGTGGCGGTGGCGTGGGCGGTGTAGAGGGCTTTGTCGATGGCCATGGTGCAAAACAGAGGGGTGAAGGCGAACGCCGCGCGTCGTGCGCGGTGGCCACCGGGTGGATGAAGGCGCGAACTGTAGGCGCCTTGGCGCGCGGCGGCGGGCGGGCGACGGCAACAACCGTCCACCGCCCGGGGCCTTGCGCGGGCGCCGGGCAGCCGCCTACCGCGGCGCGGCGACGATGCGCTCGACCCGCCAGCCGCGCTGCGCCAGCAGCAGCGGCAGCGCCTGCGCGCCGGTCATGTGCAGCGCGCCGACCGCGGCGAAGACGCGCTTGCCCTGGCCCAGCAAAGCCTCGATGCCGCTGGCCAACGCCGGGTTGCGGTCGTCGTTCAGGCGCCGCAGCTCGGCGCGGTCGATGTCGTCGTCTACGCACTCGCACCACTGCGCGTAGGCCGCCAGCCGGTCCAGGTCGCCATCGGCCCAGGCCTGGGCCAGCCGCACCATGCCGCGCCGCGCGCGACCGTCTTCCAACTGACCCACGGCTTTGTCGACCTGCGCCGCCAGTGCGTCGGCGTTGCGCTGCGGCGCGGGCGGCATCAGCATGGCCATTTGACTGGCGGCGCTTTCCAGTGCCCTCACCTGCTTGCCGGCTGCACGCGCCATGCCGATGAGCACCAGCTCCTGGCCATAGGCGGCCTCCAGCGCGTCACGGCGCGCGGCCTGCACGGTCAGCGTCACCACCTGCAGCAGCGCCGGCAACGCGTCCAGCGGCGGCAGGCATTCGGCACGCGCCAGCGCCGCCAGCCGCTCGCGCAGCGGCGCCGGCAGCGCCGGCGTCTGGTCACGCGGCGCGGGCACCTGGGCGGCGGCCAGCGCCTGCTGGGTGGCCGCGTCGGTCGGGTCCAGTTCGACCGCCAGCGTGTCGGCGGCGGCGAACGCGGCGCGGGTTTGCGGGCCGGGAAAGGCCCAGGCCAGGGTGCCGACATGCAGGCTGCCAAACAACCAGCCGACGCGGCCGTCGCGCTCGATTCGCCACAACAGGCCGTGGTCGCGCGCCTGGCGCATGGCCTCGCGCATCTGCTCGGCGCTGGGCGGCTGCAACGGCGGCGGGCAGTCGGCGGGCGGGGTGGTCGATGGCGACGGCGGTGCGGTGCGGTCTGGCGTGGCGCTTGGTGCAGCGGCCGGTGCGGCGGTTGGCGGGGCGGTTGGCGGGGCGGTGGTCGGTTCGCTGGCTGCCACCGCGGCTGGCGGCGCAGCAGTGGCCGGTGCCGACACGGCCGGCATGCCGCCGCCGCCCAGCCACAGCACCAGCGCTGCGGCCGCCGCGGCCCGCCGGCGCAGCGGCGTCCGCCCGCTCATGGCGCAGGCGCGCGCAGCCGCAGCACGCCATCGGCCTGCGAAAAGCGCAGCCGCGACAGCAAGTCCATGCCCAGCAGCGGCGCCTCCAGCCGCGGCAGCACGGTGACCGGCAGCCGCTCGGCGACGACGCCGCCCTGCAGCGCGATGTCGGCGCGCGCGGTGTAGCCCTGCACCGTGCCGCCGGCGGTCGACGACTGCACTTTTTCCTCGGCCTGCAGGCCAAGCTGCCGTGCCAGCGCCAGCGGCAGCGCGGTGCGCGTGGCGCCGGTGTCGACCAGAAAGTCAACCGGCTGGCCGTTGACGTGGCCCGGCCAGTGGAAATGGCCACCGGGGCCGCGCGCCAGCTCGATCACGCCGTCCGCGACCGTGATGCGCGTTTGCCGCTGCCGCGCCTGCCAGGCCTGCACCGCCAGAAACACCGCGGTGCCGATCAGCAGCCACAGCGTCAAGTGCTTCAGCGCGGGGGGGAAGTCTTTCATCGCGGCGCGGGCGGCGTGCCGCCGGTGGTGCGTTCGGGCGCGGCGGCGTCTTCGACATCCGCCGCCGTCGGCGCGCGGCCGGAGTCGGCCAGACTGGCGCCGGCCGGCGGCGGTGCGGTGTCGGTGCCGCCCGGCGGGTGATCGGCTTGATTCGTCTCGTCCGGCGGCGGGGCTGCCTCCGTCTCGACCGGCAGCGGGGCTGCGTCCGTCTCGACCGGCAGCGGGGCTGCCTCGGGCTCGACCGGCGCCGGGGCCACTTCGGCACCGTCGGCGCCAACCACCGTCTGGTCAATCGCGCCGAACACGCTGCCGCCGTCGCGGCCCTTGACCTCGATGCGCACGCGGTCGCCGACGCGCAGCCAGGCGGTCTTGGCGGCGCCGGCGGTTTCGGCCTCGTGGGCGCGGCGCTCGGCCAGGCAGGCAAAGCCTTGCGTCGCCGCGTCGCCCGCCACCGGGCCGGCGCCGACGATGCTGCCGGCGCCCAGCCGCCGCTGGCGCGCCAGATGCGCCAGCAGCTGGCCGAAGTGGAAGTCCATCTGCGCCGCGGCATCGATCAACGCCGCCTTGCGGCCGTTGAGCTGCACCTGCAGCGGCAGGTGGACACGGCCACCGCGCCAGGCGTCGCCCAGCTCGTCCGGCGTCACCGCCAGCGGCGCGAAGGCGCTCGGCGTGCCGCCCGGCGGCACGTTGAACAGTGTGGCCAGCGTGGCACCTTCGGTTGCCGACGGCCGCAGCCGCCAGCCGTTGACCAGCAGCAGCAGCCGCACCGCTTCCAGGCAGCGCGCGGCGTCGGCACCGGCTTCGATGTCGCCGGTGAGCACCGCCAGGCCGGCGCCAAAGTCGAGCATGGCGCCTGAGTCGGCCGGCAACCGCAGCGGCTCGACCGCGCCGAGCAGGCCGTCGCCGCCACGCATGGTCGCCGCCGACGGCGTGTCCCCGCGCGTCGGTACGGCCACGCCGTGCGCCTGGCACAGCCGCCGCGCATGGGCCGGGTAGGCCAGCGCCTCGACATGTGCGTAGGCGCGTGGCAACGGCGCCATGCACAGCCGGGGGTCGAAGGCAAAGGCGTGGCGGGCGCGGCCGTGGTTCAAGGTGGTCGACAAGTCTTCGAGCTGCGGCGACAGAAAGTTCCAGTCGTCCAGCACTTGCTGCAGCCGGCCGGCAATGCCGTTGGCGTAGTGCGCCTGCGTCAGGTCGCGCGAGACGACCACCAACTGGCCGTCGCGCGAGCCGTCGCGGTAGGTGGCGAGTTTCATTGGTAGATGTTGGCCCCTATCGAGCCAGAAGGTTTCGATAGAAGCCAACACCCCCGTTCAAACCGTGCATGCGAATTTCCCGCACACGGCTTA
>WBZS01000498.1_pt1 | contig 48693 bp, 45 predicted proteins | sample 5204201 | NCBI WGS metagenome assembly WBZS01 (sample SAMN12344357, study PRJNA552823) | activated sludge metagenome | biome: Activated sludge suspended growth; feature: Nitrification reactor; material: Wastewater; isolation source: activated sludge from nitrification reactor of wastewater...
CATGAAGGTGGGTCAGGTGGAGATCCCCTCCCGCGCCTACGTGTCGCAGTTCGGCTTCAAGGGACCCGACCAGCAGAAGCCGGCCGGCGTGCTCTCCGGCGGCGAACGCAACCGTCTCAACCTGGCCCTCACCCTCAAGCAGGGTGGCAACCTGCTCCTGCTCGATGAGCCGTCCAATGACCTCGACGTCGAGACCCTGGGGTCCTTGGAGAATGCTCTGCTGGACTTCCCCGGCTGCGCCGTCGTCATCAGCCACGACCGATGGTTCCTCGACCGGGTGGCGACCCACATCCTCGCCTATGAGGGCGACGACGAGGACCCGGCCAAGTGGTACTGGTTCGAGGGCAACTTCGAGGCATATGAGAAGAACAAGGTCGAACGGCTCGGCGAAGAGGCCACCCGGCCGCATCGGGTGACCTACCGCAAGCTCACCCGCGACTGACGCTTGGCGCGCGCCCCCGTTTGGCTCTTGGTCATTCGCCGAATGGGAAACTGGCCAGGGTTCGGCAGGCTCCGGTTTCGTACCACGACACCTGGATCCGGTCGACCGTCTGCCGGACCGGCACGAGCGGGGCCACCCAACCCCGGACTACCTCCTCGGTGACGTCCGCTCCGACTGCGTCGATCGTGAGGTGGGGGCGCACCGCCCCGAACTCACCGGCATACGGAGGGTAGCTGGGGAACGCCCCCCAGAGCGCGGCGGTCAGGGCCGCGAACGGCTCCTCGGGTTCGGGGACCAGGTGGATGATGCCGTTTGGGAAGGCCGCCACGGTGGCGAGTCGAACGTCGAACGGCATTATGCGCGAAGCGATCTCGCGGACGGTCCGCAGTGCCTTCGGCGTGATCTCACCCGCAGCGAGCCACGGACCCAACACCGTGATGTGGGCGTGCGCAAAGGTCGGGTCGGTGGACACGTAGGTCCGGTCGTAGTGCTCATGCCTCGCGCGCACCAGCGGCTCGAAGGCCCGGACCGGCACGACGAGGACGCTGTGACCCGCGTAGCCGTTGGCTGGCGTGCCGTCGCTCATGTCGGATTCCCCGCGCGCAGGTCCTCGGTGGCCAACGCAGCCACCTCCTCGATCGCTGCCACCACCCCTCGGTATGCCGGGTGCCCTGGGTCAATGAGCGCGAAGTGGTCACAGCCGGACACCACCTCCAACCGACACGCGGCGTCGTCAGCACCCCGCGAGCGCAAGTAGGACGCAGACACCTCCGCCGGCACCAGATCGTCCTGGGCACCATGCAGGAGCACCGTCGGTGAACCCAGCCGACCCGCGACGGGGTCGGCATCCGTCCACCACTGTGGCACCTGCTCCGGGCCACCTCCGAGCAGGGACCGAACGGCACCCGCACCGAGGTCGTCGGTGTCGGCCAACCGCAGGTCCAGGACGCCAGCCAGCGAGACCACCCCGCGGACGGCTGGGCACCGTCCGTTGCTCGCCGCCCAGACCGCGAGTTGGCCACCCGCCGAATGTCCCACGGCGACAAGCCGATCCGGCATCGACGGGTCGGCTGCGACCGCGGCAAGGGCCGCGAGGACCGAGTCGCCGGTCCCTGGCCAGCCGCCACCCGGCATACCGACCCGGGCGTATTCGACCGAGGCGACGGGCCACCCGTTCCGCGCGAGTGCGGCTCCTAGCGGTCGCAGGTGGGCCCGGTCGTATGCCACCTGCCACAGACCCCCGTGGATGAGGACGATGGCGACGCCGCCCCGCTGACCCGTCTCGTCCGCCGCGTCCCACACGTCATAGACCTCGCTCTCGGCCGAACCGAACCGGACGGAACGTCGGCGAGGCAGGGGAAGGGACATGACCCCATCCCAGCGCCCCTCCGATCGAGAGAGCAAACCCATTTCACGTGCGCCCGGCCCCGGAAGCACGCAGACTGAGCTCATGCGCCTTGGCATTCAGATCGCCTACTTCTCCTGGCCTGACGCTCCGGCGTCGATCGGCCCCACCTTCGGCCGGATCGCCCGGGACGCTGATGCTGCGGGTCTGGACTCCCTGTGGGTGATGGACCACTTCTTCCAAATCTCCATGATTGGCCCGCCCGAGTTGGACATGCTCGAGGGCTACACGGCGTTGGCGTTCGCCGCGGGCCAGACCCAGCGGATCCAACTTGGCACCATGGTCACCGGCGTGACCTACCGCCATCCGGGGGCGTTGATCAAGACGGTGACCACGCTCGACGTCCTCTCCGGTGGCCGGGCCTGGCTCGGCATCGGCGCCGCCTGGAACGAAGAGGAACACGCCGGCCTCGGCATTCCTTACCCGCCGACCGCGGAGCGGTTCGAGCGTCTGGAGGAGACGCTGCAGGTCGCCCTGCAGATGTGGCGGGGGGAGCAAACCCCGTATGCCGGTCGCCACTACCACCTCGCTCGACCGCTCAACGTCCCGCAGGCACTGCGGCGGCCCCATCCGCCGATCCTCGTCGGTGGCGGCGGGGAGAAGAAGACCCTCCGGCTCGTCGCGCAATATGCCGATGCGTGCAACATCTTCGACATGGGTCCGGACGCGATCTCGGCGAAGTACGACGTGCTGCGCGGACACTGCGATGCTGTCGGTCGGGACTACGGCGAGATCGAGAAGACGGTGCTCACCCGGCTGACCCTTGGCGACGGGTCACCCGATCTTTCGGGTATGCCGACCGTGTCGATTGCCCAGGCGGTCGACAAGCTCGGCCGGCTCGCCGAGATCGGGACCGACCACGTCATCATGGGCATGTCCAACGACTTCGTGCCCGGGGCGTACGAGGCGGTGGCCGAGCTGGTGGGCCAGGTAGCGACCCTTCATCCGGCAGGGCGGTGACCTTGGGGGGCCCTGACCCCTCTTGGCGCCTACGCGCCGTGGTCAGCTGGCCCGGGATCAGCCGCGAGTCGCTCGCGAACGGTTCGCCTCACGAGGGGGTCGATCCCGGGCTCATTCGCCTGTACCCGGCTGACGAGGTCACGAAGCATTCGGGGCTCCCAGAACCTCGTCAGGTGGGTCGCGACGGCATCGACGGCCCGCTCGACCGGTAGGTGGGTGAACTGTCGCGCCACATCGCCGGAGAGTCGCACGACCGGAGCGACCCGGGTCATGGGGCTACCACGGATCCGGCGTGCGCCTCGACGCCCCGGGTGTGTTCCAGGGACGTTGCGACGGTGACCTGGACGGCCGTCACCTTGTATTCCGGGCAGTTTGTCGCCCAGTCGGAATTGTCCGTCGTCACGACGTTGGCGCCGGTCACCGGGTGGTGGAAGGTCGTGTAGACCACGCCGGGAGGCATCCGCTCGGAGATGACCGCCCGCAACGTCGTGGACCCGACCCGGGAGGCGAGCTCGACGACATCGCCCGAGTGCACGCCACGAAGCTCGGCATCGGACGCGTGGATCTCCAGGACGTCGGCCGGGTGCCAGATCGAGTTCGGGGTGCGGCGGGTTTGGGCTCCGACGTTGTACTGCGACAGGATCCGCCCGGTCGTCAGGATAAGCGGGAACCGCCGCGTCGTCCTCTCGGTCGTCGGCACGTAGACGGTCTCGGTCAGCTTGCCTCTGCCCCGGACAAACTCGTCGACGTGCATGATCGGCGTGCCCATCGAGGTGTCGTCGCGCACGGGCCACTGCATCGAGCCCTGAGTGTCGAGGCGATCGAAGCTCACCCCGGCGAAGGTCGGCGTGGTTGCCGCGATCTCGGCCATGATCTCCCGGGGATGGCCGTAGCCCATCGGGTAACCCATTGCCGTCGCGATCTCACAGGCGACCTGCCACTCGTCCTTGCCGACGAAGCTCGGGAACACCGGGCGTACCCGGCCGAGGCGACGTTCGGCGTTGGTGAAGGTTCCGTCCTTCTCGAGAAACGTCGTTCCCGGCAGGAACACGTGCGCGAACCGTGCGGTCTCGTTGAGGAAGAGATCTTGCACGACGACCAGATCCATGGCCTGCAACGCGGCGTGGACGTGCTGGGTGTTGGGGTCGGATTGGGCGATGTCCTCGCCCTGGACGAACAGCCCACGGAAGGACCCGCTGATCGCCGAATCGAACATGTTGGGGATGCGCAGGCCAGGCTCGGCCGGCAAGGTGACGCCCCAGAGGTCCTCATAGACGTGGCGGACTTCGGGCATGGACACGTGGCGGTAGCCGGGCAACTCGTGGGGGAAGGACCCCATGTCGCACGAGCCCTGCACGTTGTTCTGCCCGCGCAGCGGGTTGACGCCTACCCCCGGCCTGCCGAGCATCCCGCAGAGCATGGCCAAGTTGGCCATGCCCATCACCATCGTGGAACCCTGGCTGTGCTCGGTGACTCCCAAGCCGTAGTAGATCGCGGACGCCGGGCCCGCGGCATACAGGCGGGCGGCGGCTCGCACGTCGTCGGCCGGGATCCCGGTGATCTGCTCCGTCGCTTCGGGCGAGTGCTCCGGTCGGGCGATGAACTGCAGGTAGGGCTCGACGTTCTCGCAGCGTCCGTCGAGGAACGCGCGATTCACCAGCCCTTCCGTGACGACGACGTAGGCCAACGCGTTGACGAACGCGACGTTCGTGCCTGGTCGGACGGGCAGGTGGTATGCCGCCTCGACATGCGCCGAGCGGACGAGGTCGATCCGGCGGGGGTCGGCGACGATAAGCCGCGCCCCGGCGCGCACTCGTCGTTTGAGTCGGGAGCCGAAGACTGGGTGGGCGTCGGTGGGGTTGGCGCCGATGACGAGAAAGACGTCGGCGTGGTCGGCCGACTCGAAGTCCTGGGTGCCTGCTGAGGTCCCGAATGCCTGGTTGAGGCCGTAGCCCGTGGGGGAGTGGCAGACCCGGGCGCACGTGTCGATGTTGTTGTTGCCAAATGCGGCTCGAACCATCTTCTGGACGACATAGACCTCCTCGTTCGTGCACCGTGACGAGGAGATCCCGCCGATGGCGCCGACACCATGGCGGGCCTGAATGTCCCGAAAGCCCGACGCAACCCGGGCGATCGACTCGTCCCAGCTCACCTGCCGCCACGGCTCGTCGATCCGGTCGCGGACCATGGGGTGGCGCTGTCGGTCGGGGTGGGCGGCATACCCAAAGGCGAACCGGCCCTTGACGCACGAGTGACCCTCGTTCGCGCGGCCTTCCTTCCACGGGACCATCCGCACGACCTGTGTGTCGGCGCCCTCGCCCTGCACCTCGGCGCGGAACGAGCACCCCACGCCGCAGTAGGCACACGTGGTGACCACGGCCCGCGTGGGCATCCCGAGCTCGATGACCGACTTCTCCTCCAGCGCGGAGGTCGGGCACGCCTGCACACACGCGCCACAGGACACGCACTCGGAGGACAGGAAGTCGGTGCCGCCGGGAGTGATCCGCGAGTCGAAGCCTCGGCCCGCCACGGTCAGAGCGAAGGTGCCCTGGACCTCGCTGCAGGCGCGCACACACCGGGAGCAGACGATGCACGCCGCCGGGTCGTAGGCGAAGTAGGGATTGGTGTGGTCTCCGGCGTCGTCGACATGGCTGCGGCCCGCGAGCCCGTAGCGGACCTCGGCGACATCGACATCGGCGGCCGACCGCTGAACCTCACAGCTGCCGCGGGCACATCCAAGGCAGTCCTGCGGATGGTCGGACAGGTAGAGCTCCATCACGCCACGGCGCAGCGCTTCGACCTGTGGGGTGCGCGTCTCGACCGACATCCCGTCGGTGCATGGCGTCGTGCACGAGGCGGGGGTCCCTTTGGCGCCGTCGATCTCAACGAGGCACAGACGGCACGAGCCAAAGGCGGCCAGCGAGTCGGTGGCGCACAAGCGGGGGATCGACACGCCGGCCAATCCGGCCGCGCGCAGCACCGACGTCCCGGGGGCGACGTGAACGGTCTGCCCGTCGATGGTGACGGTCAGCGTCGGGTCGCCGGGGACGGCCGGCGTCCCGAGGTCGGTCTCCGGCGCCAGCGTCATGGTCGACCTCCTGCTGCTGTGGCGGGACCCAGCCCGAAGTCCTCCGGGAAATGGGCGAGCGCGCTGCGGACCGGCATCGGCGTGAGCCCGCCCATCGCACAGAGAGAACCGCGCTCCATCGTTGTGCAGAGGTCGGTCAGCAGGCTCAGACCCGCGGCGTGCGCTGGGCCCGGGTGCGCCCGGTCGGCCAGGATCCGATCGAGGGTCTCGACGCCACGCTGCGAACCGATCCGGCAGGGCGTGCACTTGCCGCACGACTCCTTGGCGCAGAACTCCATGGCGAACCGGGCCATCCGCCCGAGGTCGACGGTGTCGTCGAACACGACGACCCCACCGTGGCCGAGCATGAAGCCTGCCTCGGCCATGGCTTCGTAGGTCAGCGGGACATCCAAGAGCCTGGCCGGGAGATAGGCACCGAGCGGCCCACCGACCTGCACAGCACGGATCGGGCGCCCGGATCGGGTGCCTCCACCGATGTCCTCGACAAGTTCGCGCACGGTGATGCCGAAATCAAGCTCGACCAGCCCGCCGTGCCGGACGTTTCCCCCCAATTGGAATGCCTGGGTGCCGCGGGACCGGTCGGTGCCGTGGGCGGCATACCGCTGCCCACCGTCGGCAAGGATCGCCGGGACGGTCGCCAGGGTGAGCACATTGTTGACGACGGTCGGTCGACCGAACAGGCCCGAAAGCGCCGGGATCGGTGGCTTGGCGCGCACCTCCCCGCGGCGACCTTCCAGGCTCTCGAGCATCGACGTCTCTTCCCCGCAGATATAGGCGCCCGCGCCGACCCGGACCTCGATATCGAAGGTGAGCGCCGAGCCCTGGACGTGCCTGCCTAACCATCCGGCCGCCCGGGCCACGTCAATCGCCTTGCGCAGCGCGGTAATGGCATGCGGATACTCCGACCGGATGTAGATGAGTCCTTCGGTCGCGCCGACTGCCCAGGCGCAGATTGCCATGCCTTCCAGCAGCGCGAAGGGGTCGCCCTCCATGAGCATCCGGTCGGCGAAGGTGCCGGAGTCGCCCTCGTCGGCGTTGGCGCAGACGAACTTCAGACCGGGCTCAGCACCGGCGACGGTGCGCCACTTCAGGCCGGTGGGGAAGCCGGCGCCGCCACGTCCCCGCAGGCCCGACGTCACCACCTCCTCGACGACGGCCGCGGGCGCCATCGCCAGGGCACGCCGCAGCCCGACCCACCCGCCGTGGCTCGCGTAGTCAGGCTCCGACGCCGGGTCGACGATCCCCAGCCGGGCGCAGGTCAGCCGCGTCTGGCGGGCTAGGAACGGATGATCTGCGACGCGCCCCACGGATGCCTCGTATGCCGGGCGCCCCCCGTCCGCGGACCCCGTCGCGGTAGGCGCTGGAGTGGCTCCCACAGACAGCACCGTCTCGGCCGAGAGCATCGAGCCATCGGGGGCGAACGCCGGCAGACCGATCCGGCCGTGCTCGGAGTCAACCTCGACGAGCGGTTCCAGCCAGAGCATGCCCCGCGAGCCCGTGCGGACGATGTCCAGCTCCGGGTGCCGTCCGAGGGTCGCGGCGACCTCGTCAGCGCCGACCGACACGGCCGCTGCATCTGCCGGCACGTAGACCGTCGTCCGCTCGTCCATCACGACCACTGCTGGGTAAGGGCGCCGATACGGTCGTCGGACAACCGCCCGTGCAGTCGGCCGTCGAGTTGGCCGGACGGCCCCAGCGCACAATTGCCCAGGCAGAACGCCTCGGTCACGGTGACGTCGTCAACAGTGGCAAAGCGGCTCACCGACCGTTCGTAGAGTTCCTGTCCGCCCACCGCCTGGCAGGCTTCCCCGCGGCATACCGAGACGGTATGCCGCGTCGCCGGCCCGTCGCGGAAGTCCGCGTAGAAAGTGACGACTCCGTGGACGTCGGCCCTCGACAGGTTGAGGACGTCGGCGATGACGGCGACGTCGTCCCGGTCGATCCAGCCCAGCTCCTCCTGCACGGCGTGCAGGGCGGGCAACAGCGGGCCGCGGTGGGCGGCATACCGAGTGACGATCTCGCGCACCCGCTCGCCACGCGTGCCGGTCATCACAGCCCTCTCCCCGTCGAACAGGTCAAGTCCGATTCTAGGGACGCCCAACGGCCAGGGTCGCTTGTCTCGGCGTGGCTCAGCGAAGCGGCCCGGTGGGCCCAGGGCAGCCAACCAGGCGAAGCCCCAGCGCAGCGTTAGTAGCGCCGATCTGTTCGGGCGTGCGGTGCACAGCTGGCGTGTACCACCGGGCCACGTCCACGACGATCGACAACAGGGCCAAGGCGGTGTCGGGGATATCGTCCAGGACGAAGTCGCCGGAAGCCTTCCCCGACTGGAGCACGTCGCGGACGGTGTAGTCGATCCTCTTGCGCAGGGCCAGGACCTCGGCGCGGTGGGCCTCGGACAGATGGGGGAACTCATGCTGGACGACGCGGGCGATGGCGTAGTTCTCGGCGTGCCAGGCGCTGAACCGGGCCATCACGGCAGCGAGGGCGAGTGGGGGGGAGCCAGCCCCCTTCACAGCGGCGGTGACCAGCGCCAGGGCCTCCTGGTGACCGTCCCGCGAGAGGTGGAAGAGCAGGTCCTCCTTGGACGCGAAGTGGACATAGACACCGGCTGGGGACAGGCCTGCCCGAGAAGCAATATCACGGGTGGTCGTGGCGTGAAAACCTTTGTCCGCGAAGGCTTCTGCCGCTGCCGAGAACAGGCGCAGAACGGTCTCGCTCGGACCCGTGGCGGGGTCGCCAGAGGGGAGTGCTGGACTCGCTGCGGTGGCGGGGGTCACGGCCGCTGGGATGGTCGGCACAGTGGACAGCATGCCCCACCTATGACATGCTAAGCAAGCGCTTACTTATGTCACATTGCCGTGCCCGCAACTGGAGGTCACCATGCCGCGCAACCTGTACGCCGAGGAGCACGAGGACTTCCGGGCCAGCGTCCGTGAGTTCGTCGAGCGCTCGCTCAAGCCCCGTGTCGAGGAGATGATCTCCCTCAAGTCGATCCCCCGGGACATCTGGCTCGAGGCCGGCAAGCAGGGCTTCCTCGGCATGGACATTCCCGAGGAGTTTGGTGGCGCCGGGGCCGGCGACTACCGGTTCAACGCGGTCCTCGCGGAAGAGTGGGGTCACTTCAACGCCGCCACCGCCGCCTGCTTCGGCATCCACGCCGACGTCTGCCCGCCCTACATCGTCGACCTGGGCACCGAGGAGCAGAAGCAACGCTGGCTGCCAGGCATCGCCTCCGGCGAGAAGATCATCGCCATCGGTATGACCGAGCCCTCCGGGGGCTCGGACCTCGCCGCTCTCAAGACCACCGCGGTCAAGGCCGATGACGGGTCCGGCGACTGGATTATCAACGGGTCCAAGACCTTCATCACCAACGGCTACCAGTGCGACCTGGTCATCGTGGCCGCCCGGACCGACCCGAGCAAGGGCCCCAAGGGCATCACGCTCTTCATGGTCGAGCGCGGCATGGACGGGTTCGTCAACGGCCGCAAGCTCGACAAGGTCGGCCAGGACGAGTCCGACACCGCCGAATTGTTCTTCGAGAACGTCCGAGTCCCCGACACCAACCGGCTCGGCCCCGAGGGTGGCGGGTTCATCGCCATGATGCAGCGGCTGCCCCAGGAGCGGGTTGGCGCGGCAGTCTCCAACGTCGCCCACGCCTTCCAGATCTTCCGCGAGACGGTCGTCTATGCCAAGGAGCGCAAGGCCTTCGGCCAGTCCATCGGCATGTTCCAGCACAACAAGTTCAAGCTGGCCGAGATGGTCACCAAGCTTGAAGTCGCCCAGGCCTACGTCGACGACTGCGTCGCCGCGCACGCGAAGCACCAGCTGTCGCCGATCGACGCCGCCAAGGCCAAGTGGTGGACCGCTCAGGTGCAGAGCGAGGTCCTCGACGAGTGCGTGCAACTGCACGGTGGCTACGGTTTCATGAACGAATACCGCGCCGCACGTGCCTGGCGAGACGCCCGAGTAACCAAGATCTGGGCAGGCTCCAACGAGATCATGAAGGAGCTCATCGGCCGGGAGCTCGGCTTCTAGTCGCGCGCCCCCCGGCGGCACTCTGGGGCTCCCAGCGAGTAGTTTCGGGGCATGGGTGCACATAGCGGAGCGGTAGCCATCGTCACCGGCGCGAGTCGGGGCATTGGGTTGGGCATCGCCCAGCGTCTGGTCCAGGAGGGCGCGCGGGTCGTTATCACGGCCCGCAAACCCGAACCCCTTGCGGAGGCGGTGGCGGCCTTGGGCGGCGACGCGTATGCCGCTGGGCTGGCCGGCAACGCGGCCGACCCGCAGCACCAGGACGACGCGCTCGCCTTGGCGCGCAGCCGGTTCGGCGGGCTGGACTACCTGGTCAACAACACGGGGATCAACCCGGTCTACGGGCCGATCCTCGACGTCGACCCCGATGTCGCCCGCAAGATCCTTGACGTCAACGTCGTCGCGGCCTTCTCCTGGGTTCGCAAGGCGGTCGCAGCCGGGCTCGGCTCGCCGGAGCACCCAGGCTCGGTCGTCAACATCGCCTCGATCGCTGGCCTGCGGGCCAGCGGGGCGATCGGGTGGTACGGCGTGTCCAAGGCCGCCCTGGTTCACCTGACCATGGAGCTCGGGCACCAGCTCGGCCCGGCAGTCCGGGTCAACGCCGTCGCGCCTGCGGTCGTCAAGACCCAGTTCGCCCAAGCGCTCTACGCGGGACGCGAAGAGGCGGTGGCGGCGGCATACCCGATGAAGCGTCTGGGAGTCCCCGAGGACGTCGCGGGCGCGGTGAGTTTCTTGCTCTCCCGGGACGCGGGGTGGCTGACCGGTCAGACTGTCGTCGTCGACGGAGGCGTGACCCTGGGCGGCCCGCTCTAGAGCGGGCGCGCAGAGACGGTCCCGAGACCCCTTGACTCGGGACCGCTCCGCGCCCCAGGCGCCGCCGATCGGTCGGGCGCGAGCCCGGCCGATGCGGCGCGCATCATGTGGCCGAGATCCTTCCCGTCGCCGTTCACCAGGAAAGAACGCGTCCCCGTCGGCCTGATACATCTCGCCCGGCCGAATTCGGTATGCCGCCCCGCCCCGTCCCAGGGCCACACGAGGTCGGCTGCTGTCCCCGCGCCGACCTAGGATCGAGCGCGAGAGCCGGGCGACCGGCATACCGGCTGAGGCAGGGAGGGCGCACCGTGGGTGAGGCGACCTCGCGAGCGGATGCCGTGCTGGCCGCCCTCGACCCTGAACAGCGGGAGGTGGCGGCCAACCCGCTGGGGCCGATGTGCGTCCTGGCCGGCGCCGGGACCGGCAAGACCCGCGCGATCACCCACCGGATCGCCTACGGCGTCCACTCGGGCGCCTATGTGCCGCAACGCGTCCTGGCGGTGACCTTCACCGCGCGGGCGGCGGGTGAGATGCGCACCCGGCTGCGCGAGCTCGGGGTCGGCGGCGTCCCGGCGCGGACCTTCCATGCGGCGGCGCTGCGACAGCTGCACTTCTTCTGGCCCCAGGCGGTCGGCGGTGCCGCGCCGGAGGTCCTGGCGAGCAAGGCCCCCGTCGTCGCCGAGGCGGTCGGGCGGCTGCGGATGCAGTTCGACCGGACCGCCATTCGCGACCTGGCCGCGGAGATCGAGTGGGGCAAGGTCTCGCTGCTCACCCCCCAGTCATATGCCGCCGGCGCCCGTGGCGCCGGCCGCGAAGCGCCGGGCATTGACCACACGGCGATGGCCCGCGTGTGGGAGAGCTACGAGGAGCGCAAGACCGAGCGCGGAGTCATCGACTTCGAGGACGTCCTGCTGCTCATGGCCGGCATCCTCGACGAACGGCTGGACATCGCCCGGTCGGTCCGCGAGCAGTACCGGCACTTCGTCGTCGACGAATACCAGGACGTCAACGCCCTGCAACAGCGGCTGCTCGATCTGTGGCTGGGCGGGCGCGAGGAGGTGTGCGTCGTCGGCGACCCGGCCCAGACGATCTACACCTTCACCGGCGCGACCCCCGAGCATCTGCTGGGCTTCCGCACCCGTTACCCGCAGGCCCGGCTGGTCCGGCTGGTGCGCAACTATCGCAGCACTCCGCAGATCCTCGCGTTGGCCAACGTCGTCGTCCGGTCGGCCCGACCGACGTTGCGCCGTGGGCCCGGAGGCGTGGCGACGGCTCGCGCGGTGCCCGAGCATGTGCAGCTGCAGGCCCAAGGTGAGCCGGGACCCCAACCCAGGCTCACGGCATACCCGGACGATCCGGCCGAAGCGGCCGGCGTGGCGGCTGCGGTCAAGTCGCTCGTCGACGCGGGACGCACCCCGGGCGAGATCGCGGTGCTATTCCGCACCAACGCGCAGTCCGAGGCGGTCGAGGCGGCGCTGGCGGCCCTGGGCGTGCCCTATCTCGTCCGCGGCGGCGAGCGGTTCTTCGCCCGACAGGAGGTCCGAGGAGCGATCGTGCTGCTGCGCGGCGCCGTCCGGGGGGACGACGGATCGCGGCCGCTGCCCGAGTTGGTCCGCGACGTCCTCACTGGCGTCGGCTGGGCCCCCACGCCGCCCACCTCAGGCGGGGCGCAACGCGAGCGGTGGGAGTCGCTCATGGCGCTGGCCGCCCTGGCCGACGACCTCGTCGCCGCCAGCCCCTCGGCCCGGATGGGAGAGCTCATCCGCGAGCTCGACGAGCGGGCTGCGGCGCAGCACGCGCCTGCGGTCGCTGGGGTGACGCTGGCCTCGCTGCACGCCGCCAAGGGTCTGGAGTGGGACACCGTCTTCATCATCGGCTGCTCCGACGGGTTTCTGCCGATCGTCATGGCCGAGGGCGAGGTGGCCATCGAGGAGGAGCGTCGGTTGCTGTATGTCGGGCTGACCCGGGCCCGGCGCCAGCTGCACCTCAGCTGGGCGGGGGCGCGGACTCCGGGCGCGCGGGCCACCAGGCGGCCGTCGCGGTTCCTCGACGGCGCGGCCGGGATCCTCGGGGAGGGGGCGCGCTCCCAAGCACGCCGGTCGGGTGGCGCACCTGCGTCCTCGGCCCCGCGGCCCCCCCGTCTGCCCTCCGTATGCCGTGCCTGCGGCACCGAGCTGACCACGGCCGCCATGCGCAAGATCGGCCGTTGCGACGGCTGCCCGCCGACCTACGACCCGGCCGTGTTCGAGTCGCTGCGGGTCTGGCGGGGTGAGGTGGCCCGGGCGCTCAAGGTGCCGGCATACGTCGTCTTCACCGACGCGACCCTCACGGCACTGGCCGAGTCGGCGCCGACCGAGCTGCGGGGGGTGGCGGCGGTGCCCGGGGTGGGCGCGATGAAGCTGGACCGCTACGGGGGAGCGGTGTTGGAGGTTCTTGGTGGGGCCGACGCTCATGTTGTTGCCGAAAAGACCACTGCAGCAATGGTTTCCGATCAGCACTAAGGGTCACGACGACACGGCCCGAACTTTTTTCGGTAATTCGTTTGTGGCGTGCCCGTAGCTGGGGTTACCCTCATGAGCGCACAACTCGCAGGGCCTCGGCGGCTCGGGCGGGACCACGACAGCAGGGAAGGAGGGTCGGCACTGATGGAGATCACCACGACGATGACGCGCACGTCTGCGCGAGTCGGTCACAGCTGCTCGGTGTTTGACCACCTCATCCTGCCCGTCATGCCGACCGCCAAGGGGCGCATTGTGCCCACCGCTGGCTTCGTCGCCACCTACGCCACCCCGACCAACGTCCACCGTTCCGCCACCGGGAGCCCGCCCGTCTAGGCCCGCCTAGACCGGTCTCACCTCCAGGCCGCGGAACCCGACAAGGGATCCGCGGCCTTCGTGTTTGTCACGGGAGTCGACATCCCGAAGGCCACCGAGATGAACACCGTCAGATCGCCGCAGACCGCACGACAGCACGACGACAGGACCGCCCGACACCCTCACCAGGGCACGCCGGGACGACAGCACAGGACGGCCCCCGCCACCGCGGGCGGCCGACAGGACAAGGAGGTGACACCGATGCAGCTGAGCACGTTGATCGACACCCAGACGGCAGCGATGTCGGTCGGAGTCGGCATCCCGTGCCGCGACTACGACGCGGAGTTGTGGTTCGCCGAGCGCCCGGAGGACGTCGAGTTCGCCAAGTCGCTGTGCGGCACGTGCCCCGCACGCGCCGCGTGCCTTGCCGGTGCCCTCGATCGGGGCGAGCCGTGGGGCGTCTGGGGCGGGCAGCTGCTCGTCCAGGGCGCCATCGTCGCCCGCAAGCGTCCGCGCGGTCGTCCGCGCAAGAACGACGTCGCGGCGTGAGGCAGGGGGCGGGCGCTCCCCAGTCAGTCCCGGGAGCGCCCGCACGATCCGCCTCGCCGCCACCTCGCTTGACGGAGTGACCCGTCCGGCCCGTGCGGATCGTTCAGGTCGCTCCAGACCACCTTTCGCACCATTCACAGACCACGTCCTGGAAGGACACCACCACCATGTATCAGCCCGTTCACGAGCACCTGGCGCGCGCCCGACATGTCGAGCGCCGGGCCCAGGCCGACCAGGTCGGCATCCGGCGTAGTGCCCGACTCATCTCCCTGCACATCCGACGCCAGCGCCGGGCCTCGCACGCCTGACCTGAGCCCTCGGACCACTCGCGGCAAGGGCGGGGCGACCGTTCGTCGGTCGCCCCGCCCTTGCGGCGCAGGGCCCGTCCGTCGGTCCACCGACCGGGCCTGAAGGCCTGCCTGGGGAGTGGATACACGGCATACAGTGACCTGCGTGCAGGCCCACCTGACCATCGCCCAGGACCCGCAGGCCGACGCCGTCCTCTCGTCCGATCCGTTCGCGCTGCTGTGCGGGATGCTGTTGGACCAGCAGTTCCCGATGGAGCGGGCCTTCGCCGGTCCGGCCAAGCTGCTCGAACGCTTCGGAACCCTCGACCCGGCTCTGATCGCTGCCGCGGGTCCCGACGCGTTCGCCGACCTTGCCGCCACGCCGCCGGCGATCCACCGGTATGCGCGGTCGATGGCCGGTCGCATCCAACAGGTGGCCGCCCACGTCGTCGAGCACTATGACGGTGACGCCGAGTCGATCTGGTCGACGGCGAAGACCACTCCCGAGCTGTTGGCGCGCCTGGTGGCGCTGCCGGGCTTCGGCGAGCAGAAGGCGCGCATCTTCGCCGCGCTGCTGGGCAAGCAGCTGGGCATCCGTCCCCGAGGGTGGCGCGAGGCGATCGGCCCGTATGCCGCGCAAGGCAGCTTCCGCTCGGTCGCCGATGTCGTCGATGCCGAGTCACTGGCCAAGGTACGGGCCTTCAAACAGGCGGCGAAGGCGGCCGCCAAAGAGGCCGATCGATGACCGAGATGCCCGCTCGTGGAGTGGTTTTCCCGCTCGACGGCGACCGGCGCAGCACGATGGCTACCGGCCAGGCGATCGTGGCTGAGGCCCTTGAGCCGGTTGATCCGATCGGCGCACGGTGGGCACTGACAGAGACGACGTGGCGCGCGGGATACCCGCTGCACTTCCGTCGGCTCGTCGAGGCCGGACTTGGCTCGGCAGCCGCCGCCGTGGAGATCGCCGACTGTGGTTTGTCGGCCGTGCACTCGCGGATGCGCTGGGGACGTGCCGACGGTTCCGATGTCCCCTTGCGAGAAGCTGGGGACGACGAGGCCAGGCCGTTGCACACCGAGGTGATCGAGGGCATCGGCCTGCCAGAGTCGTCGCTGACGCTGCCCTTCCAGGGGCGGCGGCTGGCTGGGTCGGAGCTGGCCGACCAGCTCTACGCGTGGGCTCGGCGCGGCATTATCGAGCCGTCGTGCGCCGACGCGGTCAGTCAGGTCGCAGCCCACCCCGAGTGGTTGGACCTCTCCGACCTGACCTTCGTGGTCCTTGGGGCGGGATCCGAGATGGGACCGTTGCGGTCGTTGCTGCGTTGGGGCGCCGATCTGGTCGCCGTCGATCTGCCCCGACCTGACCTGTGGCGCGGTCTGCTCGCCGACACCCGCCGGTATGCCGGGTCGATGCGGGTCCCGGCCGCCCCGGGCAACGCGCCGATCGCCGACCGGGCCGGCGTCGACCTGGTCACCGAGTGGCCCAACGTCACGCAGTGGTTGGAGCACCTGCCTGGCACCCTGGTCATCGGCAACTACGTCTATGCCGACGGCGCGGATAACGTGCGGGTCAGCGTGGCCGTCGATGCGTTGACCGAGTGTCTGCGCTACCACCGCCCAGACACGGCACTGGCGTTCCTGGCCACTCCGACGGATGTGTTCGCGGTGCCGGAGGCCGATGTGGAACGGGCGAACGCGGCATACGACAACGCCACGGTGAGCAAGGCGCTGCGGGGACCGTTGCGCGGCCTGTCCGGCGGGAAGCTGCTCAACCGGAACTATGCGGCCACATCCGGCCCGGGCATCGCCGACGCCATCGTGTCGCAACAAGGCCCCAACTACCTGCTCGCCAAACGGATCCAACGGTGGCGGGCAACGTCGGCCCGCTCCGAAGGAGCCACGGTCTCCCTCACCGTCGCCCCGCCGACGCGCACCCGCTCGGTCGTGAAGAACCGCGCCCTGGCCGCCGCGTATGCCGGTGCCCACCGGTTCGGGTTGGAGGTGTTCGACCCCTCGACGGCCAACACCCTCATGGCGGCCGTGCTCGTCCACGATCTGCGCACCGGCACTCCCACGCTCGGCCACCCCTGGCGCGACGAAGCCCACCAAGCGGCCCACGGCGGACTGTGGACCGCGGCATACTCCGCGCGCAGCGCCCTCGGTCTGGCGGCGATGTTGGGGCTGGGTTCGCGCTCCTGAACCGCTGATCACTCGCAGGAAGGTGCAGGGCAGGGATACCCTGTGCGCGTGAGTGACAGGGGCGTCGGCATCCGCGCCGAGACAGCTCGAGTCGTGCCCACGCGCGCCACTACAGACGAAATCGTGACCGCCGCCTGGGTCGCCCAGGGGCTTCAACCCCTGCTGTTCGGGTTGGCCGCGACCTCCGTGACCGCCGCCGGTCACCTCGTCGCCGGCGGAGGTTTGCCCGCCATCGTGGTCTTGGCCGCGCTCCTCGTCGCTGCAACTACCTGGCGGGCTGCCTTGCCCGTGGGGCCTCGGTCGCTTCCGGCCACCGCTATGTCGATGCTCGCTGCCCAAGGGCTCGGACACCTGGCCCTGGGCATGTCACACCCGAGTGACCTGAGTGGAGTCGGCCACCACCAGGAGCCCGGCGGGTTGTCGGTGGCCCTCGTGGATGCGCCGGAGTCCGATGGTCTGCTGGCCGGACCGGTGTCCAGCCTTCTCCCGTCGAACTGGTTGGCCCAAGCCCCGGAACTGGCCATGATCGGCATGCACATCGGCGCGGGGGTGCTGCTCGCGGTCTGGTTGCACCGGGGTGAGGCCCGCACATTCGCGCTCATCGCGCGGCTGCGGGCTCAGTTCACTCGTCAGGTGCCATGCGCTGTTGTGCCGATCCTCTTCGTGCGGGCGACCTCGTCGGCGCTTGCCCAGATCGTCTCTATGCGTCCGATCCTCGTGGTGCACGATGCTCCGAGGCGCGGGCCGCCCCATCGGACGGTGATAGCAGAAGGTCAGCGACCATCGCACCGCTCGCCGTCGCAGCCACGGCTGCAGATGGGAGCGTGCCACAGTGACATGAGCTCGTGTCACGCCGCGTCCGACGCGGTCACCCTGACGTCGAGGAGCGCACGGGTTGCGCTCGCGAGGAGCTGCCATCGAACACCCTTACCTGACCGAGTAAAGCTCGGTGTTTGTTGCCACGGTGTGCCGTCCTGCTGCTCGTGTGTGTGCACAGGGCGGCACACCCATGCCCGGGGATGGGGGCCGGATCGAGCCAGTCGTGCCGGGGCGGGCCGTGCCTGGGTGAGCGGCATACCGACGACACAAGGAGTGACCGACGGTGGGTGAGCAGGAGATGGTCTGCGGCAGCTGCGGGAGTATGCCGCCCGACGGCGCCGAGGGCGCGGCGCGGCTGGACTGGGCGCGGGGCGTCGAACGGGGGCGTCCGGTGTGGACCTGCCCGGACTGCAGCCGCCGCTACCTGCGCAGCATCGAAGGGAAGCTCGACTCGGAGTGGTGGTGAGCGCCGACTCCGGAGGGAAGGCGACGCTCAGCCGACCGGCGGGAGGTCCGCACCGGGGATGTGTGCGGTCACCGTCGCCCGACCGGTCACCGTCGCACCGAGCTGACACAGCACACCGATGCCACCCAGCCAGACCCGATGGATGAGGAGATACTCCGCAGGGAGGTTGAGGCGCATCCCGACCGTGTAGTTGGGCTTGCGGGGGTCGTTGATGTGCTCGAAGACCCCGCGGATCCAGTCCCGGCTGAAGTGGAACTCATCGGTGCGAAGCGGGTCGATGAACGGCTCGAGGTAGTCTAACAAGCGCTGCGGATCGACGTCGATCCCGTCGCGCACGAAGCCGATCTCGCGCAATCCGGCCAGGGTCGCGTCTGCATCGCCGTGCAGAGCCAGGGTGAGCAGCCGCCCCATGTCATCTGGCAGACCGCCGGGCAGGTGTTTGACGGCCCCAAAGTCGAGCACACCCAGGCGTCCGTCGGGCAGGAGCCGGAAATTCCCCGGGTGCGGGTCGGCGTGCAGGAGGCCGCAGCGGCCGGGCGCGTCCAGGAGGAACTCGATGTAGTGGGTGCCGGCCAGATCACGCTGCTGTTGGGTCCCGTCCGCGATGATCGCCGAGAGGGGTATGCCGTCCATCCACTCCGTGATCAGCACCCGTTCGCTGCCGGCGACCACCTTGGGGACTGCGACGTTCGGGTCGTCCTCGAAACCCTTGGCAAAGGCCTTCTGCGACGAGGCCTCCAACCGGTAGTCCAGCTCCTCGGTCATTCGCCCGCGCAACTCGTCGAGGATGGGGCCGATGTCGATCCCCGGGATCCAGGCCGTAGCGACCCGCGCCACCTTGGAGACGTTGGCCAGGTCCGAGAGCAGCGCCTTGCCAGCCCCCGGATACTGGATCTTCACAGCCACGTCGCGGCCGTCCCGCCAGGTGGCTCGGTGCACCTGCCCGATTGACGCCGCCGCTACCGCCGCGTCGTCGAAAGACGCGAACCGGCCGCGCCAGCGGGGACCCAGCTCGGCGGCCATCACCTCGTTGACCCTGGCCGGGGGAAGGGCAGGCGCACTGTCTTGCAGCTTGGTGAGCATCGCACGGTAGGGCGCGGCCGCTTCCTCCGGCCAAGCGGCCTCGAAGATCGACAGCGCCTGGCCGAACTTCATTGCGCCGCCCTTAAGTTCGCCGAGAACGGTGAACAACTGCGCGGCGGCGCGGGCCTGCATCTCCGCGGCGACCGCTTCGGCCGGCTTGCCCCCGACCCGCTTGCCGAGACCCAGTGCCGCGCGACCGGCATACCCCAGGGGCAGCGTCGCGAGCTTGGCGGCGCGCGTCATCGCGGCTTTGGGGAGGTCGCTCACCTGGTCATTCTCCCCCCATCACCGACCTGCCGATGACCGTCGAAACCGTCGGAGCCCAACGGTTCGGCGGTGGGATCTCACTGCCCATGGTGGGGGCAGTGTGGGTGGCGCGGCCACCGGCGATGGTCCAAACGCGGCCACGGTGACGTCAGCTCGACGGTGACCCCATCGGGGAGCCAGGTCCCACTGAGGTATGCCGCCACAACGAGTGCTGCGACCGATGCCGCGGCGGCGAGAAGGGCCGGTTCGACCGGACTCGGCTGGACCGGGCCTCCGGGACCCAACAGCGCCGTGAGACCGGGCGCGTGGTGTGCCTCCAGGGGTATGCCGTCGGATCGGGCTGTCTGGGCCAAGACTGCCGCGCGCCCGGAGTCGCGATCGCAGCGATGCAACTCCACGCAGTGCAGGCAAGTGGTGTCGCCCCTGCGACGGGGGATGACGAGGGGGCCGATGGTGGTTCGCTCGCCTTCAGTGCTGAAGGCCAGGTGAGGGATGCCGAATCGCATCCAAGGTGCAGCCTCGGCCGGGTCGATGGCGTCATACCCGCTGAGGATGACCAGGTCAGGGGTCGGGGCGCGAGACGTTGACGCGGTGCCTCGGTCCCGCATGCCAAGTTCGGCGTGGTCCAGCGCCCAAGGCCCGACGAGCACGCCGTCGATATCGGCCAGCCGCAGAGCGCGGGCGAGGCGATCAGTGAGAATGCTGGGGCCGCCGAGGAGGATTCGACGGTCGGTGGGGCGCATCCGCCGCAGCCGATCAACGCGCTCGGCTCCTGGATCGGCCATCACTCCCGCTCCGCGTAGGACCCTCAGCAGTTCCTCGACGACGTGCGGAGGGTCGCCGAAACCGGCCGCCACCTCCTCGAGCTGGCGACGGGAGCGAGAGCCGTCGAGCCGTTCGAGAACGGCCACCTGTCCTGGAGATAGCCCGCGTAGGACCAGCGCTTGTGGCCCCACACCCAACTGAACCTCGTCAGCGGCCCGGCGTAGCGGAGGTCGTCGCGGGTGCAGTCGAGGCTGGTTTGCGCGGACCCGGGGATCGAGGCGAGCGTGGGTGTGCGGCATACCAGCGAATCTGCCACAGCCGCCAACTCGCCTGCTGGCGTCATCCACAGGCTCCAGGGACGGCTACCAACGGGAGGAGGGTGACCCGCGATGCGGGTCACCCTCCCTCGGGCCGTTCCCGAATTAGGCCTTGCCGAGGATCCGGTTGAGGTTCGTGCCACAGGTGGGGCACGTCGCTTTGGCCATCCGACGGCCGTTCTCGCTGACGACGACCTTGCCTTCGGCGGTCCTCTTCTCTTTGCACTTGACGCAGTAGAACTCGCCCGCGTAGGTCTCGTCCTTGGCCATGTCTGGTCCTCCTGGTAGGGATTGGTTGGTGCTCGTGGCCCCGCCGGTAGGCGGGTGACGTCGCGACAACCCTAGACCAGCACGGGCATCCTGGCGCGAATTGACGCTCGCGCGCCCGCCGGGCGGTCGTGCCGGACCATTCGGCGCGGACCCTGGAGCGGGGCGTATCCACCTGCGTCGGCGCGGCCCCGTACGCTTGAGTTCATGGATCTCGACGTGGCGTTGCCCTTCGAGATCGACATTGTCCCCCCTGATGGCCGGGTGCCGACTCGGTCTCGCGCCGACCGAGCCCGAGGCCCGGACGACCGCGCCGAGCCCGCCGTCGAGGTCAGGCGTAGCGCCCGTCGTCGTCGCACGGTGAGTGCCTACCGAGAGGGTGACCGGGTCATCGTGCTCGTGCCGGCTAGGTTCTCCCGGGCTGATGAGCGCCGCTGGGTTCAGACGATGCTGGAGCGGCTGGCGGCTAGTGAGGCCAAACGCCGCCCGAGCGATGCCGATCTAGCGCATCGGGCTGCCGAGTTGTCGACGCGATTCCTGGGTGGGCGCGCCACTCCTGGGTCGATTCGTTGGGTGGCCAACCAACGCGGGCGGTGGGGTTCGTGCACGCCTTCGGACCGCTCGATCCGGATTTCGTCACGCGTCCAGGGGATGCCTGGCTACGTGCTCGACTACGTGATCCTGCACGAACTGGCCCACCTGCTCGTCGGCGGGCACGGTCCCGATTTCTGGGCCTTGCTGGCTGCGTATCCGCGCCTTGAGCGGGCCCGGGGCTATCTCGACGGCGTCGCGGCCGCCTCCGGGTTGGCCCTGAGCGATGAGTGAGTCGATGCGCACTCGCAGCACTGCCACGCCCGCGGCGCGGGCCGCCCGGCGCCGCCGATCGCCCGGCTGGGTGCCCAACCAGCATGGTGCCTGGGCGATGCTCGCCAGCCCGCTCCTGCTGGGTGCTCTCGCCTCGGGGCCGGCGTGGATACATCTGCCTCTAGCGGCCTTCTGGTTCGCCGGCTACTTCGCGTTCAACGCCGCGAGCCTGTGGCTGAAGTCCGGGCGCAAGACCCGCTTCGCGCGCCCCGTCCAGGTGTATGCCGTCCTCGCCGCCCTCCTCGGGCTACTCACCGCTGCCCTGGGTCCCGCCCTCGTGCGGTGGGCGCCGCTGTTCCTGATCCCGCTGGGCGTCGGGATGTGGGCCGCAGCCCGTCGCCGCGAGCGCGATCTGCTGGCCGGCGTGACGACGGTGGTCGGGTCGGCGCTGATGACCATTGTGGCCTTCGACGCCGGTGGTGGCACCGATCTGCGACGCGCCACCATCCTGGCCGCCGCGCAGTTCCTCTACTTCGCCGGGACCGTCTTCTACGTCAAGTCGATGATCCGAGAACGCGACAACCCACGGTTCCTGTGGACCTCCATCGGTTTCCACGCCGCCTCGGTGCTGCTTCTGGCGGCGGCGGCTCCCTGGGTCGCGGCGGTGTTCGTGGTGTTGACGGTCCGGGCCTGGTGGGTCCCCCGGCTGGGCTGGACGCCCAAGCAGGTCGGGATCGCCGAGATCATCGCGACCGCCGCTGTGGCGCTCGTGTCGCTGTTCACGGTCTGACACCGCACTAGCCTGGGGACCAGCACCAGGACGTTTCCGGGTAGGAGAGGTAAGCCATGCCACAGTTGCGTTCCCGAACCACCACCCACGGTCGCAACATGGCCGGGGCCCGGGCCTTGTGGCGCGCGACCGGCCTCACCGACGACGACTTCGGCAAGCCCATGGTGGCCATCGCTAACAGCTATACGCAGTTCGTCCCCGGGCACGTCCACCTCAAGGATCTCGGCGACCTCGTCGCCGGAGCTGTCCGCGAGGCCGGGGGAGTGGCTCGAGAGTTCAACACCATCGCGGTGGACGACGGCATTGCCATGGGCCATCACGGCATGCTCTATAGCCTGCCCAGCCGCGAGATCATCGCCGACTCGGTCGAATACATGGTCAACGCGCACGCCGCGGATGCCCTCGTGTGCATCAGCAACTGCGACAAGATCACCCCTGGCATGTTGCTCGCGGCGTTGCGGCTGAACATCCCCACCGTCTTCGTCAGCGGCGGACCGATGGAAGCCGGAAATGCCGTCATCGGCCCTGACGGGACCGCGACGACCCGTCTCGACCTCATCGACGCGATGATCAAGGCCGTCGACGACCACGTTTCGGATGCCGACATCGCCACCATCGAGCGCTCGGCCTGCCCGACCTGCGGATCGTGCTCGGGCATGTTCACCGCCAACTCGATGAACTGCCTGCTCGAGGTCGTCGGCTTGGCCCTGCCCGGCAACGGCTCGACCCTGGCCACGGCCGCCGCCCGCAAGGGCCTATTCGAGGAAGCCGGTCGCCTCGTCGTCGAGTTGGCCAACCGCTGGTATGCCGCCGACGGCACCGAGGACGCCAGCGTCCTGCCCCGGTCGATCGTCACGCGTGCGGCCCTGGCCAACGCGATGCGGGTCGACATCGCCATGGGCGGTTCGACCAACACGATCCTGCACCTGCTCGCCGCAGCCCAGGAGGCCGACGTCGACTTCGACCAGCACGACATCGACGCGCTCTCCCGGGTGACGCCGTGCCTGTGCAAGGTGGCCCCCAACACCAACCGCTACTACATGGAGGACGTTCACCGTGCCGGGGGGATCGTCGCCATCATGGGGGAGTTGGCCAGGGCCGGGATGCTCGATGACTCCGTCCACGCCGTCCACGCCCCGAGCCTGCAGGCCTGGCTGGACGAGTGGGACATCCGCGGGGGGAAGGCGAGCGGCGCGGCATACGAGCTGTTCCACGCGGCCCCCGGCGGAGTCCGCACGACCGAGGCGTTCTCCGCAACGAACCGCTGGGCGAGCCTGGACACCGACGCGGAGGGGGGGTGCATCCGCTCCGTGGAGCACGCCTATACCGCCGACGGGGGCCTGGCCGTCCTCACCGGGAACCTCGCCCCGGATGGCTGCATCGTCAAGACCGCGGGTGTGCCCGAGCACCAGTGGAGCTTCCGCGGCCCGGCGAAGGTGGCCGAGAGCCAGGAGGAGGCCGTCGAGATGATCCTCGCTGGACGGGTCGTGGCCGGTGACGTCGTCGTCGTTCGTTACGAGGGGCCCAAGGGCGGACCCGGAATGCAGGAGATGCTCTATCCGACTTCCTACCTCAAAGGGGTGGGCCTGGGCCCGAAGTGCGCGCTCATCACCGACGGACGGTTCTCCGGCGGCTCGTCGGGACTGTCGGTCGGCCACGTGTCGCCCGAGGCTGCGGCGGGCGGGACGATCGGGTTGGTGCGCGACGGGGACGAGATCGAATTCTCGATCCCCGACCGGCGGGTCACCCTCCACGTCGCTGAGGACGAGTTGGCCCGTCGCCGCGCCGCGCAGGACGACTTCGGATGGCGACCCGCGGCGCGCGAGCGTGAGGTCTCCGCGGCGCTGCGGCTGTTCGCGCTGTTCGCCCAGTCCGCCGACAAGGGCGCCGCCCGCAAGGTCCCCTGACGTATGCCGCCCCTCCCGCCCTGGCGCTCCTGGCACGTTATCCACAGCTCCACCGACGGGAGTTCCGTCGACGCCCACTTCGACGTGGTCGAAGGCAAGCTCGACCAGGTCCTCGGGTTGCTGCGACCGCGCTGACGGTGGCTCGGGGGACACAGGGCAGAATGCGGGGATGCTCCGACGCCTGGCCCTGGTCCGCCCGCCATCGCCTCGACTGGCTGATGGCATTGTCACGCACCTGTCCCGGTCGGATGTGGACCTCGGCCTGGCGCGGCGGCAATGGGAGGGATACCGCACTGCTCTTGCGGCCAACGGCTGGGGGATCGTCGAAGCGTCGGCAACGCCCCTATGCCCGGACGGAGTCTTCATCGAAGACCAGGTCGTCGTCTACGGCGATCTGGCCGTCCTGTGCCGCAGCGGTGCTCCCGCACGACGGGCCGAGCAGGACGGCTTGGACGAGTTGTTCGCGGGCTTGGGCTATCGCGTGGCCCGGATCGAAGCTCCCGGCACTCTCGACGGGGGTGACGTCCTCAAGCACGACGGGCGGGTGTGGGTGGGGGACGCCGGGCCGGACGGCCGGTCCAACGCCGAGGGCGTCGCCCAGCTCGCGGCGCTCCTGGCAGCCTTCGGCGCCAAGGTCATCCCTGTCCCGTTGCGCGGGGTGCTCCACCTCAAGTCCGCAGTGACTGCTCTGCCCGATGGTCGGATCCTGGCCGGACCGAGCCTGCACGACGACACCGCCGGCTGGCCGGGGTGGGCGTTGGGGTCGCGAGCGGGCATTCCTCCGTCATCCCTGCTGCGGGTCCCCGAGGACTCCGGCGCGCATGTCGTGCTGCTGGGCGGCGAGGTCGTCCTGCTGGCCGCATCCGCTCCGCAGACTGCCGACTTGCTCACCGGGCTCGGCTGGCGCGTGGTGACCGTGGACATCGGTGAGTTCGAGAAGCTCGAAGGCTGTGTCACCTGCCTGTCCGTCCGACTGCGCGGCTGACTTCGCGCCGCCGGGCCGAACCGTCCCGGTGGCCGACCTCACAGGCCCGGATGGTGAGACGGCCCGGGCCTGCGGTTGACACGGCCTGCCCCCGCCAAGCACCGTGGTCCCGTGACCCAGGTCCTCGTACTCCCCAGGCGCGTGTGACGCCCCTGCTGTCACGCGCGCGCCCTTCCGTCCCGCCGGTGGACTGAAGGGCTTTTTCGTGAGGCGGGGACCTCACACCGGCACCGAGCACCCGTCCAACGCAACGAAGAAGTGGTGACCACCGTGACCGACAGCCAGACGTCCACCAAGGCGTCCCCGGCCGACCTCGCCGCCCAGAGCCGGCCCCGCCCGAGCGCGCCGGTCACTTCCGCAGCACCGGTGGTACCCGAGCGATGCACGGGTGCCCAGTCGCTGGTCAAGTCTCTCGAGGCCATCGGCGTCGACACGGTGTTCGGCCTGCCGGGCGGCGCCATCCTTCCGGCATACGACCCACTGATGGACTCGACGAAGGTGCGCCACATCCTCGTCCGCCACGAGCAGGGCGCTGGACATGCCGCCGAGGGGTATGCCGTCGCCACCGGCGGGGTGGGTGTGTGCATGGCCACGTCGGGTCCGGGGGCGACCAACCTCGTGACCCCGATCGCCGACGCCTACATGGACTCGGTGCCCATCGTCGCTATCACCGGGCAGGTGCCCAGTGGCTCGATCGGGACGGATGCCTTCCAGGAGGCCGACATTCGGGGCATCACGATGCCGATCACGAAGCACAACTACTTGGTGACCAACCCCGACGACATCCCCCGGGCCATCGCTGAGGCGTTCCACATCGCCGGCACCGGCCGGCCCGGCCCAGTCCTGGTCGATATCAGCAAGGACGCCCTGGTCGGCCAGACGACCTTCACCTGGCCGCCTGCCGTCGACCTGCCCGGCTACCGTCCGGTCGCACGTCCGCACAGCAAGCAGATTCGTGAGGCTGCGCGGCTCATCGCGGCCGCACGTCGGCCTATCTTCTACATCGGTGGAGGCGTCATCCGCGCTCGGGCCGCCGATGCGCTGCGCAAGTTGGTCGACCTCACCCAGATCCCCGTCGTCACCACGCTCATGGCCCGCGGCGCCGTCCCGGACAGCCACCCCCTGCACCTCGGTATGCCGGGTATGCATGGCTCGGTTGCGGCCGTCACTGGCTTGCAGAAGTCCGACCTCATCATCGCGTTGGGCGCCCGGTTCGATGACCGGGTGACCGGTCAGCTGTCGACCTTCGCGCCGCACGCCAAGGTCATCCACGCCGACATCGACCCGGCCGAGATCTCCAAGAACCGGGTGGCCGACGTGCCAATCGTCGGGGACTGCAAGGACGTCATCACCGACCTCATCGAGGTCATTGCCGCCGACCAAGCAGCCAACGGTGCGGCCGAGTACGAGGCGTGGCAGGCAACAGTGGCCGAGTGGAAGCAGAGCTACCCGGTCGGCTACACCACCCAGCCGGACAGCCTGTCACCTCAGTACGTCATCGAGCGGATCGGGGCCCTGTCCGGCCCTGAGGCTACCTACGTCGCGGGAGTCGGCCAGCACCAGATGTGGGCCGCGCAGTTCGTCGAGTACTCCCGGCCCAACTCGTGGATCAACTCCGGGGGTCTGGGCACGATGGGCTTCGCCGTCCCGGCCGCCATGGGCGCCAAGGTGGCCGAGCCGGCTCGCACCGTGTGGGCGATCGACGGTGACGGGTGCTTCCAGATGACCAACCAGGAGTTGGCGACTTGTGTCATCAACGACATCCCGATCAAGGTCGCCATCATCAACAACTCCAGCCTGGGCATGGTCCGGCAATGGCAGACGCTCTTCTACAACGAGCGCTATTCCAACACCGACCTGCACACCAGCCACAACCAGGAGCGGATCCCCGACTTCGTCAAGCTCGCCGACGCCTACGGCTGCGCCGGCTGGCGGGTCGAGCGGCCTGAGGACGTTGATGCCGCGATCACCCAGGCGCTGGGCATTAATGACCGCCCGGTCGTCATCGACTTCGTCGTCCACCGTGACGCGATGGTGTGGCCGATGGTCCCGGCTGGGGTGAGCAACGACAAGATCCAGATCGCCCGGGGCGGCGCTCCCCTGTGGGAGCGCGAGGCCTGAGCCGACTGCGGAAGCCCCCAGCAGTGGCGACCCCTTGAACTCCAGAGTCACAGAAAGAGCGTTGACGACATGCCCAAGCACACCCTGTCCGTGCTCGTCGAGAACAAGCCCGGCGTCCTGGCTCGGATCGCGGCCTTGTTTTCCCGGCGCGGTTTCAACATCGACAGCCTCGCGGTCGGCCCCACCGAGCACTCGGACGTGTCCCGGATGACCGTCGTCGTCGACGTCGACGAACTGCCTCTCGAACAGGTCACCAAGCAGCTCAACAAGCTCGTCGAGGTGCTCAAGATCGTCGAGCTCGAGCCGCCGTCATCGGTGCAGCGCCAGATTGTCTTGGTCAAGGTCCGCGCGGACGCCTCCAACCGCTCGCACATCGTCGAGACGGCCGAATTGTTCCGGGCCACCGTCGTTGACGTCGCCTCGGACAGCCTCACCATCGAGGCGACCGGCAAGGTCGAGAAGATCCAGGCCCTACTCGGCGTCCTCGAGCCGTTCGGCATCCGTGAGTTGGTGCAGTCCGGAGTCGTCGCCGTCGGCCGCGGCCCTCGCTCGATCACCGATCGGGCCCTGCGCAGCGCCTGATCAGCTGGGCGTGCCGGCAACCCGTTGAAGCCCCGCTGACCACTCGATGACCGCACGCCCCGCGAGGTGAGCACACGGCATACCCTCTGACCCAACTGCACCACGCACCGACCGCACGAATTCCACGATCGAACCCAGCTAAGGAGTGGCCCCCGATGGCCGAGATGATCTACGACGATGACGCCGACCTGAGCATCATCCAGGGGATGAAAGTGGCCGTGATCGGCTACGGCAGCCAGGGGCATGCGCACGCGCTCAACCTGCGCGACTCGGGTGTTGACGTGCGCGTCGGCCTGGCCGAGGGCAGCAAGAGCCGCCCCAAGGCGCAGGCCGAAGGACTGCCGGTCAAGACGGTCGCCGAGGCGGTCAAGGAGGCCGACCTCGTCGTCATCCTCACCCCCGACCAGGTGCAGCGTCACGTTTACGCCAACGACATCAAGCCGAACCTCAAGGACGGCGCGGGGTTGCTGTTCGGCCACGGCTTCAACATCCGATTCGGTTACATCCAGCCGGAGCAGGGTTCGGATGTCGTCATGGTCGCGCCGAAGGGTCCGGGGCACTTGGTGCGCCGCGAGTTCAATGACGGGCGCGGGGTGCCGGTGCTCGTCTGCGTCGAGCAGGACGCGTCCGGGCGGGCCTGGGACATCGCCAAGTCCTACGCAAAGGCGATCGGGGGTCTGCGGGCGGGTGGCATCAAGACGACCTTTACTGAGGAGTGCGAGACCGACCTGTTCGGCGAGCAGTCGGTGCTCTGCGGCGGCGCCTCGCAGCTGGTCATGTATGGCTTCGAGACCCTCGTCGAGGCCGGCTACCAGCCCGAGGTCGCCTATTTCGAGTGCCTGCATGAGCTCAAGCTCATCGTCGACCTCATGGTCGAGGGCGGCATCGCCAAGCAGCGGTGGTCGGTGTCGGACACGGCCGAGTACGGCGACTACGTGTCGGGCCCGCGCGTCATCGACCCCCGGGTCAAGGACAACATGCGTGCGGTGCTGGCCGACATCCAGAGCGGAGCGTTCGCGCGCCGGTTCATCGCCGACCAGGACGCGGGCGCGCCGGAGTTCAAGGCGTTGCGCGAGAAGGGTGCTCAGCACCCGATCGAGGCGACCGGCCGCGACCTACGCAAGCTGATGAGTTGGATCAAGGACACGGACAGCGACTACACGGAGGGCTCAGCCGCCCGGTGACGAAGCCGCGCGCGAGGGACGAGGAAGTGGCGAGGAGCCGGGCAATGTGTTCCGCCCGGTGACGAAGCCGCGCGCGAGGGACGAGGAAGTGGCGAGGAGCCGGGCACTGTGTTCCCCCCCCGGTGACGCGTACGGCGCCCCGTCCGCAACGGGTTACTCTGTGCGTCTCATGACTGTTCCCAAGGTGGTTTGCTGCGTGCACGAGTCGCGCCGCGGCATGACCCTGCGGTGAGTCGCGTGTTCGATAACCTGCCCTTCCCCCTTGTCTATTCGGCCTTCTTCGTCGGTGCGATGATCCGGGCCAACGCGACCTACTGGTTGGGACGTGGGGCGCGGGCTGGCGGCGAGAACACCCGGGCTCACCGCCGGTTGAACAGCCCGGTCGTGCGCAGTGCGGAGACGGTGATCGCGCGGTTCGGGGCGCCAGCGGTGGCGTTGTCATTCCTTACCGTTGGCGTCCAAACGGCGCTCAACTTCGCGGCTGGGGTGCTCCGGATGCCGCTGTGGCATTACGAGGTCGGCGCCGTGGTTGGGGCGCTGATGTGGGCCGGGATCTACTCGACGATCGGTTTTGCAGTGTTCGGGGCTTGGGTGGGGGAGAAGCCTTGGCTGTGGGTGCTCGCGGCTGGCGCGCTCGTCGGGCTTGTCGTTCTGGCGACCAGGCTCACCAGCCGTCGGCTCGACCAGACGCCCCCGTATGCCGCCCTCCCGGACTCCGACCCGACGCCGACCACCTGATCCAGGGGTTGATCTGGACCAAGGAACGCCGGCCGGACATCGACCCGCAGGCGATCGCCTGAGCTTGACGCTGACGCGCATCGACCAGCCCACCGGACCTGGCCAAGCAGTAGCAGCGTTCGGTGGGTGGGCGGCATACGAGCTGCCCGAGCGCGAGTCCTAGACTCGGGGAGGCACGCTGGCGTGCCTCCCCGATACACCCTCCACCGGCCGCGTCGTGCGTGCCGGGCAGCACGAAGGAACCCCCGTGACCAAGCCCGTGGTTCTCATCGCCGAAGAGCTCTCGCCCGCCACCCTGGACGCCCTGGGTCCGGATTTCGAGATCCGGTCGTGTGACGGTGCGGACCGCGCGGCGTTGCTCCCGGCGTTGGCTGACGTCGACGCCGTGCTCATCCGGTCGGCCACGAAGATGGACGCCGAAGCGATCGCTGCAGGACGCCAGCTCAAGGTCATCGCCCGCGCGGGCGTCGGGCTCGACAACGTCGACGTCCCGGCAGCGACCCAAGCTGGCGTCATGGTCGTCAATGCCCCGACCTCGAACATCACCTCGGCAGCCGAGCTCGCCGTCGGCCTGCTCTTGGCATCGGCCCGCAACATCGCCCCGGCCAACCAGGCCCTCAAGGGTGGGGCGTGGAAGCGCAGTAGGTACGGCGGCGTCGAACTGCTCGACAAGACGGTCGGCATCGTCGGGTTGGGCCGGATCGGTGCGCTGGTCGCCGAGCGGCTGAAGGGGTTCGGGATGGAGATCATTGCCTACGACCCCTACACGACGCCCGCCAAGGCGGCCCAGCTCGGCGCCCGGCTGGTCGAGCTCGACGAGCTGCTGGCCCACTCGGACTTCATCTCGGTGCACCTGCCCAAGACCAAGGAGACCCTCGGCTTGCTCGGGGCGGACGCGCTGACCAAGGTCAAACCCACGGTCCACATCATCAACGCGGCACGCGGTGGCATCGTCGACGAGGCGGCGCTGGCCGACGCACTGCGCGAGGGCCGGGTCGCCGGCGCCGGACTCGACGTGTTCGCCAAGGAGCCGTGCACTGACTCGCCGCTGTTTCAGTTCGAGCAGGTCGTCGTTACTCCGCACCTGGGTGCATCTACGGAAGAGGCGCAGGAGAAGGCCGGGATCGCCGTTGCCAAGTCGGTGCGGCTCGCGCTGGGCGGCGAGATCGTCCCCGATGCGGTGAACGTCTCCGGTGGGGTCATCGTCGAGGAGGTCCGCCCGGGCATCGCCTTGGTTGAGAAGCTCGGCCGGGTCTTCACCGCTGTCGCCGGGGGAGTTCCTTTGCACTTGGAGCTTGACGTGTGCGGCGAGATCACCGAGCACGACGTGAGCATCTGGAAGCTCTCGGCGCTCAAGGGCCTGTTCACCGACGTCGTCGAGGACCAGGTCTCCTACGTCAACGCGCCGGTCATCGCTGAGGCTCGCGGGGTCGGGGTAACCCTGACGACCGACTCGACGAGCGGAGACTTCCGCAACGTCACGACGCTACGCGGCGCCCTCAAGGATGGCACCGAGGTCTCGGTCGCCGGGACCCTCACCGGGCCGCGGATGATCGAGAAGCTCGTCGGCATCAACGGGTTCGACCTGGAGGTGCCGCTCAGCGACCACCTGGCCATCTTCACGTATGCCGACCGCCCCGGCATCATCGGGCAGGTCGGCAGCATCGTCGGTGAGGCCGCCATCAACATCGGCGGCATGCAGGTGGCCCGCTCGGAGAAGCGCGATACCGCTCTCATGCTGCTCAGCGTTGACTCCGAGCTGCCCCACGAGGTCGCCGCGCGGATCGCCGAAGCGATAGGGGCCGAGCACTTCGCGGTCGTCAACCTCTGACGCTGGTCACCGCGCATTCGCCGGTATGCCGTGTTGCCACGTCCGCGCACGGCATACCCCTGGGGCTTGTGGTTCGGGATCTGAGACGAACGTCCCAGTGAGCAAGACGGGTCTTTAGGCTTCGCTCATGGCCGACACCGTGACCTCGCAGCCCACCGCCTTGAACCTCGCCGTCATCGGCGGCGACGGCATCGGGCCCGAAGTGGTCGCGCAAGGGCTTAAGGTCTTGGCTGCGGTCACGGAGGGACAGGTCTCGATCTCGACCACGGAGTACGACCTCGGGGCGCGCCGGTGGCATGCGACGGGGGAGACCCTGCCGGCCTCGGTGCTGGAGGAACTGCGCGGGCACGACGCGATCCTCCTGGGAGCCATCGGAGACCCGGGTGTCCCTAGCGGTGTTCTGGAGCGCGGCGTCCTGCTGCCCATCCGGTTCGCCCTGGACCACTTCGTCAACCTGCGCCCGGCCAAGCTCTACCCGGGCGTGGCCAGCCCCCTGGACGTGGCTCGGGTAGCACCGAACGGGATCGACTTCGTCGTCGTCCGCGAGGGCACCGAAGGGCCATATGTCGGCAACGGTGGCCTGCTGCGGGCGGGGACGCCGCACGAGGTGGCGACCGAGGTGAGCGTCAACACCCGATTCGGGGTCGAGCGGGTGGTTCGGGACGCCTTTTCGCGCGCCCAGGACCGGCCGCGCAAGCACCTCACGCTGGTCCACAAACACAACGTGCTCACCTTCGCCGGCCATCTGTGGCGGCGGACCGTTGAGGACGTCGCCCGCGAGTTCCCCGAGGTGCAGACGGCATACCAGCACGTCGACGCAGCCACGATCTTCCTGGCCACCGACCCCGGTCGGTTCGACGTCATCGTCACCGACAATCTCTTCGGCGACATCATCACCGACATCGCTGCTGCAGTCGCCGGGGGCATCGGTTTGGCCGCGAGCGGCAACATCAATCCGACGCGCAGCACGCCGAGCATGTTCGAGCCCGTCCACGGCTCGGCTCCGGACATCGCCGGTCAAGGCAAGGCCGACCCGACTGCCGCGATCCTCTCGGTCGGAATGATGCTCGAACACGTCGGTCTGACCGAGGCAGCTCGCCGGGTCGAGTCGGCCGTTGCTGCCGACCTGGCCCACCGGGGCAACGCGGTGCGATCGACCGTGGCGATCGGCGACGCCATCGCTGGTCAGGTGCGCTGACCAGGCGAGCCTTCGCTCGGAAGTCGAACCGGCGCCTAGCCTCAGTGCGACGGCGAACCAGTAGGAGTCGGGTCGGTCGAGGTGGGCGTGGTGGTGGGTTGCGACGCCGTCGACGTGGGCTCGGACGTTGTCGTCGTCGTGGGGGCCGTGCTCGTTGAGGTCGTTGGCCCAGAGGCGGTTGAGGTCGTGGGATTCGTTGGAGTGCCCGGTCCCGTCGTAGTCGGCCCAGTTGACGTGGGCTCCGTAGGCACCGACGTGGGGGTTGCCGGCGCGGTGGGGACATCCGTAGAGGTGGCGCTGGACGTCCCGGTCACTCCGGCCGTCGATCCGGCGGTGGTCGTCGACGAAGCACTGGGCAGCACGGTGACGTCCGACCGCGGCGGAACCGCGGGTGGGATGACGACCTTCGGTGCTGGGGCCAGGTCGAGGTAAGGCGCCGGGTCGACGAACGCACCCTTGACCATGACCTCGAAATGCAAGTGGCACCCGGTCGACAGCCCGGTCGAGCCGACATAGCCGATGACCTGCCCTTGCTTCACGACCAAGCCGGGGACAGCGGCATACGAAGTGAGGTGGTTGTAGGTGGTCACCAGCCCGCCCCCGTGGTCGATGACGACGCGGTTGCCGTAGCCCTTTGACCCACCGGCCGTGGTCACCTGGCCCGCTTTCACTGCCCGCACCGGGGTGCCGCACGGGGCCGCTAGGTCGGTGCCGGAGTGCAACTTCCACACATGCAGGATGGGATGGAACCGCAGGCCGAAGGGAGAGGAGGGCACCCCGTCGACCGGCTTGACGAATCCCGAGGCCAACACCTGAGCCGCATCGACAGTCGCGGTCGGCACCGAGCCGGCATCCGGTGCCAACGCGAGCTCGGCCAGTTGGGCGGCCTCCTGCGCGGCGGCCGAACCGGCGATCCCCCGAACGGCATTGGCGTTCGCGCCATCGAAGTGTGGGACCTCAGGTTCGGAGGCGGTGGGCGCGGGCCCTGTCGAGGTGGCGGACGAGGTGGAAGGGCGGACGGTCGATCCGACAGCGCTCGTCGGCACATCCGCGTGGTTGGACGCCGAGAGGAACACGACAGCGGCGAGAGCTGCGGTGCCCAGGGCGGCCCCGGCGGTGAGCGGGCGCGCGGGAAGCGCCGCGGACGCGGCATACCGGCCGCGAGTCCGCACGAGTGCGTGCCATCGACGCATGACGTCCAGCCCTCCTTCTGGAACGAGCCCCCCAGGCTCAAAACCCACCATAAGCACCACAGAGCGCCTGCACAGGCGAGTCGGGAGAGTGGGTACCCTGGCATGAGCATACGCGTCGCAGCCGCCAATCGCCTGCCGAGACCGTCACGAGGAGCAACCATTCATGACCGACCAGGCCCGTCCAGGAGAGCTTCGCTTCACCGTCACCCCGACTGATCACCCCACGTCGGCTGCTGATCGTGCGGCGCTGCTGGCCAACCCCGGGTTCGGCAGAGTCTTCACCGACCACATGGCGCTGGCCACGTGGTCGACCGAGGCCGGGTGGCATGACGCGCAGGTGCGTGCCTACGGCCCGCTCTCGCTCATGCCGGCCGCTGCGGTTCTGCACTACGCGCAAGAGGTCTTCGAGGGGCTCAAGGCCTATCGGCACGCCGACGGCTCTATCTGGAGTTTCCGCCCCGAGGCCAATGCCCAGCGGATGCAGCGCAGCTGTCGGCGACTCGCGCTCCCCGAGCTCCCGGTGGAGGACTTCGTCGGGTCGCTACGGGCCCTCGTTGAGGTGGACCACGCTTGGGTGCCCGAGTCCGGCGGTGGCGAGACGAGCCTTTACCTGCGCCCGTTCATGTTCGCGTCCGAAGCCTTCCTCGGGGTGCGGCCGGCCGCCGTCGTCACGTATGCCGTGATCGCCTCCCCCGCAGGGGCCTACTTCAGTGGCGGCCTCAAGCCAGTGACCTTGTGGATCTCCCAGGACTACGCCCGAGCCGGGGCCGGTGGCACGGGCGCAGCCAAGTGCGGCGGCAACTACGCCTCCAGCCTGGCCGGCCAACTCGAAGGCATCGAGCACGGCTGCGACCAGGCGGTGTTCCTCGACTCGGGGACGCACACCTACATCGAAGAACTCGGTGGGATGAACCTGTTCTTCGTCACGGCTGACGGGAAGCTCGTCACCCCCGAACTCACCGGGACCATCCTGGAAGGCGTGACCCGTAGCTCGATCCTGGACCTGGCCAAGGAGCTGGGCCTGGAGCCCGAGGAACGGCGGATCCCGATCGAGGAGTGGAAGGACGCCGCGCGCAGTCAGCAGATCACCGAGATCTTCGCGTGCGGAACCGCCGCTGTGATCACGCCCGTGGGCGAGCTGCGGTGGGAGGGCGGTGCCGTCGATCACCGTGGCGACGGCCCCGCGATCGGCGAGGTCACCCTGGCGATCCGCCAGCGTTTGCTCGACATCCAGTACGGCCGCGCCGAGGACACCCACGGGTGGCTCACGCGCCTGGCGTGAGCCCGCCCGAGGGAGGGGGTATGCCGTCCGGGCCGCTTCCCGGGCGGACTTCCCGCCCGAGGCTGGTCGCCTCCGACCTGGACGGCACGTTATTGCGCCCAGACGGCGCTCTCTCCGAGCGGACCCGCCGGGCCGTGCTCGCCTTGGATGCCCAGGGAATCGCCTTCGTCGTGGTCACCGCTCGACCGCCTCGTTGGCTGGACGACCTGGTCGAGCTGACCGGATCGGCCGGGGTGGCTGTGTGCGGCAACGGGGCCTTCGTCTACGACGTGGCCGCGCGAACCGTGCTGGAGGTGCACGGCATACCGGATGGGCTGCTGACCGACCTCGTGGGTGAGGTCCGGGCGGCCGTACCCGGGGTGCGGTTCGGTCTCGAGCGGGCCAGCGGTGCGTTCCTGGAACCTGATTTCCCCCGTGCCGACGGCGACGGGCCCGCCGCCGACCCGGTCGTGGCGCCCGTCGAGGACCGCGGGCCCGAACCCGTCGGCAAACTCCTTGCCGTCGCGCCACACTGGTCCGAGCGGGACTTCCTCTCCCGGGTGGCGGGCGTCGTGGGTGACCGGGCGAACCTGGCCTACTCGGGGGCGCACGGGCTGGCGGAGATCACCGGACCCGGGGTCACCAAGGCGACCGGGCTGGCCCGATGGGCGGCCACCCTCGGTGTCGGCGCGGAGAGCGTCTGGGCCTTCGGTGACATGCCCAACGACCTGCCGATGTTGCAGTGGGCCGGCCGATCGTATGCCGTCGCGAACGCCCATCCCGACGTGCTTGCCGCTGTCACTCACCGATGCCCGGCCAACTCCGCCGACGGCGTCGCCACCGTCCTGGAGTCTCTGTCCCGCTAACTGGGTCTAGCTGACTGGGGCAAATGGTTGGGAAGCGTGCCTTTTGTCCGAAGATCGCCCCGGAAGAGGACAGCGGTTGCACCCACGGCGCGCCCTCTTTTGGTCTGGACGCACACCTTCGCCGCCGCTACCATCGGCGCACTTCCCATCTCTGTGAGGAGCGTCACACATGGCCGACGTACGGCTGAACGACGACGAGCGCAAGCTCGCCGAGCTGGGCTACAAACAAGAGTTGTCCCGCACCTGGTCGGGCTTCTCGAACTTCGCGATTTCCTTCTCCATCATCTCCATCCTCGCTGGGTGCTTCACCACCTTCGGCCAGGCGTGGAACAACGGGGGCCCGGTCGCGATCTCGATCGGGTGGCCGCTCATCTCGGCGTTCATCCTCGTCATCGGCTTCTGCATGAGCGAGTTGGTCTCGGCCTACCCCACCTCCGGCGGGATCTACTGGTGGGCAGCCAAACTCGGTGGCGCGAAAGCGGGGTACTACACCGGGTGGCTCAACCTCATCGGCCTCATCGCCGTCGACGCGTCGGTCGCCTACGGGTGTGCGACCTTCTTCGACCTCACCTTCAGCACGTTCAGCGAGTCGTGGGCCGAGGGCTACTCGCTGGCGCGCGTCTTCTGGATCTTCGTCGTCATCCTGGTGCTGGTGGCCATCGTCAATATCTTCAGCAGCCACCTGATGGCGGTTATGAACAACATCTCGGTGTGGTGGCACGTCTTCGGTGCCCTGGCCGTCATCCTCATTCTCGTCTTCCTACCCAAGTCCCACATGAGCGTCGCCGATGTCTTCACGATGCGGGTGAACAACAGCGGCGGCCTGGCCGGCGGGGAAACCGATGGACTGGGCTACTGGCTCTACGTCCTGCCGTTGGGCTTCCTGCTCACGCAATACACGATCACCGGTTTCGACGCCTCAGCGCACCTGTCCGAGGAGACGCACGGCGCGTCACACGGCGCCGCGCGGGGCATCTGGCAGTCGATCTTCTACTCGGCCATCGGTGGCTGGATTCTCCTGCTGGCCTTCCTCTTCGCGGTTCAGGACCCGGAAGCCGTCACCGCTGGTGGTGGTGGCGTCGCGGTGATCTTCAACCAAGCGCTCAGTTCCGGTTGGGCGGGAACCGTCCTGCTCATCGCGAGCATCGGGCAGTTCTTCTGCTCGACCGCCTGTATGACCTCGACGAGCCGGATGCTCTTCGCGTTCAGCCGTGACGGTGCCGTCCCGGGAGCCGCGCTCTGGGCCAAATTGACGCCCAGCAAGGTCCCGGCGAACGCGGTGATCGCGTCCACCGTGGTTGCCGCTTTGATCACCCTGCCCGCCCTCAAAGAGGTCAACATCGGCACCGAAGAGGCCCCGATCATCGTCCCGACGGCTTTCTACGCTGTCGTGTCGGTGGCCGTCATCGGCCTCTACCTCGCGTTCTTCATCCCGATCTACCTGCGCTGGAAGGTGGGCGACAAGTTCCAGCAAGGCCCGTGGAACCTCGGCAACAAGTGGCGGTGGATGGCCCCGATCGCCTGCCTTGAGATCGCGATCATCTCGGTCTACTTCATTCTCCCGTTCACACCTGCCGCGTGGCCGGGCAACCCCGACTTCGACTGGAAGTTCGTCAACTACGCCCCAATCCTCACCGGCGGAACCCTCATCGCCCTGTGGATCGCCTGGCACCTGTCGGCCAAGAAGTGGTTCACCGGGCCGAAGACGACGATCGACCTGCCCGCCGGCGTCACGTCCGCGGACGAGATCGCCATGGAGCACCACGGCACGTCGGCACACGCCCCGACCGACGGGCAGGGGTCTAAGCCCTGATCGGCGATCCGACACTCGCGCGGCTGTTCGACGAGATCCCCTGTCTCGTCGGGCAGCCGCGCGAGGTCACGCCTCTTCCTGGTGGTCTGACCAACCACAACTACCGGGTCCGGACGGCCACCCATGACGTTGTCGTCCGGGTGTCACCACCCGGCACCGAGCTGTTGGCCGTCGACCGGGTGAGCGAGCACTACAACTCGGTGGCCGCGGCTCAGGCCGGCGTGGGCGCCCCGGTCATCGACTACCTGCCCGGACGCGGCGTCCTCGTCGTGGGATTCCTCACCGCACGCACCTACGCGGACGCCGACGTCGCGGCCAACCTCCCACGGATCGCGGCGTCGTTGCGTCAGTTGCACGCCGGACCACCCTTCGCCGGTCGGCTCAACATGTTCGACCTCCAGCGACGCTACCGTGCGCTCGCTGACGAGCGCAGCATGCGTATGCCGTCCGGCTACGACCTGCTCGCGCCGGTCGCCGAGCGCGCAGAGGCCGCGATGACGGCATACCCGGAGGCCCTGGTCCCCTGCCACAACGACTTGCTGGCCGCGAACTTCCTCGACGACGGTCAGAAAGTGCGGATCATCGACTACGAGTACTCCGGGATGAACGAACCGGCGTTCGAGCTGGGCAACATCGCCCAGGAGTCGGGTCTGAGCGACGAAGGTCTCGCCGAATTGGTCACCGCTTACTACGCCGTGCCGGACGACCGGCTGCTGGCCCGAGCCCGAACGTGGCGGGCGATCTCTGGCTACGGCTGGACACTTTGGGGGGTCATCCAGCACGCCATCAGCGGGATCGACGCCGACTTCTGGGGGTGGGCGCTCGGCAAGTACGAGGCGGCCGCAACACTGATGACCGATCCCGGCTTCGCCGAAACGCTCGCCGCGGCCGCAGCACCACCGTCCCACGAACGTCCGAGGTCTGAATGACACCCCCACCAGGTCAGCTCGCCACCACCGCTGCCGCACCCACCACACCATCACTACCCAGCCGCGCCAGGGTCGTCATCATCGGCGGGGGAGTCATCGGCACGAGTGTCGCCTACCACTTGACTGAGCTCGGGTGGACGGACGTCCTGCTGCTCGAGCAGGGAAGCTTGTCCTGCGGCACCACGTGGCACGCCGCCGGGTTGGTGGGGCAGTTGCGCGCCTCCGAGGCCGGGACGAGGCTCGTTCAATACTCCTGTGAGCTCTATGACCGGCTCGAGGCCGAGACAGGTCTCTCGGCCGGCTACCGGCGCTGCGGTGGCCTCACCGTCGCCCGAACCCCCGAGCGGATGGTCGCTCTGCGCCGGACGGCAGCCAGCGCCGCGGCATACGGGCTGGACTGCGAGCTGCTCACCCCCCACCAGGCCGGGGAGCGCTATCCGCTCATCCACACCGACGACCTCGTCGGAGCGATCTGGCTGCCGCAGGATGGCCGTGCCAATCCGACCGACCTCACCCAGGCCCTGGCCAAAGGGGCCAAACAGCGCGGCGCGACGATCCTCGAGCGGACCCGCGTGCTGGACATCCGGACGGCACCCGCGACGCGCGGTGTGCGGGTGACCAGTGTCGTCACCGACCGCGGTGAAGTCGAGGCCGAGGTCGTCGTCAACTGCGCGGGCCAGTGGGCCAAGGCAGTCGGCGAGTTGGTCGGCGCAACCGTGCCACTGCACTCCGCCGAGCACTTCTACGTCGTCACCGAGCAGATCGAGGGCGTGCACCGCGACCTGCCGATCCTGCGCGACCCCGACGGTTACACCTACGTCAAGGAGGAGGTCGGTGGGCTGCTCGTCGGCGGCTTCGAACCGGTCGCCAAGCCGTGGGTGGCGCCGGACCAGTTGCCCTATCCCTTCGAGTTCCAACTGCTCGAGGAGGATTGGGAGCACTTCGAGATCCTCATGAGCAGCGCCGTGCACCGGCTGCCGGTGCTCGCGGACACGGGGGTGCGCAAGTTCTACAACGGGCCGGAGAGCTTCACGCCGGACAACCAGTTCCTCCTCGGTGGGGTGCCAGGGGTGGCAGGGTTCTTCGTCGGCGCCGGGTTCAATTCGGTCGGCATCGCCTCGGCCGGAGGAGCCGGTCGGGCGTTGGCGGAGTGGATCGTGCAGGGTGAGCCGACCAGCGACCTCACCGCCGTCGACATCCGCCGGTTCGCACCGTTCAACGCCAACAACGCCTGGCTGCGCGACCGGGTGGGCGAGGTCCTCGGGCTGCACTACTCGGTCCCTTGGCCCAATCGTGAGTTCGAGACGGCTCGGCCGTTCCGGCGCTCGCCCGTGCACGACCGGCTGGTCGCAGCCGGCGCCATCTTGGGCAGCAAGATGGGCTGGGAGCGCGCCAACGTGTTCGCGCCGCCCGGGGTCCAGCCGGTCCTGGACTACTCCTGGGACGCGCCCTCGTGGCTGCCTTGGTGCCGGGCCGAGCAGGCGGCCACCCGGGCGACCGCCGGGATCTTCGACCAGAGCTCGTTCGCGAAGTACCTCGTCACCGGCCCCGACGCGGCGGCCACCCTGCAATGGCTGTGCACCGCCGATGTCGATGTGCCGGTCGGCCGCGCGGTCTACACGGGGATGCTCAACTCACGGGGTGGTTACGAGGCCGACGTCACCGTCACGCGGCTCGCCCCCCAAGAGTTTCTGGTCGTCAGCGGCGCCGCGTCGGCCGTCCGGGATGTCGACTGGATCCGCCGCAAGGCGCCCGAGGGTCACCGCACTGAGGTTGTTGACATCACCGCGCTGTATGCCGTGTTCGGCGTCATGGGGCCGGCCTCTCGTGATCTGCTTACCCGGTTGTCCGGTGCGGACCTGTCCGACAGCGCGTTCCCGTTCTCGACTAGCCGCGAGCTGCGGCTGGGCTACGCCACCGCCCGGGCCACCCGGATCACCTACGTCGGCGAACTGGGCTGGGAACTCTACGTCCCGGTGGAGTTCGCGGCCGGCGTCTACGACGACCTCCTCCACTCCGGGACTTCGCTCGGGGCTGTCCCGGCCGGCTACTACACCATCGACGCGATGCGCCTGGAAAAGGGTTATCGGGCGTTCGCCCGCGAGCTCGTGCCGGATGCCACCCCGATCGAGGCCGGGCTGGGCTTCACCTGCAAGCTCGCCAGCGGGGTTGACTTCCTCGGTAGGGCGGCAGTCGAGCGGGTCAAGGCCGAGGGGGCTCCACGGCGAGTCGTCTCGATCGTCGCTGGTGATTCGGCGGCCTACCTGTGGGGTGGAGAGTTGCTCCTGCGCGATGGCGAGCCGGTGGGGCAGGTGACCAGCGCCGGGTGGGGGCACGCACTGGGCCGTTCGGCGGGGCTGGCCTGGGTGTCGGACCGCACAACCGGACGGGTGATCCCCGACTGGCTGCGGGCGGGTCGCTACGAGGTCGATCTGGCCGGTCAGCTCGTGCCGGTGTCGGTGTCGCTTCGTCCGCCGTTCGACCCCGATGGGGTCAAGCTGGGGAGGGGGTCGATCACATCACCGTGATCCGTCCGGACCAGCTCTCCGACCATGTGCTGCGACCCGCTTCCGGGAACGTCTTCGAGCTCACGGTCGAGCAGTTGGCGACGGCCATCCGCCTGGGTGCGTTCCATGACGGCGACCTCCTGCCGCCCGAACGCGAGCTCGCCGAACGGCTGGCGGTGTCGCGCAGCACCCTGCGGGAGGCGATCGCGGCGCTGCGCGAGTCGGGTCTGGTGACCACGCGCCGAGGCCGCGGGGGCGGCACGATGGTGACGTATGCCGGTGAGACGCCGGAGTCGGGTCCGTTGCCGCAGCCGGAGCGCACGGCAGCCGAGATCGCCGACGTCCTGGACTTCCGACGGGTCGTCGAGCCGGGTGCCGCGGCGCTGGCTGCCTCGCGGGCGCTCACGGCCGACCAACGCTCCTGGCTGATCTCCTGCGGGGGCCAGGTCCGGGAGGCTCCCGACACGGCCACCCGACGGCTCAGTGATTCGCGGTTGCACCTGGCCTTGGCGACCCTGTCGGGCTCGCCGATGGTGGTGGAGGCGGTCACCCGAGCCCAAGCAGCCCTACGCGAGTTGCTCAGCGGCATACCCGTCATCTCCCGCAACATCGCCCACTCGCACGCCCAACACGACGCGATCGTGGCCGCGGTGCTCGCCGCCGACCCCGACACGGCGCGCGCGATGATGGAAGAGCACTGCGACGCTACGGCCGCGCTGCTCCGTGCCCTCTTGCGGCCGCGCGGATGAGCGGGACCATGCGGGGTGCGCGTCGTCCCGTCATCGGGATCAGTTGCTACGTCAACTCGGTTGACCGGCCGCCATGGCCCCCCGAGCCGTTCGCGCTGCTGCCTCGGGTGTATCTCGACCACGTCGCCGAGGCAGGGGGTATTCCGGTCATCTTGCCCCCGAGCATCACCGACGCCCGCGACGAGTCCGCCGCCGAGGACCGGGCCCGCCAGATGCTGGAGCGGGTCGATGGTCTGATCCTGGCTGGCGGTGAGGACGTCGACCCCAGCCGGTATGCCGCCCTCCCGCACTGCCAGTCGCAACCTCCAGACCCGGATCGGGACGCCTGGGAGCTGACCTTGGCCCGCGTCTCCGGCGAGGTTGGCATCCCGGTGCTCGGCGTGTGCCGCGGGTTGCAGATCATGGCCGTGGCGGCCGGAGGGACCCTGCACCAACACCTGCCCGACACGGTGGGGACCGACGAACACCTGGCCACCCCGGGAGTCTTCTCGCGGCATACCGTCCGGGTGGCGGAGGGCAGCCGACTGGGACGGATCCTGGGGAGCGGTGAACGGGATGTGCCCGCCTATCACCACCAGGCCGTCGCCCGCCTGCGGGGCTATCAGCCCAGCGCTTGGGCAACCGATGGGGTCGTCGAGGCGTTCGAGGATCCGCACGCCCGCTTCCGGTTGGCGGTGCAGTGGCATCCCGAGGTCTCCGGCGATCCGGCGTTGGTCCGCGGTCTGATCGCCGCCGCCGCCGAATGGTCCGCATCCCGAGACGGCTTGTCCAAGGGCCCGCAACCGTGACACCCTGTCCTCGTGACCAACACCCTCCGTGTGGCTGCGCGCACCATGCCAGCCGCCCTCGTTATTACCTGAGCGCGACGAGACACTCCCTCGTCGCGCAGACCTCCCGCACCCGGGGGGTCTTTTTGTTGGTCCAGGCACCACCCCCGCCGGCCAGCAGCGACGAACCAGCATGAGCACGACCCGAACCGAAAGCGATCCGATGTCCACGGCCAGCCCCGACTTGCACGTCTACGACACGACCCTGCGCGACGGCGCCCAGCAGGAGGGTCTGAACCTGTCGGTAGCCGACAAGCTCGTCATTGCTCGTCAGCTCGACGAGCTCGGGGTGGGCTACATCGAGGGTGGCTGGCCAGGCGCCAACCCCAAGGACACCGAGTTCTTCGCCCGGGCGCAGCGGGAGTTGTCGTTGCGCAACGCCACGCTCGCCGCGTTCGGGGCCACCCGTCGGGCGGGGTCAAGTGCTGACGCCGACCCGCTCGTGCGGGCGCTGCTCGACTCGGGGGCGTCGGTCGTCACCCTGGTCGCCAAGTCGCATGCCCGGCACGTCGAGCAGGCTTTGCGGACCACGCTGGAGGAGAACCTCGCGATGATTCGCGACACGGTGACCTTCCTGCGCGGTGAGGGGCGGCGGGTGTTCCTCGACGCGGAGCACTTCTTCGACGGCTACCGGTTGGACCGGGCCTATGCGTTGGAGTGCGTCCGGGCCGCGGCCGAGTCGGGCGCCGAGGTCGTCGCGTTGTGCGACACCAACGGGGGGATGCTCCCTGCCCAGGTCGCCGACGTCGTTCGCGATGTCATCGACTTGACCGGTGCGCGCGTGGGCATCCACTGCCACAACGACACCGGCTGTGCGGTCGCCAACTCGATGGCCGCCGTCGACGCGGGCGCGACCCACGTGCAGGGGACCGTCAACGGCTACGGAGAGCGCACCGGTAACGCGAACATCCTCACCCTGGTCTCGAACCTGCAGATCAAGCAGGGTATGCCGCTGTTGGAGCCGGCTCGCCTGCGCGAGGCCACCCGGATCTCGCACGCCATCAGCGAGGTCACCAACGTTCCGCCCTACAGCCGCCAGCCCTATGTCGGGGCCAGCGCCTTCGCTCACAAGGCCGGCCTGCACGCCAGTGCCCTCAAGGTCGACCCCGACCTCTATCAGCACACCGACCCGGCGTTGGTCGGCAACTCGATGCGCACCCTCGTGTCGGACATGGCGGGGCGAGCGAGCATCGAGCTCAAGGCCAAGGAGATGGGGGTCGACCTCACCGACCAGTCCGAGCTCGTCGCGGCAGTGCTCGCCGAGGTCAAGGAGCTGGAGTTGCGCGGTTGGACGTTCGACGCGGCCGACGCGTCGTTCGAGCTCCTCCTGCGCAAGCACCTGGGACAGGGCGTGAGCTACTTCGACGTCGAGTCATGGCGGGTCATCACCGACGCCCGTGACGCCGGCGAAGCCACCTCCGAGGCAACGGTCAAGCTGACCGCCGGCGGCACCCGCCACGTGGCCACGGGCGAGGGCAACGGCCCGGTCAATGCGCTCGACCACGCGCTGCGGGTCGCGCTCATCGGTGTCTACCCGGAGCTGGACAAGCTTGAACTGGTCGACTTCCGGGTGCGCATCTTGGACGCCTCGCACGGCACCGACGCGATCACCCGCGTGCTCATCGAGACCTCGGACGGCACGACCACCTGGCAGACCGTCGGGGTCGCGCCCAATATCGTCGAGGCGTCCTGGCGGGCCCTCGTCGACGGGATCACCTACGGCTTGACCCGGCAGGGGGTGCCGGCCCGATGAGCATCGATCATGCGGCCGCGCCGCTGACCTCGGGCGAACGGCATACGGCGGCTCCATCGGCGACCGGGCTGGTTGTCCGCGCTGCCCGACCCGACGAGGCGCAGGAGTTGTCCGCCCTGGCGTTGCGCAGCAAGGGCTGGTGGGGCTACAGCGCCTCGTTCCTGCGGGCCTGCGAAGCCGAGCTGACCCTCACCGAAGCGGACGCGGCCCGCTGTGTCGTCATCGAGGTCGACGGAGTCGTGGCGGGTTTCCACCTGCTGTCCGCCTCGCGTGGCAGGGCGGGTGTTGACGGCGACGGAAGCGCCGTCGGCGAGTTGGTCATGCTGTTCGTCGACCCGCCCTTCATCGGGGCAGGCGTGGGTCGGATCCTTTTCGAGGACGCCCGGCGTCGCGCTGCTGCGGCCGGCTGGGCTCGGCTGCAGATCGAGGCCGACCCGCACTCGCGCACCTTCTACGAACGGCTCGGCGCCGTCCAGGTGGGCGAACGGCTGAGCCGATCGATCCCGGGCAACAGCCTGCCGTTGTTCGAGCTCACCCTGCGGGCACCGGGAGGCGGTCGGATGGTCGCGCGCGCGACCTACTGGCGCTGAGGGTCGGCGACCGCGTCGCAGGCGGCCAGCAGGCAGGCCCGCAGCGCTTGGGCGCGCGCGGCATACCGGCGCTGCTCGGTGACGTATGCCGCCTTGCCCTCCGGGGTCTCGATCTCGATCGGCACGACGCCCATGGCGCGCAGGTCGTAGGGGGAGGCCCGCATGTCCAGCACCCGCAGGTCCAGGGCGAGTTCGAGGGCATCGGCGACCAGGTCGCTGGGGATCGCGGGCGCGAGCTTCATGGCCCACTTGTAAAGATCCATGCCGGCATGCAGGCAGCCGGGCTGGTCGAGCTCGGCCTGCCGATCCCTCGTTGGGGTGAGCGCATTGAGCGGACGAGCCGGTTCGGTGAAGAACCGGAAAGCATCGAAATGGCTGCACCGCAACGGGTTTGCCTCGACGACGGTGTCGGTGCCAGCCGACCCGAGCCGCAACGGCCACCGCGCGTGTCGCACCTCGTCGGCGCGCAGCCGGTAGACCATCGCCCACTCGTGCAGCGCGAAACACCCCCATTGCGGTGCACGCCCCGCGGTCCGCGACAGCAGGTCGCGCACGAACCGCAGCGTGTCGCCACGGGCCGCGAGGTATGCCGGGTGGTCCAGTTCGACGCCGTCGCCAACGACGCGGTAGTGCCGCCACCCCGCCCGGGGATCGGCCGCGGCGCCCTCCAGCCGGACACCGGGCCCGGGATGCCAGCGCCGGACCGCGGACGGCGTGAATGGGTAATAGGTGAAGACGAAGTCCTCGACCGGGTGCGGTATGCCGCGGGCTCGCCGCTCGCGATGCCCCGCCGTCAGGGCGTCGACCCGATCGGCGTGGGCTGAGGCTGCCGCCCGCCACGACGGCTCGTCGAGAACCTCCAACACGCGAGGGGAGCCTACCCCCGGGACCCGGTGGCCTTGGACCCGCTGGCTTTGGACCCGCTGGCCTTGGGCGCGCGGTTCTTGCGCACGCTCCACGCGAAGGTCACCGGTGCGCCCGGCGTCCCATCGTCGTTCTGGCTGAACTTCTCAAGGAGGATCGACCCGAACGTCAACGCCACCTCGTCTTCAGCTAGATCGTCGGGCGACGACGCGGCGGTGCCCACGGAGGTGACCACCACGTCGCTCACGGTGAGGCGCAGCCAGACAAACCGCGCGTCGCCCACGCTTTCGGCCGTGAGCACGGCCTGCTCGACGTGTTGGCCGGAGGCACACAGACCCATGAACTGGGGGAGCGCGGCCGTGGTCGGCATCGTGACGATGAGTTCGTCCCACTGCGCCTTGCCGGCTTTGCCCCCGCCACCCGGCCCGGCCATCGCGTGGTTGTGCACGCCGAGATTCCAACTGCTGAGCTCGATCTGCCCCTCGTGGGCCCGCTGGACCGACTCTCCGGTCACCCCCGACACCGTCAGGAAGAGGTTGAACGACATGAGGCTGCCTCCGCTCGGACCCGCCGGTCCGCGAGATCGACCGACCAGGGGGAAGTATGCCGCAGCGCCCGCGGCTAGGGTGGCCGGGTGCGGATCGCGAGATACACCACTGGTGAGGACCCGGCATACGGGATCGTTGAGGGCGAGGCGGGCGCGGAGGTGATCCACCCCCTCAAAGGGGACCCCCTCTATGTCGGGATCGTGCCGGCTGGCGGTGAGCCGGTCGCGCTCGAGGAGGTGCGCCTGCTGGCACCAGTCATCCCGCGCAGCAAGGTCATCGGCATCGGACGCAACTACGCCGACCACGCGAAGGAGTTCGGCAACGAGGTGCCGGCCGAGCCGATGATGTTCCTCGTGCCCAACACGGCCGTCATCGGCCCGGGGGACCCCGTGGTCATCCCCCGGGGGAGCGCGACGGTCGACTACGAGGGCGAGTTGGCGGTCGTCATCGGCAAGATCTGCAAGGACGTGCGGCCTGAGCAGGCGCTGGAGTGTATCTGGGGTTACACCTGCGCCAACGACGTGTCCGAGCGGGTCTGGCAGCGTGGCGACGGGCAGTGGGCGCGCGCCAAGGGATTCGACACCTCCAAGCCGCTCGGGCCGTGGATCGTCACCGACCTGGACCCGTCGGCGCTGCGTCTGGTCACCCGCCGCGACGGCGAGGTCGTCCAAGACGGCTCGACGGCCGATCTCGTCCATGACGTGCCGCGGTTGGTGTCTTTCGCGTCCACGTACTTCACCTTGCTGCCTGGCGATGTCATCCTCACCGGCACGCCGGCCGGGGTGGGGCCGGTCCAGCCGGGCCAGCGGGTGTCGGTCGAGATCGAGGGCATCGGGACCCTGGACAACCCGTTCGTGCGCCGCTGATTTGGCGACGCCTCACGCCTGTGCAGCAAGTGCCTCGGCGAGCCCGACGGGGTAGAGCGGGACCTGCTCGTGGGTCAGCGCCGGGTCGCGCCAGAGCGCGTATTCGCCGGGGTGGTCGAGGCAGTCACGTCGCTCGACGAGGTATGCCGCGGGGTCGGCAAAGCGCGCCTCGAAGAAGAAGAGGACCTCGTGACCGGGGCGGGCGGCATACGTGAAGATGTTCTCGATCACTGCGATTCGGCGGCCGACCTCGATGGCCAGGCCGAACTCCTCGGCGAACTCGCGGACCACCGCCGCAGCAGCGGTCTCGCCCCAGTCGACCCCACCGCCGCAGGGTCGATGAAAGGTCACCCCGTCGGCAGGATCGATGAACTCGTTGACGAACAGCGCACCTGTCTGCGGGTGGCGGATGACCGCGAGGGCGCTGACGCGGGGCGTGGGCACCTCAGTGGGTGGCATCCGGTGCCGGGCCGTGGTGCTTCCTGCCCGGCAGGAGGTGCATGACGAGGACGACGACCGCGCCGACGATGAGGCCGGCGATGGCGGACCCGAGGGTGTTGGTGAGCCAGGCCAGCGCGCCGCTGCCGACTGACACGGCGGAGGCGACGGCCTGCTCCGCGTGGTGGACCAGAGCGTAGGGCCAATGCCAGCCGAGGGTGTCGGCACCGACCAGGAGGATGTGCCCGCCGACCCACAGCATCGCGATGGTGCCGATGATGGCCAGCCAGCGCAGCAGGACGGGCATGGCGGCGACCAGACCGCGCCCGATGACCCGAGCGGCGCCGGAGTCCTTGCGGCTCAGGTGCAGGCCGATGTCGTCCATCTTGACGATGAGGGCGACGAACCCATAGACGCCGATGGTGATCGCGAAGGCGACAACGATGAGGATGATCAGTCGGGACAGGAACGGCTCGGTGGCGACCTCGTTGAGCGCGATGACCATGATCTCGGCGGAGAGGATGAAGTCGGTGCGGATCGCCCCGGCGACCATGGTCTTCTCGTGGTCCCCGCCCTGAACGACGGCGGGAGCCTCCTCGCCGGCGTCGTGTCCGCTGATCTTCTCCCAGATCTTCTCGGCGCCTTCGAAGCACAGGTAGGTGCCCCCAAGCATGAGCAGCGGGGTCAAGGCCCACGGCAGGAACTGGGACAGGATCATGATGGCCGGGAGGATGAACAGCAGCTTGTTGCGGATCGACCCGATGGTGATCCGCTTGATGA
>WBZS01000499.1_pt1 | contig 48652 bp, 45 predicted proteins | sample 5204201 | NCBI WGS metagenome assembly WBZS01 (sample SAMN12344357, study PRJNA552823) | activated sludge metagenome | biome: Activated sludge suspended growth; feature: Nitrification reactor; material: Wastewater; isolation source: activated sludge from nitrification reactor of wastewater...
GGCGGACGCGGCGGGTTCGCCGGATCCGCGGCCGTGGCCGGGTCCGGGCGCACACACTCCGCCGACATCACCCCACCCGTGGCCCAACACTCCGGAATCCCCCGCATCGCCGCCGCCCACTCCGCCTCCGTCCACACCGTCCGCGCCGTCGCCTCCCGATACGCCGACTGCCACGCCGGCAAAGACGTGGACGACGACGTCGACGTTGGTGCCGCGGAGTCCTTGCTGGTGATCTCGCTGATGATCAGAGTGCCTGTGACTTCCCCTCTCTCCTCGCCGCCCACCGTGGGGTCAGCACATGCGAACGGGGGGAGCCCCAGGGTCATGGCGAAGGAGACGATGAGGGCTGCGAATGACCTGCGGGCTAGCATGGCGAACTGCCCTTGCTGCCTATGTAAGCAAGCTTCAGCGCCTCGCCGTCCCGCCGGTAAAAGGTTGACTCGATCCCGCGCGGGTTCAGAGTGATCTTGGTGCCTCTGTCGTAGATGTCCGCTTGGGTGGTGTCAATGCATGAGGTGAGCGCGACTATCGACCCCTCGCGGGATTGACCAGGGTTGCGGGCGACACTGACGATGATCAACTCGCCGGACTTGATGGTGATTCCCCGCTGTAAATCCGTCGTCAGCGACTCGAGCCCGCTCCCAACGGCGACGGTGGTCAGGTCGGGGATGGGGCGTCCGGAGTAGGCATCCATGCGGATCTGGACCGTCCGCCGGTATACAGCCTCGGCTTCGGCGTACAGCGCGTCCTTGGCTTTCATCTCCTCGAACTCCGCCTGCGAGCACGGCGACGGCGTACCGCCCGCCTCAGGCGTGCACGCGAACGTCGGAGTCGGCGTGGGTGTCGGCGTCACCACCGGCGTCGGGGTGCACGCGGACAACACGACACCCACCGCGACCGCGGCGATCAGGATCCTTGACGATCTCATGAGAGAACCTCCCGGGGATGGGACGGCCCCATCATGACACGCCCCGCCCAACGCACTCGGCGGCGTCCAAGGGTTATCCACAAGGCAGATCACTCCCAAAGCTGGCTCAGGTCGCGCCTCCACAAGTGAGTGGACGCTCAGTGGCACCTTCTCCATGGTCACTCCTGCACAAGGTGCCACTGAGTGTCCACTCACGTCGCCCGGCCCTTCGACAGGCTCAGGGAACGGCGGCCGGGCTGGTCGAAGCCCCCTTCGACAGGCTCAGGGAGCGGCCCCCACCGAGTGGGTGCGCGCCGCTGCGAACCTGATGCATCCAGCGCATCAAACCCGGAGGCGCGAGGACCGAACTCCTGCACAACTGACGCCAGGCATGGATCAGGTGGGGCCGCGCATCGGGCCAGACAGGCGGGCCGACCCAGGCGGCAGCGACACCGCCGAGACGCCCGCCCGCCGTCGGACGCCAACAATCCCCCTACGATGGCCCGGTGACCGACGCCCGCAGCACCGCCGACTCGTGCCGTCTCGCGCTTCCCGCCGAGGCGGAGCGGCTGGCCGCGATCCAGCGCCGGAGCTGGACCCGGCAACTCCCCCCCGATGTGGCCAACCACGCGCTGGCCGCCATCGACCTCGAGACGATGACGGCGTCGTGGGCCTCCGCGATCACCCGGCCTCCGCTGGCGACGCTGCGGGTATTGGTGGCGACGGAGGCAGGGCGTCCGGTCGGCTTCGCCGCGGTCGGGCCCTCCGACGACGACGACGCCCGCCCCGGCCAGGATGCGCTCGTGGCCGAGTTCGTCATCGATCCAGCGGCCCAGCGCCGGGGGCACGGCTCGCGCCTGCTTCACGCCGTCGCGGACACCCTGCGCGCCGACGGGTTCACCCGCGCCACGTGGTGGGTGCCGTCGACGGACGACCCGCTGCGCAGGTTCCTGGTGTCGGCCGGCTGGGCGCCCGACGGTGCGCACCGCGAGGTCGGCAGCGAGGACGGCGTCGCCACGGTGAAGATGATCCGCATGCACACTGCGTTGACCGACGCGGACGCCGACCCCGACCCCGACGCCTGAGCGCCACGTCCGGCCCGCTTCCAAAACCCAACGGACGCCACCGGCGTCCAAGCCCCCAAGTCCCGAAGTCCCGAAGGGGCGCGGCGGACCAGACGGCCCACCGCGCCCCTCGGCGCATGAATCAGGTCACTTCACGTCGTCGTCGACCCAGTCGAACGTGCGCGTGACTGCCTTCTTCCACTGGCGGTACAGGCGGGCGCGCTCGTCGGCGTCCATCTGCGGCTCCCAGCGCTTGTCCTCGGCCCAGTTGTCGATGACGTCCTGCTCGCCGTTCCAGTAGCCCACGGCGATGCCGGCCGCGTACGCCGCACCCAGCGCCGTCGTCTCGGCCACGACCGGGCGCACCACGGGGACGCCCACCTGGTCGGCCTGGAACTGCATCAGGGTCTCGTTGGCGGTCATGCCGCCGTCGACCTTGAGCTCGGCGAGCTTCACACCCGAGTCGGCTTCCATGGCGTCCAGCACCTCGCGCGTCTGGTAGGCGGTGGCCTCCAGGACGGCGCGGGCGATGTGGCCGCGGTTGACGTAGCGGGTGAGGCCCACGATCGCGCCGCGGGCGTCCGACTTCCAGTACGGGGCGAACAGGCCCGAGAACGCCGGCACGACGTACGCGCCGCCGTTGTCCTCGACCGAGGCGGCGAGCTCCTCGATCTCGGGCGCCGACTCGAACATCTTCAGGTTGTCGCGCAGCCACTGCACCAGCGAGCCGGTGACCGCGATCGAACCCTCGAGGGCGTAGATGGGCTTGTCGTCGCCGATCTTGTAGCACACGGTGGTGAGCAGGCCGTTCTTGGAGGGAACGATCTCCTCACCGGTGTTCAGGATCATGAAGCAGCCGGTGCCGTAGGTGTTCTTCGCCATGCCGGGCTCGAAGCAGGCCTGGCCGAAGGTGGCCGCCTGCTGGTCGCCCAGGTCGCCGGCGATCGGGACGCCGCCGAGCAGCCCGGCCTCGCGGCCGATGCCGTAGACCTCGGAGCTCGACTTGATCTGCGGCAGCATGGACATCGGGATGCCCATGTCGGCGGCGATGGATTCGTCCCAGGACAAAGTGGCGAGGTCCATCAGCATGGTCCGGGACGCGTTGGTGACGTCGGTCACGTGGACGCCGCCGTCGACACCGCCGGTGAGGTTCCAGATCACCCAGGTGTCCATGTTGCCCATGAGCAGGTCGCCGGCCTCGGCGCGCTCGCGGGCACCCTCGACGTTGTCGAGGATCCACTTGACCTTGGGGCCGGAGAAGTAGGTCGCCAGGGGCAGGCCCACCTTCGCCTTGTACTTGTCGTCGTCACCGGCTCCGAGTTCCTTGCAGATCTTGTCGGTGCGGGTGTCCTGCCAGACGATCGCGTTGTAGACGGGCTTTCCCGTGGTCTTGTCCCACACCATCGCGGTCTCGCGCTGGTTGGTGACGCCCACCGCCACGATGTTGTCCTTGTTCACGCTGGCCTGGGCCAAGGCGATGCCCACCACCTCGCGGATGTTGTCCCAGATCTCGGCGGGGTTGTGCTCGACCCAACCGGCCCTGGGGAAGATCTGCTCGTGCTCCTTCTGGCCCGAGGCGACGATGCGTCCCTCGTGGTTGAAGACGATGGCGCGCGAGCTGGTCGTGCCCTGGTCGATGGCGAGGACGTACTTGTCGTCGGTCATGAATGCATTCTCCTACGTCGTTGTTGGATGAGATGAATCAGGGGAGCAGGACCATGGAGCACAGACCCGCCAGGACGCCGCCGATGATCGGGCCGACGACAGGGACCCAGGAGTAGGCCCAGTCGGAGCTGCCCTTGCCCGGAATCGGCAGGACGGCGTGCGCGATGCGCGGGCCGAGGTCGCGGGCGGGGTTGATGGCATAGCCGGTCGGGCCGCCGAGCGAGGCGCCGATGCCGACGACCAGCAGGGCCACGCCGAGGGCGCCGAGCCAGCCGAGGCCGGCCGGGGTCTTGGTGGCCGAGTCGCCCCAGTTACCGGAGGCCAGCACCACGAACACCAGCACGAAAGTGCCGAGGATCTCGGTGACGAGGTTCCACACGTAGTCGCGCACCTCGGGGCCGGTGGAGAAGACGCCGAGCTTGACGGCCGGGTCGGCGTCCTGGTCGAACTGCTTCTTGTAGGCCAGCCAGCACAGCACCGCGCCGATGAAGGCGCCGACCATCTGGGCGGACAGGTAGGTGAGCACCGACATCGCGTCGACCTTGATGCCGGGAACGAACTCGGCGTTGCCCGCCGCGACGAGGCCCAGGGTGACGGCCGGGTTCAAGTGACCGCCGGACTTGTACGACACCAGCACGCCGGCGAAGACGGCGATACCCCAGCCCCAGTTCACGTGAAGGAAGCCGGTCCCGGCGCCCTTGTTCTTCGGCAGGATGTTGTTGGCAACCACGCCGCCACCGAGGAGCAACAGCATCGCCGTCCCCACGGTCTCGGAGAGGAAAATGGTTGCGAGAGACACGGGATCTCACTTTCCGGCACGCGAGGTGCCTGTTTCGGCCCCCGCCAGGGCGGCGAGGGTTCTCGCACTGCGTTCAGTTGGGGTGCTCGCCCCGATCGACACGAGCCGACGGGGCGACGTACACGGAGGAGCGGAGAGTTCTGTTGCCGGCCGGTGTGGCCATGAGCAAGGTTCTCCTTCACGTGCAACGGCGGTGTCGGCCCTCATCTTGCAGCTTCTGCACGGATGCGTCAAGCCTTCTGCACGGACGTGCACGACGGAAGGGTGCTTATGAACGACCGCTACGCCCACATGTACCGCGCTGCCACGCAGTATTACGTGCAGGGAGAGACGATGGACGCCATCTCCCGCGCACTCGGCGTGTCGCGCTCGACTGTCTCCCGCCTGCTGCGCGAGGCGCGCGACTCGGGGCTGGTGCGCATCAGCATCGCGGACGCCTCGGGTCCCGAATCGCCGCTCACCCGCGCGATGGCGGACGCGTTCGGCGTCCGGGTGCACCTCGTCCCGATCAAGGCCGCCACGGACGTCAGCGCGCGCGTGAGGCAGGTGGCCCAGCGGGCGGGCGTCCTGCTGGCCGAAGTCGTCGGCGACAACCAGCTCGTCGGCGTCGCGTGGGGCGTCACCATGGCCGCGATGGCGCGCCAACTGCCGAAACGGCCGCTGGTGCGCAGCACGATCGTGCAGATGAACGGCGGCGCCAACCAACGCACGTCCGGCGTCCCGTACATCCGCGAGATCCTGCAGTCGATCGGGGACGCGTTCGAGTCGGACGTCATCTTGTTCCCCGTCCCGGCGTTCTTCGACTACCCCGACACCAAGCAGCTGATGTGGCGCGAGCGATCCGTCCGGCACGTGCTCGACCTGCTCGCCCGCCTGGACGTGGCCATCTTCGGGGTCGGGTCGCTGACGGGGGCCATCCCCTCCCACGTGTACGCGGCCGGCTACCTCGACGAGCACGAGCGCATCGCCCTGCGCGCCGACGGCGTCGTCGGGGACATCTGCACGGTGCTGCTTCGCGAGGACGGCAGCTACGCCAGCATCGCCGCCAACCGGCGCGCCACCGGGCTCACCCCCGCCGAGCTGCAGCGCGTCCCCCGGCGCATCTGCGTAGTCGCCGACCCGATGCGCGCGCCTGCGGTGGTGGGGGCGTTGCGGGCGGGCGTGGCCACCGACCTGGTCATCGATGAGGAGAGCGCCCGGCAGGTGTTACGTCGCCTGTGAGGCTGGGTACCGTGGCGTCATGGCGATCGATTCCGAGGGGCCCGCGTCCGGCACCCCCGTCCGCGCGAGCGACGCGTTCGACCGCGACACCCGCTACCTGTCCACCCGCATCCTCGCCGAGGTGGAACCGGGGGCGGACGCCGTGCGCGTCGAGCCGGGCCGCTACCGCCTGATCGCGGCCCGGGCGTGCCCGTGGGCCAACCGCGCCCTCATCGTGCGCCGCCTGCTGGGGCTGGAGGGAGCCCTGAGCGTGGGCATGCCCGGCCCAGTGCACGACGCCGACAGCTGGACGTTCGACCTCGACCCGGGCGGCGTCGATCCGGTGCTGGGCATCCACCGCCTCAAGGACGCCTACGAACAACGCCAGCGGGGCTACCCCCGCGGCATCACCGTGCCCGCGATCGTGGACGTCGAGACCGGCGCGGTCGTCACGAACGACTTCGCGCAACTCACCCTCGACCTGTCCACGCAGTGGCGAGCGCACCACCGGCCCGAGGCGCCCGACCTGTACCCCGAGCGGCTACGTCCTGAGTTGGACGCGCTCATGGCGGACATCTACGCCGACGTCAACAACGGCGTCTACCGGTGCGGGTTCGCCGGCTCCCAGCAGGCCTACGAGGCGGCGTACGACCGGCTGTTCGACGCCCTGGACGCCCTCGAGGCGCGCCTACGGACGCGGCGCTACCTCGTCGGCGACACGATCACCGAGGCGGACGTCCGGCTGTTCACGACGCTGGTGCGCTTCGACGCGGTGTACCACAGCCACTTCAAGTGCAACCGCAACAAGCTCACCGAGATGCCGGCCCTGTGGGGGTACGCCCGCGACCTGTTCCAGACCCCGGGCTTCGGCGACACGATCGACTTCGAGCAGATCAAGCAGCACTACTACGTGGTGCACACCGACCTGAACCCGAGCGGCATCGTGCCCGCCGGGCCCGAGGCGTCCGGGTGGTTGGCCCCCCACGGACGCGAGGCACTCGGCGGCCGGCCGTTCGGGGACGGGACGCCTCCCGGCCCGCCCGCGCCCGGCGAGCGGTCCCCCAACCCGGTCGAGTACGCGTGAGCCGCCGCCGCCCGATGATTGGCCACGGGCCATGTATCAGCGGGCGCGCTCGCGGCTCTTGGGGGACATGGACCGAGCGGTCCATCCCCCCGGATAGCCCGGGGCAGCGACCCCAGGAGGTAGCCATGTCCGTTCACACCACCCGCCGCAGCACCCGCAGCCGCCTCGCCGCCGCCGTGCTCGCCGGTCTGCTCGCCGCCGGCACCCTCGCCGTCGCCGGGCCGGCCTCCGAGGCGCAGGCCCGGCCCAAGATGTGCTGGTACAAGGGCTACTTCAAGGAGGGCGGCGTCTGGTACTACGGGTACTTCAAGGAAGCCTGCTGAGCGAACTCAGCGCAGGGGGAAGGCGACGTCGACGCCGATGACGTCCACCCGCAGCCCGTCCGCGGCGGGGGTCACGGCGTCGAGTCGCAGGCCGTAGGGCAGCGGCACCGCGAACGGCTCGGCGACCAGGTCGATCACGGATTGTGTGGCCTGAGCCGGCAGCCGGACGCCGGCGATGTCGACCTCGGGGTCGGCCAGGGTCAGGGTCTGGGCGGCGCGGTCGAGGGCCGGCGTCCCGGACAGCGCCGCGGAGAAGCTGAACCCGAAGAGCTGCACCTGACGCTGGAACACCAGCCGGTTGCCCCCGTCGTGGCGCACGTCCGCCTCGGCCAGCGCGCTCAGGTCGGCGTAGCCCAGCCGCCCCGTCCCGGTCAGGGACGCCGCGCGCACGGCGTCCGTGGACGGCACGACCCGCGTCAGCGTGACGTCCACTTCGTCCAGCGCGATCGTGGTGTCGGCGTCCACCACCACGGGGATCGCCCCGCCCCCGCGTACGTGCACCGACGGGAACTCGCGCCGCACCGCGTACCACGCGAATGGGTAGCCCTCGATGGTGACCTCGGGCGTCGACTCGAACGGCACCGCGCCGCCGAGGCTGGTGGCCACCTGCTTCTCCACCTCGTCGCGGATGGCGCCGTCGAACACGACCACACCGCCGACGGCCAGGGCGACGAGCACGACCAGCGCCACGGCCAGCCCGCCGAAGAAGCGGCGCACGGCGTCAGCCGATCCCGAGCAGCGACTCGATGCCCACGGTCAGCCCGGGCAGGGTCGGCACAGCCCGGACGGCGGCGAGCACGCCCGGCATGTAGGAGGCGCGCGTGTAACTGTTGTGGGTGATCGTCAGCCCCTCCCCCTCGTTTCCGAAGATCACCTGCTGGTTGGCGAACAACCCACGCAGGCGGACGCCGTGCACGTGGATGCCGTCGACGACCGCGCCGCGCGCCCCGTCGTCCTGCGTGGTCGCGTCCGGCACCGGGCCCAGGCCGGCGTCGGCGCGCGCGGCGGCGATCAGGCGGGCGGTCGTGGCGGCCGTCCCGGACGGCGCGTCCACCTTCTGCGGGTGGTGCAACTCGATCACCTCGACGCTCTCGTAGTGGCGAGCGGCCTGCCGGGCCCACGCCATCATCAGCAGCGCGCCGATGGAGTAGTTGGCGGCGATCACCACGTTGGCGCCAGCCCCCGCGAACAGCTCCCGCGCCCGCTCCAGCCGCTCGGGCGTGAACCCGGTGGTGCCCACCACCGCATGGACGCCGTGTTCGGCGCACCACTCGAGGTTGCCCATGACCGCGTCGGGGACCGTGAAGTCGACCGCCACCTCGGCGCCTTCCGCCGCGGCCCGGTCATCGCCCTCGTCCAGGGCGGCCACCAGCTCCAGGCCGTCGGCCGCCTCGATCGCGCGGCACACCTCGGCGCCCATGCGCCCCTTCGCCCCGAACACCGCGATCCTCATGGCGCCATCCTAAACGGACCCGGTTGGAGCGGCCCCCCGCGGTACGGCAGGCTGAGGGCATGCGCGATCCCAAGGACCTCGACTGCTGGCTCTGCGACAAGGACGGGGTGCTCGTCCACGGCGACCGGGCGATCCCAGGCGCCCGCGAACTCATCGAGCGGTGGGAGTCAAGCGGACGCCGCTACCTCGTCCTCACCAACGACTCGGTGCAGACGCCGCGCGACCTGGCCGCCCGACTGCACCGCGCCGGCTTGGGCGTGCCGGAGGAGAAGATCTGGACGTCCGCCATGGCGACGGCCGCGTTCCTCGCCAACCAGAACGGCGACAAGACGGCGTACGTGCTCGGCGAGGCCGGCCTGACCACGGCCATCCATGAGGCCGGGTTCGTTCTGACCGACACCGAGCCCGAGTTCGTCGTCCTCGGCGAGACGCGCGGCATGTCGTTCGAGCAGGCGACGCGGGCCATCCGGCTGATCCTGGCGGGGGCGCGGTTCATCGCCACCAACCCGGACGTCTCGGGGCCCAGCACCGACGGCATGGTGCCGGCCACGGGCGCGTTCGCCGCGATGATCACCGCCGCCACCGGACGCAAGCCCTACATCGTCGGCAAGCCGAACCCGATGATGTTCCGCTCGGCGCTGAACCGCATCCAGGCGCACTCCGAAACCACCGGCATGATCGGCGACACCATGGGCACCGACATCGTCGCGGGCATGGAGGCCGGCCTGCACACCGTCCTGGTGCTCACCGGGTCGACGACGGCGGCCGAGATCGACAGCTTCCCCTACCGGCCCTCCCGCGTGCTCGACTCGGTGGCCGACCTGCTGCCGCTGCTCTGACGTCCGGCGCCCGACACCGGACGGGACGCCGCCCGCCCCGGAACGCGCCACAGGGCCCCACGCCTGCGCGTGGGGCCCTGTGGTCTGCTACGGGGAAGAACCCGCCGGGTCAGGCCTCGGCCGGAGCCTCGGCGTCCTTCTTCTCCTCGACGACGGGGATCAGCGACAGCTTGCCCTTCTCGTCGATCTCGGAGATCTCGACCTGCAGCTTCTGGCCCACGCTGACGACGTCCTCGACGTTCTCGACGCGGGCGCCGCCGGCCAGGGTGCGGAGCTTGCTGATGTGCAGCAGGCCGTCCTTGCCGGGCAGGAGGGAGACGAACGCCCCGAACGGCATGATCTTCACGATCGTGCCCAGGTAGCGCTCGCCCTTCTCGGGCATCGTCGGGTTGGCGATGGCGTTGATGATCGACCGCGCGGCCTCGGCCTTCTCGCCCGAATCGGCGCCGATGTAGATCGTGCCGTCGTCCTCAATCGAGATGTTCGCGCCGGTGTCGTCCTGGATCTGGTTGATCATCTTGCCCTTCGGGCCGATGACCTCGCCGATCTTGTCGACGGGGATGCGGACGGTGATGATGCGCGGGGCGTACGGGCTCATCTCGTCCGGGTCGCCGATCGCCTCGCTCATCACGTCGAGCAGGGTGTAGCGGGCCTCGCGGGCCTGCAGCAGCGCGGCGGCCAGCACGTCGGCGGGAATGCCGTCGAGCTTGGTGTCGAGCTGCAGCGCGGTCACGAACTCACGGGTGCCGGCGACCTTGAAGTCCATGTCGCCGAGCGCGTCCTCGGCGCCCAGGATGTCGGTGAGCGCGACGTAGCGGGTCTCGCCGTCGATCTCCTCGGACATGAGCCCCATCGCGATGCCGGCGACCGGCGCCCGCAGCGGGACGCCCGCGTTCAGCAGGGCGAGCGTCGACGCGCAGACCGAGCCCATGGACGTCGACCCGTTCGAGCCGAGCGCCTCGGAGACCTGCCGGATGGCGTACGGGAACTCCTCGCGCGTCGGCAGCACGGGCACCAGGGCCCGCTCGGCGAGCGCGCCGTGGCCGATCTCGCGGCGCTTCGGCGACCCGACGCGGCCGGTCTCACCGGTCGAGTAGGGCGGGAAGTTGTAGTTGTGCATGTAGCGCTTGGTGGTCTCGGGCGCCAGCGTGTCGAGCTTCTGCTCCATGTCGAGCATGTTCAGCGTGGTCACGCCCAGGATCTGGGTCTCGCCGCGCATGAACAGGCTGGAGCCGTGCACGCGAGGCAGGACGCCGACCTCGGCGCTCAGCGTGCGGATGTCGCGCGTGCCGCGGCCGTCGATTCGGACGCCCTCGGTGAGCGTGCGGTGACGGACGACCTTCTTGGTCAGCGCGCGGTAGGCGCCGGTGACCTCCTTCTCGCGCCCGGGGAACCGGCCGTCGAGCTCGTTGTGCAGTTCGACGAGCAGCCGCTCGGTGGAGGTCTCCCGCTCGACCTTGCCGACCAGGGTCATCACCTGGGCGAGGCGCTCGGTGCCGGCCTCGGCGACCGCGTCGTAGGCGTCCGCCTCGTAGTCGCGGAAGATGGGCAGGGAGGCGGTCTCCTTGGGGAACTGGGCGGCCAGCTCGACCTGCGCATCGCACAGGGCCTTGATGAACGGCTTGGACGCCTCCAGGCCCGCGCCCACGACCTCTTCGGTGGGGGCGGTGCGGCCGGACTTGACCAGGTTCCAGGTCTGCTCGGTGGACTCGGCCTCGACCATCATGATCGCGACGTCGCCGTCGGGCAGGACGCGGCCCGCGACCACCATGTCGAAGGTGGCCTCCTCGAGCTGCTCGACGGTCGGGAAGCCGACCCACGCGTCACCGAGGAGGGCGACGCGGACGCCACCGACCGGCCCGCTGAACGGCAGGCCGGACAGCGAGGTGGACGCCGACGCCGCGTTGATCGCGACGACGTCGTAGGCGACGTTCGGGTTGAGCGCCATCACGGTGACGACGACCTGGACTTCGTTGCGCAGGCCCTTGACGAAGCAGGGGCGCAGCGGGCGGTCGATGAGCCGGCAGGCGAGGATGGCGCCCTCGGACGGGCGGCCCTCGCGGCGGAAGAACGAGCCGGGGATGCGCCCGGCGGCGTACATGCGCTCCTCGACGTCGACGGTCAGCGGGAAGAAGTCGATCGCGTCGCGGGGCTTGGACTGAGCGGTGGTGGCCGACAGCAGCATGGTGTCGCCGTCGAGGTAGACGGCGACCGCGCCGCCGGCCTGGCGGGCCAGCAGCCCGGATTCGAAGCGGATGGTGTGCGTGCCGTGCTTGCCGTTGTCGATGACGGCTTCGGTGAAGCGGAGGTCGGGACCTTCCATTGCCATGGAGTCTGGATCCTTTCGGGTGTTGCGCACCTGAACTCCGGCCCCAGGATCGGTCTTCGATCGAGGCCCACGGGAGGTGATGGACACCCCGGAGGCCACTACCGAGGACCGACGAGCGCGGGCCAGGTGAGCGGTGGACTGGGTCGTACGAGGTCGGAACCGGACGCCGAGGCGTCCGGACTTGAGATTACCGGCGCGGGCAGGCCGAAAGGGAGCGGCCGGTAGGGCCACTCCCTTCGCGACCCGCAGAAGTCACCGGCGCAGGCCGAGGCGGGCGATCAGCGAGCGGTAGTGCTCGACGTCCTGCTTGGCCACATAGTTCAACAGGCGACGCCGCTGGCCCACGAGGAGCATGAGCCCCCGGCGGCTGTGGTGGTCGCCCTTGTGCTGCTTGAGGTGTTCGGTCAGGTGCGCGATGCGCTTCGTGAGGACCGCGATCTGGACGTCGGGAGAGCCCGTGTCGCCCGGCTTGGTCGCGTACTCGTCGATGATCTGCTTCTTGGTTGCGGCATCCATGTACTGGGAATCCCTCTCGTCCGTTGCGCGGTGCCGGTCCCGGGTCGGGCGGCTCTCTGTCTCCGCGGGCGTCCTGACGCCAATGACCCAGTTTAGCGGACTCCCCCGCACCGACCGAATCGGCCGACGTGCCGCCGGTGGCAACCCGAAGCGCGTCGCCACGACGCCACGTAGTAGATTGTCGCGGGGCCTGACGAAGGAGTGCTCATGGCGGTAGTGATCGGAATACCCAGGGCGACACGCGTGGACGAGACCCGCGCGCCCATGGTGTCGGACGTGGTGAAGAAGCTCGCCGGCCTCGGGGCCAGGGTGCTGGTGGAGCGGGGTGCCACCGACCGCGCCTACGCGCCGCTGGAGACGCTGGGTGACGTGGACGTCGCCGAGACGACCGCCGAGGTGATCGCGGCGTCCGACATCGTCTGGACGATCGGCAACCTCACGCCGGACGCCGAGGCCGCGCTGCGGCCCGGACAGGTCCTCATGGGGCTGCTACAGCCCTACTCCAGCGCCGAGCACGCCCGAAGCCTCGCCGCCCGCGGCGTGACCGCCTTCGCGATGGAGCTGCTCCCCCGCATCTCTCGGGCCCAGAGCATGGACATCCTGTCCAGCCAGGGGGCGGCGGCCGGGTACCAGTGCGTGCTGATCGCCGCCGCCCGCGCGCCGAAGTTCTTCCCGATGCTCACCTACGCCGCGGGCACCATCCGGCCGAGCCGCGTGCTGGTCATCGGCGCCGGGGTGGCGGGCCTGCAGGCCGTCGCCACCGCCAAGCGGCTCGGCGCGATGGTGGAGGGCTACGACGTCCGCCCCGAGACCCGCGAGCAGATCGAGTCGCTGGGCGCCAAGTTCGTCGACACCGGAGTCAGCGCGGCGGGCACCGGCGGGTACGCCCGCGAGCTCACCGACGAGGAGAAGGCCAAGCAGGCCGGCGCGCTGGCCAAGGCGGTGGCCAACGCGGACATTCTGATCACCACGGCGGCCGTCCCCGGACGCCAGGCCCCCGTCATCGTCACCCGGGCGATGGTCGAGGCGATGCGTCCCGGCTCGGTGATCGTCGACATGGCCGCCGAGAGCGGCGGCAACGTGGAGGGCACGGTGGCCGGCAAGGACATGGCCGTCGGCGGCGCCCGCGTCATCGGCCCGGTCAACCTGCCCGCTCGCATGCCGGTGCACACCTCGGAGATGTTCGCCAAGAACCTGCTCAACTTCACGACGCCGATGCTCGCCGAGGGCCGGCTCGAGATCGACTGGTCCGACGAGGTCATCGCCGGTACCGCCCTGACCCATGCGGGCCGGGTCGTGCACGCGGGCGTCGCCCGCGCGCTCGGCCTGACCGAACCCACCTCGTCCGAGGAGCCGACGGCATGACCGACCTGCTGTACCTGTACATCTTCGTCCTGGCCGCGTTCGTCGGCTACGAGGTCATCTCGCGCGTGCCGGTGATCCTGCACACCCCGCTGATGTCCGGCTCCAACTTCGTCCACGGCGTCGTGCTCGTGGGCGCCATGTACGCCCTCGGCCACGCCGAGACGCCGCTGCAGTTGGTGCTGGGCTTCCTGGCCGTCCTGCTGGGCGCCGCGAACGCAGCCGGCGGGTACGTGGTCACCGAGCGGATGCTGGGCATGTTCGCCTCCAGGACCGACAGCAAGCGCGCCGTCTCCGGCCCCGCCAAGGAGGCCTGAGCATGGAGTGGGTCATCAACGGGGCGTATCTCCTCGTCTCCGTCTTGTTCATCCTCGGCCTCAAGGCCATGTCCTCGCCGAAGACCGCGTCGCGGGGCATCAAGTGGGCCGGCGTCGGCATGGTGATCGCCACTGCGGTCACGTTCTTCCTGCCCGGACGCGAGGGCGGCCTGCTCTTCTTCGCCCCGGCCAAGAGCCTCAACCTGATCCTCACCATCGTGGCCCTGGTGATCGGCGGAGCGATCGCCGCCTGGCTCGGCAAGGTCGTCAAGATGACCGACATGCCGCAGATGGTGGCGGTCTACAACGGCATGGGCGGCGGCGCCGCCGCACTCATCGCCGCGGTCGAGTTCACCTCGCCCGAGCCCCCGACAGGTCTGCACGCGACGCTGGCCATGATGGGCGCGTTCATCGGCTCGATCGCCTTCAGCGGTTCGGTCATGGCGTTCGCCAAGCTCCAGGGCATCATGAAGCGCGCCGTCCGGTGGCCGGCTCAAAACGTCGGCAACGTGGTGCACTCCCTGGTCACGCTCGCGCTCGGCATCGCCATCGTCGTCTACGGCCCGCACCCGCTGCTGCTGGTGGCGTTCTTCGTCATGTCGCTCGTGCTGGGCGTGGCGGTGACCAGCCCGATCGGCGGCGCGGACATGCCCGTGGTCATCTCCCTGCTCAACGCCTTCACCGGCCTCGCGGTCGGCCTGGAGGGCTACGTGCTGGGCAACCCGGCGCTCATCATCGCCGGCATCGTGGTCGGCGCCGCCGGCACGCTGCTCACCCAGCTGATGGCCAAGGCCATGAACCGGCCGCTCACCAACGTCTTGTTCTCCCCGATCACCGGCGAGGCCCAGGCCGGCGGCACGATGGAGGGCAGCATGAAGGAGGTCTCCGCCATGGACGCCGCCGCCATGATGCGGTACGCCTCCAGCGTCGTGATCATCCCGGGCTACGGCATGGCCGTCGCCGGCGCCCAGCACAAGGTGTGGGAGATGACCAAGCTGCTCGAAGACGCCGGCATCGACGTGAAGTTCGCCATCCACCCGGTGGCGGGCCGCATGCCCGGCCACATGAACGTGCTGCTCGCCGAGGCGGGTGTGCCCTACGACCAGATCTTCGACCTCGAGGAGGTCAACGCCGACTTCCCCCTCGCGGACGTCGCGCTGGTCATCGGCGCCAACGACGTGGTCAACCCCGTCGCCCGCACCGACAAGTCGAGCCCGATCTACGGCATGCCCATCCTGGACGCCGACCGGGCCCGCCAGTGCATCGTCGTCAAGCGCGGCAAGGGCGCCGGCTACTCCGGCATCGAGAACGCCCTGTTCTACGCCGACAACACCTCGATGCTCTACGGCTCGGCCCAGCAGGCCATCGCCGAGGTGATCACCCACATCAAGGAACTGGCCTGACCCCGCGCGCAGGAGACGCCCCGTCCCTGGTGGGGCGGGGCGTCTCGTCGTCCACGAGCGGGCTCAGGGGCGGGATCAGGTCGGGAACTCCTGCGCGTTCGCCGGGGCGGTGATCGTGACCGGCTGGTTGATGGCCGTCAGCAGCACTTCGATCGTCAGCTGCGGGTCGGTGGTCGTGACCAGGGTGCGGCGGACGAAGCCCTGGGCGTCCACGAACAGCTCATAGGGCACGGTCTCCACCGCGGATGCGCTCGGCGAGGCCGTCGGCGTGACGCCCGTGATCGCCGCCTGGCGAACGCTCAGGGTGTAGTGCCGCGTCGCGACGCCGCCCACGTTCTCCTCGCCCACGTACACCGCGCGCTCGACCTTGCCGTCGAGGAACTCGTACTGCTTCGCCTGCTCGGCGGCATCGGGGATGGCGCCCCCGCCCGCCTGCTCCAGCTGGGCCTTGGTCGCCTTGTACCACCCGTCGCCGAGCGCCGGGAGCTTCAGGTAGTAGACACCGGCGTCGACGACCATGCTCATCTCCAGCAGCCCGCTCATGGTCATGGACGACCGCGGTTGCGCGGGGTCGGACAGGTCCAGGTCGCCCGACATGTTCATGGAGAAGCTCTGGCCGGACATCGCGCCGGTGGTCTTGAGCTCCAGGTGCGTCGACTTCATCGCCGCCGCCGCAGTGCCGACCTGGTCGAGCAGGGCCGTCGCGTCGACGTCGGCGCCCGGCCGGGCGTCGGCCGGCCCGGCGGAGGCGGGGGCCATGGACGCCGTGGCCCCGGCGGTCGTGGGGGCGGTCGTTGTGGACGGGGCGGCCGTACAGCCGGAGGCCAGGACGGCCGCGGCGAGCCCGGCGGCCAGGAGGCGGGTCTTGGTCAGGGGTGTCTTTTCGCGTTTCACAAGCACAGGCTACGCGAGGCGTTCCCTGGGTGCCCGTTGGGCAAGATCGAGCTTGCGTTTGGGCCACATTCCGCAAGACTGGGGACCATAACCCCGGCAGGTCAGGAGTGGCACATGTCAACGCAGAAGACGAACGTGGTGGAGGCGCGCCTCGCGACGACGGAGGATCTGTCGACGCTTGAAGCCAACGAGACGGCCAAGACCAAGGGGCTGTCGGCGTCCTATCTCGCCGAACAGGCCAACGGCGACTTCTACGTCGTGGTCGGGCTGATCGACGGCGAGGTCAAGGGCCGCGTGATCCTCGACTGCCGCGTCGGGCACTGCGAGCTGGTGCCCGAGATGAAGCTGCTCTGGGTGTTCCCGGACGCCCGGCGCCAGGGCCTGGGCGCCGTGATGACCTCCTACTTGGAGGAGCTGGCGACCCAGCTGGGCTTCGACGAGATCTTCCTCGGCGTGACGCCGGACAACCCGGCCGCCATCCCGCTGTACATCAGCCTCGACTACTCCCCCACCGGAGAGCACCGCAGCGCCCTCAACCTGTCGGTCATCGACGGCGAGGGCCTCGGCACCGACGACCCGATCGAGGCGATCTACCGCAAGTCCCTGCGCCTGCGTTAAGCGTCCGCGACCGCAAGCACGCGCAAGCGGCGGCGTCCGGCGGCGAACTCCAGCACCAGGTCACTGCCCTCGATCGCGCACCCGGTGAGGTTGACCCTCCCGGTGGCCAGGTGCATGCCCAACTCCGCGACCTCGCCAGGGTGACGCGACCGGACGATCATCTCGGTACCGTCGGCGAAGACGAGGTACCACTGTCCCTGGACGTCGGTGGCCTGGATCGAACGGGCCGGCACGCCCCGCCCGACGATGAGCCGCACGTGCCTGAGGACCGCCGCGTGCCGGACGGCAAGGTGTTCGGCCAGCACGTCCCGCGCCGTGCGCTCTAATTCGGCGCGATCGGAGGGATCGATGTCGAGGTCGACCACGGGGGGCGGTGGGCCCGTGCGACGGTGTCTCAGCGACGAACCGAGCCAGACCAGCGCGACGAGGGCGGCCGCTCCGGCGGCAGCCCCGAGCACAAGGATCCAGCCCAGCGTCGAATCCATGCTCCCTAGTGTGCGTCGTCGCGCGCCATCGGGCCAGGGGTGCAAGGGTGCTCGTCCAGCAGCCGGGCGGCCTCGGCCACGTCGACGTCCATCTGCACGATGAGGGCGTCGATGCCCTCGAAGCGGACCTGACCGCGGATGCGCGAGCAGAAGTCGACCGCGATGGGCACGCCGTAGAGCTCCAGGTCGGTGCGCCCCAGCACATAGCTCTCCACGCGGCGCTCGACGCCGTCGAAGGTCGGGTTGGTGCCGACCGAGATCGCGGCGGGCCACGCCTCGGGCTGCTCCCCGGCGGGCAACGCGGCGCCGACGGCGTCCCGGCCGTCCAGCCGGCGCACCCAGCCCGCGTAGACCCCGTCGGCCGGACAGGCCAGGTCGGCGGGCACGGGCAGGTTGGCGGTCGGGAAGCCGAGCTCGCGGCCCCGGTGGTCACCGTGACGGACGACCTCGCTGAACCGGAACGGGCGGCCGAGCAGCTCGCCGGCGTGACGCACGTCGCCGGCCTCCAGGGCGGCGCGGACGGCCGAACTGCAGGTCTCCTCGTCGCCCACGTGCACCAGCGGCAGACCGGTCACTTCGAACCGCCCCTGCGCGAGGGACGCCAGGGTGCCGAGGCTGCCCGCCGCCCGATGGCCGAACCGGAAGTTCTCCCCCACGACGACGTGCGCGGGACGCAACGGCACCAGGTGGTGCTCGACGAACTCGGACGGGGTCTGCAGCGAGAACGCGCGAGTGAAGTCGACGACGCGCACCTCGTCGGCCCCGGCCGCGCGCAGCAACTCGACGCGCTCGGCGAGGTTGGTCAGCAGCTTTGGGCCACCGTCGGGCCGGACGACGGACGCCGGGTGCGGCCAGAACGTCATGACCACGAGCGGCCGGTGGGGCCCGAGCTGGCGGGCCCGGGCGAGGACCTCGCGGTGGCCGGGGTGGACGCCGTCGAAGTTGCCGATGACGACGACCGGTCGGCTCACGCCCGCGCCCTCCCGTCTCATCGCACCGCCCGCCCCGGGCGCGCCCGCCACCCTACCTCAGTCGTCATACGAGAACCGCGACGGGGGCGGCCCCGCCGGCGTCCGGGCGGTACAGCGCCAGGAGGCGTCCGTCATGCAGGACGGCGGTCGGGTCGCCCTTGATGTCGAGGGCCAGCCGACGCCCGAAGCCGACGTCGCGGGCAGACGCCTCGTCCACCTCGACGACCGGGAAGCACGCCCTCGCCACGTCGGCCAGGGCCAAGGGCTGCAGGTCGAGCAGTTCACCGGGCGCCAGCCGCCCGAGGTGTCCGTCCCAGCCGGCCTGGGCCAGGGTGAACGGCCCGACGCGCGTGCGGCGCAGCGCCGTGAGGTGGCCGCCCACGCCCAGCGTCGCGCCCAGGTCGCGGGCCAGCGCCCGCACGTAGGTGCCGGTGGTGCAGTCGACGACGACGTCCAGGTCGACCACGTCCAGACCGTCGAGACCGTCCGGGTCTCCGCCGGCGTCGGCGTGGGCCGCGCGGGCGTCCGTCACCTCCAGGCGGCTCACCGTCACCTCACGGGCGGCCAGCCGGACCTCCTCGCCGCGACGCGCCAGGGCGTAGGCGCGGCGTCCGTCCACCTTGATCGCGGACACCGTGGACGGCACCTGCCGGATGGTGCCCCGCAGCGCGTCGAGCGCGGACGGCAGGTGGGGTTCGAGGGCGGCGAGCGTCGCCCCCGGCGACGCGATGGCCTCGCCGTCGGCGTCGTCGGTGTTGGTGGCCTGGCCGAGCCGGATCGTGGCCTCGTACGTCTTGGTGGTCAGGCTGAGGTGGCCGAGCAGCCGCGTGCCCTTCTCGACGCCGAGCAGCAGGACGCCGGTCGCCATCGGGTCCAGGGTGCCGGCGTGGCCGATCTTCTTGGTGCCGAGGGCGCGCCGGGCCCGGGCGACCACCTGGTGGGAGGTGATGCCGCCGGGCTTGTCGACGACGATGAGTGCGGATTCGACCATGGACGAACCGGGCCGGGCGGGCGGCGTGGCCTACCCGACCGGAGCCGGATCCTCCTCGGCCTGGTCGTCCCCGTCGATCTCGTCGTCCCGCTTGCGGTACGGGTCGGCGTCGCCGGCGAACTCGGCGCCCGCCGAGCGGGCGGCCACCTCGGCGTCCGCGGCCCGGGCCCGCGCGAGCAGGGCGTCCATCTCGGCGGCCGTCTCGGGGACGGCATCCAGGATGAACGCGACGGTGGGCGTGAACTTCATGCCCAACTGCTTGCCCACCGTCGAGCGGATCAGGCCGTTGGCGGACGCCAGCGCTGCGGCCGTCGCGGCCCGCTCCTCCTCCGACCCCATCACCGTGTAGAAGACGGTCGCCTCGCGGCCGTCCCCGGTCATGCGGACGTCGGTGATCGTCGCGAAGCCGAGCCGCGGATCCTTGATCCGCCGCTCGAGCATCTCGGCCACGATGACCTTGATCTGCTCCGCGACCTTGATGTAGCGCGGGTTGCCCATCGGTGTCCCTCCCTTAGTCGCGAGGCTTCTCGACCATCTCGAACGTCTCGACGATGTCGCCGGTGTGGATGTCGTTGTAGCCGCCGAGCGTCAGACCACACTCGTAGCCCTCGCGGACGTCCGTGACGTCGTCCTTCTCGCGCCGCAGCGACGCGATCGACGTCTCTGTGACCACGACGCCGTCGCGCAGCAAGCGAGCCTTTGCGTTGCGGCGGATGTGGCCGTCCAGCACCATGCAGCCGGCGATGATACCGAACTTGGAGCTGCGGAAGATCTCGCGGATCTCCGCCTGGCCCACCGTGGTCTCGACGAAGATCGGCTTGAGCAGGCCCTTGAGCGCCGCCTCCACCTCGTCGATGGCCGCGTAGATGACCGAGTGGTACCGGATGTCGACACCCTCGGCGTCGGCGAGCTGGGTCGCCTTGCCCTGGGCGCGGACGTTGTAGCCGATGATGACGGCGTCCGAGGCCGAGGCCAGCGACACGTTCGTCTCGGTGATCGCGCCGACGCCGCGGTCGATGACCCGCAGGCTGACCTCGTCGCCGACCTCCAGGGCGGCCAGGGCGTCCTCCAGCGCCTCGACCGAACCGGCCGAGTCGCCCTTGAGGATGAGCCGCAGCTCCTGGGTAGCGCCCCGCTCGAGCTGCTCGAACAGCTGGTCGAGCGTCTTGCGGCGGGTCGTCTTGGCGAGCATGGCCGCCCGCTGGCGAGCCTCCCGCTTGTCGGCGATCTGGCGGGCCATCCGGTCGTCGTCGACGACCAGGAAGTTGTCGCCCGCGCCGGGCACCGAGGTCAGGCCGAGCACCTGGACCGGCATGGACGGCGGCGCCTCGTCGACGGCCTCACCCCGGTCGTTGATGAGCGCCCGGACGCGGCCGTGGGCCGGGCCCGCGACGATCGAGTCGCCCGTGCGCAGCGTGCCGCGGTGCACCAGCACCGTGGCCACCGGGCCGCGGCCCTTGTCGAGGTGCGCCTCGATCGCCACGCCCTGCGCGGGCATGTCGGGGTTGGCGCGCAGGTCGAGGGCGGCGTCCGCGGTGAGGATGATCGCCTCCAGGAGCCGGTCGAGGCCCTCGTGAGTTACGGCCGACACGTCGACGAACATGACGTCTCCGCCGTACTCCTCGGGGATGACGCCGTACTCGCTCAGCTCGCCGCGGACCTTCACCGGGTCTGCGGACTCCTTGTCGATCTTGTTGACGGCCACCACGATCGGGACCTCGGCCGCACGGGCGTGGTTGAGCGCCTCGACTGTCTGCGGCATCACGCCGTCGTCGGCCGCCACCACCAGGACGGCGATGTCGGTCGACTTCGCACCGCGGGCACGCATGGCGGTGAACGCCTCGTGGCCCGGGGTGTCGATGAAGGTGATCGCGCGCTCGAGGCCGTCCACCTCGGTGGTCACTTGGTAGGCGCCGATGGCCTGGGTGATGCCGCCGGCCTCCTTGGCGACCACGTTGGTGTTGCGCAGGGCGTCCAGCAGCTTGGTCTTACCGTGGTCGACGTGACCCATGACGGTGACGGCCGGCGGGCGCGGCTCCAGGTCGTCCTCGTCGCCGGCGTCCTCGCCGAAGTCGAGGTCGAAGGACTCGAGCAGTTCGCGGTCCTCGTCCTCGGGGCTGACCACCTCGATGTCGTAGTTCAGCTCGGCGCCCAGCACCTGCAGCGTGTCGTCGGCCACCGACTGGGTGGCGTTCACCATCTCGCCCAGGTGGAACAGCACCTGCACCAAGGACGCCGGCTCCACACCGATCTTCTCGGCGAGGTCGGTCAGGGACGCGCCGCGGCGCAGGCGGACCTTCTGGCCGTCGCCCTGCTTGATGCGGACGCCGCCGATCGCCGGGGCCTCCATCTGGTCGAACTCTGCGCGACGCGCCTTCTTGCTCTTGCGTCCGCGACGCGCCGGACCGCCCGCGCGCCCGAAGGCGCCCTGCGTGCCGGAGCCGCCACGACCGCCGCGGCCACCGCGGCCACCGCCTGCCGGGGGCCCGCCCGGGCCTCCGGCGCCGCCCGGACGGCCGGGGGCGCCGCCACGACCGCGGGCGGGGGCGCCGGGAGCGCCGCCGGGGCGTCCGGGACGCCCGGCACCGGCCGGGCTGAGCTGACCGCTGGCCTGCTTGGGCATCATCGCGGGGTTCGGGCGCGGCATGCCGCTGGTGCCGCCGGGACGCGGCAGCCGCTGCCCCTCACCCGGGCGGGCGCCCGGACGGGGGGTGCCGACGGCGCTGCCCGGGGTCTCCGGCCTCGGCCGGCGCACCCCCATGCCCTGGCTGGACGCGAAGGGGTTGTTGCCGGGACGCGGGGTGCCGGACGGACGCCGCGCGGCCGCAGCCTGGCCCGGAGCGCCGGGACGAGCCTGGCCCGGGCCACCAGGACGGGGACCGGGGGCGGGAGCGCCGGGACGGGGGGCGGGAGCGGGAGCGGGCGCAGGGGTCACCGGCCGCTGGGCCGTCGGACGCGGCGCGGGGGCCGGGGCGGACGGGGTCGCGCCGGGCGTGCCGCTGGACACCGGGCTGGCCGGGATCACGGGGGCCGGGGCGGGCGCGGGTGCGGACGCCGCCGGAGCGGACGCGGATCGATCCGTCGGGGCGGGGGTCGCCGGCGCGGGGGCCGGAGTGGACGCCGCGGTGGGGGCCGGCCTCGGGGAGGACGGCGTCGTCTGCGGGACCGGGGTCGGCTGGGCGGCGGGCACCGCGGGCTGAGCGGCCGGCGTGGTGGGCTGCGCGGAGCGCGGCTGCGGAGCGCGCGGCAGGGGGCCCGGGCCGGGCGACGGGACGGTGCGGGTGGCGGGAGCAGACGTGCTCACCGCGGGCGCCGAGGCGCCCTTGACCTTCTCGGTGACCCGTCGGACGACGGGTGCCTCGATGGTCGACGAGGCAGAGCGAACGAACTCGCCCATGCCCTTGAGGGTTGCAAGGAGATCCTTGCTTTCGAGTCCGAGCTCTTTCGCGAGCTCGTAGACGCGGACCTTGGCCACTACTCTCCTTCAGGCCCGCGCGGCGCGGACCAGTTAGTTGTTGGTGCTCATTGCTGGGGACTCATCGCGTGGTCATGAGCGCTAGCCCACTTTCCGGTTGTGTTCGCGCATGGGCGCGCGAAGCGCATCAGACAGTCTAGTCCGTCGGGGGCCGGATTGCCCAAGCGGGCACTTGGGCGTCCACCTGGGACAGCACGGCGGCGAGCTGGGCGGCGTCCGGAATGGTGCGCAGCGCGCGGCCCACGGCCCGTCGGCGCAGGGCCGACTCGCCGCAGCCGGCGCCGGGGTGGAGCCAGGCGCCGCGACCCGGTGCGGTGCGGCTGACCTGGACCCCGGACGCCGTGGCCGCCAGCCGGACCAGTCGCGCCTGATCTTCGGTTTGCCGACACCCGACGCAGGTCCTCAGGGGCATGATGAGAGCGTACGTCGGACCGATGCCAGATAGTTACACGACATCAACAATCTCGATGTTGAGATTCTCGACGGCATGCACTAGTTTCCTTCCATGAGGGCCAACGGTGGCCCTTCCGCGCGTGAGGAGCCCGCTATGCAGAACCGCGTGACGCCAGAGCAGTGGGACGACGAGACCGAGTTCCATCTCCCCGAGGACCATTGGCCCTTGCCCGAGCTCGTCCACACCGAGAAGCCCCACTCGGCGCCCGACAACGCCGCCTTCGTGGCGATGTCCAAGACCCCCGAGTACGCCAAGCTCCGGAGCACCTTCCGCCGCTTCGCGTTCCCCATGACGATCGCCGGCCTCGCGTCCTACTTCGTGTATGTCGTGCTGTCGATCTACGCCACCGCGTTCATGGCCCAGCCGTTCATCGGCGCGATCAACGTCGGCATGACCATCGGCCTCGCGCAGTTCGCGGTGACGTGGATCTGGACCGCCGCGTACGTGAACTTCGCCACCAAGCGCCTCGACCCCACCTCCACGGCCCTGAAGGCCCAGCTCGAGAAGGGAATGTCCCGGTGAACCTCCTGGAGACCTACGGCAACCCCGCCATCAACATCGGCGTCTTCGCGATCTTCGTCGCCGCCACGCTGGGCATCGTCATCGCGGTGACCCGGCAGAAGTCCAAGGCGTCCGACTTCTACACCGGCGGCGCGGCCTTCTCCGGCCGCCAGAACGGATTGGCCATCACCGGCGACTACCTGTCGGCGGCCGCCTTCCTCGGCGTCACCGGCGCCATCGCCATCTACGGCTACGACGGCCTGCTCTACTCGGTCGGCTTCTTCGTGGCCTGGATCCTCGCCTTGTTCCTCGTGGCCGAGCCGTTGCGCAACACGGGCAAGTACACGATGGCGGACGTCCTCAGCTTCCGGATGAACCAGAAGCCGGTCCGCACTGCGGCCGCCACGTCGACGCTCGTCATCTCGTTCGTGTACCTGCTCGCCCAGATGGCGGGAGCCGGCGGCCTGGTCGCCCTCCTGCTCGGCGTGTCGGACAAGACCATGCAGGGCGTCGTCATCGCGCTGGTGGGCGCCCTCATGGTCGTCTACGTGCTCATCGGCGGCATGAAGGGCACGACCTGGGTGCAGATGATCAAGGCCGTGCTGCTGGTCTCGGGCGCGGCGATCATGGCGCTGATCGTCCTGTTCGGGAAGGGCTTCAACCTCTCCGAGGTGCTGCACGCGGCGCAGACCGCCGCCCTCGACCCGGCCATCGGCAACGGCAAGGACCTGCTCAAGCCGATGATCCAGTACGGCGCGACCGACTTCACCAAGCTGTCGTTCCTGTCGTTGTCGATCGCGCTGGTGGCCGGCCCGTCGGGTCTGCCGCACGTGCTGATGCGGTTCTACACCGTGCCGACCGCCAAGGAGGCGCGCAGGTCGGCCGTCTGGGCGATCATTCTGGTGGGCACGTTCTTCCTGGTGACCCTGGTCCTGGGCATGGGCGCCGCGGCCCTGGTCGGACAGAAGGCCATCCTGGCGGCGCCGGGCGGCGCGAACGCGGCGGCACCCCTGCTGGCGCTGAAGCTGGGCGGCGAGATCTTCATGGGCGTCATCTCCGGCGTGGCCTTCGCCACGATCCTGGCGGTCGTGGCCGGCCTGACCATCACGGCGTCCGCCTCGTTCGCCCACGACGTGTACAACTCCATCCTGAAGGACGGCAAGGCCGACCCGGAGCAAGAGGTGAAGGTCGCGCGCCGGACCTCGGTGGTCATCGGGGTGCTCGCGATCATCGGTGGGATCTTCGCCAACGGCCAGAACATCGCGTTCCTGATCTCGCTCGCGTTCGCGGTGGCGGCCTCGGCCAACCTGCCGTCCATCCTGTACACGCTGTACTGGCGGCGGTTCACCACCCGCGGCTCGGTGTGGAGCATCTACACCGGCCTCATCTCGTCGGTCGTGCTGATCCTCTTCTCCCCCTCCGTCTCGGGGTCGAAGTCGGCGATGCTGGGCGACGCGGTGAACTTCGCGTGGTTCCCGCTCACGAACCCGGCGCTCATCTCCGTCCCGTTGGCGTTCCTGGCGGGCTGGCTCGGCACGATCACCTCCCGTGAGCGCGGGGACTACGAGCTCGCGCTCGAGATGGAGGTGCGTTCCATGACCGGGGCGGGCGCGGGCGAGGCCATCGCCCACTGACGCCTGGCGCCCCCAACACCGGAACTCCCCGGTCCCACATCGTCGTGGGGCCGGGGAGTTCCTGCGTTGACGGCCCTGGGGCACACGAATCCAGCGCTCGTGATGGCCGGGGGGCCCTGGTTCTCAGTCGGACTGCCCTTCTCTGGCACGCCCTCGACGTCGAGTGCTGGAATCGCGCGTCCTCCGGGTGCCGACAGATCCCGCACTGACCGAGCGGGTCAGCAGCAACTCACAGCGTTCCGACAGGCGCCGCCGAGCGCGCTGAAAGGGACGACCGGCCTACTTGAGTCATCGAGCAACCGACGACAAGGAAAGGGCTTCAATGAAGACAACGCACAAGATCGGCCTCGGCTTGGCCGCCGGGGCACTGGCACTGGGAGGCGCCGCCGGCGCCGCCACGCTGGCCCGAGCCGACGATCCCACCGCCACGCCGACGGCCGGAGCTACGGCCACACCGGGCGCTGGCCAGCGCGGACAACACGGCGGCCAGCGCGGTTCACACGACGCGGCAGCGCTCGCGACGAAGCTGGGTCTGGAGGAGTCGGTGGTGTCCGACGCCATGGACGCCGTCCGGACGGCGCAACGATCCGCCGACAAGACCGGCACCGCCGCCGAACGCGAGGCCGCCCATGTCAAGGCGCTCGCCGCCGAACTCAAGGTTGACGAAGCGACCCTGACCAAGGCGCTCGCCGAGATCAGAGCCGAGGCCGGCCAGAAGCGCGACCAGGCGTTCTCCAGCCGACTGGACGAGGCCGTCTCGGACGGCACCCTGACCCAGGCCGAGGCGGACGCCGTCCGCAAGGCCGCCGACGCCGGCGTGATCTCCAAGGGAGGTGGTCGCCGCTGACGGAATCTACGACTCCCCTCCTACGCGACGCCCGTCCCTCTTGGGGCGGGCGTCGCGGCGCGCCGGGATCAGCGCCCGCCGCGAGAAGAGAAGGCAGGGCCGGGGCGGTTCCCGTCCCGCGGATCAGTCGGGCTGGGTGTCCGGGCGGATGTCGATGCGCCACCCGGTGAGCCGCGCGGCCAGGCGGGCGTTCTGGCCCTCGCGGCCGATCGCGAGCGACAGCTGGTAATCGGGCACGATGACGCGCGCCGCGCGCGCGAACTGGTCGGTCACGGTCACGGAGGTCACCTTGGCCGGGCTCAACGCCTCGGCCACGAACCGGGCGCCGTCGTCGGACCAATCGATGATGTCGATCTTCTCCCCGCCCAGCTCGTTCATCACGGTGCGCACGCGTTGGCCCATGGGCCCGATGCAGGCCCCCTTCGCCGACACGTGCGGGTCGTGCGACGTGACCGCGATCTTCGTGCGGAACCCGGCCTCTCGGGCGAGCGCCTTGATCTCGACGACGCCCGAGGCGATCTCGGGTACCTCGAGGCGGAACAGCCGCTGCACCAGGTTGGGGTGCGTGCGCGACACGACCACCTGCGGGCCGCGGGCCTCGCGCCGGACGGTCACCACGTACACCTTGAGCCGCTGCCCGTGGGTGTAGTGCTCGCCGGCGACCTGCTCAGCCGGCGGCATGATCGCCTCCAGCGGGCCCAGGTCGACGCGCACCGTGCGGCTCTCCCGATCAGCCTGGACGACCCCGGTGATGATGTCGCCCTCCTTGGCCGAGAAGTGGCCGAACCGCTGCTCGTCCTCGGCCTCGCGGAGCCGCTGGAAGATCACCTGGCGCGCGGTGGCCGCAGCCACGCGGCCGAAGCCCTCGGGAGTGTCCTCGTACCAGCCGACGACTTCGCCCTCTTCGTCGCGCTCGGGGGCGTGCACGATGACGCGGCCGGTCTTGGTATCGACCTCCACCCGCGCGCCCTTCACCGGATGCGCGGACTTCTCATACGCGTTCAGCAGCGCGTCCTCCATCGCCTGGACGAGCACGCCCATCGGAATGTCCTTGTCGCGCTCGAGGCTGCGCAGCGCGGCCATGTCGATGTCCATGTCACTCCTGTTCGTCGGGGTCGTCGGGGTCGTCCGACTCGTCGGTGTCAGCGGACTCGTCGAGCTCGCCCAACTCGTCTGGGTCGTCCAGCGCCGTGTCCTTGCGCAGCTCGGCCTTCACGACAGCCTTGGTGATGTCGTCGTAGCCGACCCGCACGTCTCGCCCGTCCACATCGAGGTCGATGCCCTCGTCGTCTGCGGCGACGATGCGCCCCAGCAGCTTCTCGGCGCCGAGGGACAGGGCCACGAGGCGTCCGGTGTTGCGGCGGAAGTGCTTGGACGCGGTGAGCGGCCGACTGACCCCGCGCGTGGACACCTCGAGGGTGTACGGGGCGTTGCCCGTGGCCGGGGAGTCGTCGAGGGCGGCCGAGACGCCGCGCGTCGCGGCGGCGATCTCGTCCAGGGTGGGGCCGCGGCCGTCCGGGCCGTCGCCGTCGAGGAAGATGCGCAGCACCGTGCGTTTGCCGGCGGCCATGGTCTCGATGCGGTCGACCTCCAGCCCGCACCGCTCGACGACGGGCCCGACGACGTCGCTGATCGCCTGTTCCCTCATGCGGGTCCCCATCCTGTTGTGCCGAGCAGTTGTGGGAACCGAGCATACCTTGCCGCTCTCCAGGCCCGGCGCGGGGCCTCGTCGCCGTCGCTGAGGTACCGTCGTGGGCGTGCTCACCCGCCGGAGGCTGCTCGGGGCGCTCGCCCCGCTCGCCCTGAGCGGCTGCGCGCTCGTGCCCCCCGGGTCCGAGTCGACCCGGGCCCCCTCCCCCACGGCCACCCCGCTGCCCGGACAGGCCGCGCTCCTCGCGCTTCAGGTCGAGTTGGACGCCGCCCGGACGTCCGCGTGGAGCGCCGGCCAGGCCGACCTGCTGCGCTGGGCCCTGAGCGTGGTGGCCGACCAGCGCGCCGCCGTCCATGTGCCCTCGCCGACGCCCACGCCCGCCCCAACGCCCACGCTCACGCCCACGCTGACGCCCACCCCGGCGCCCACCTCCGCAACGCCCCTGCCCGCCCCGGACGCCGCAGCGGTCGTCGCCGCGCTGCTGCGGGCCGCCGAGGCGTTCGGCGCCCAGGCCCTGGACGCCGCCACGGCGCAGCCGGTCGTCTGGGCGTCCATGGCGGCGTGGGCGGCCGGGGTGGCGGCGCAGTTCCCGGCGCCGACGGCCGGGCGTGAGCCGGCGCGCGGCGTCCTGCTGCCCGCCCCGCAGGACGCGGCGGCGGCGGTGCAGGCGGCGGCGGACGCCGCGGCCGCGGCCCTGTTCGGGCTGCAGGTCGCCGCGGGCGCGCCGGGGCTGACGGACGCAGACGCCGCGCGGTTCGACGCCCGCCTGGCCGCATGGCAGGGGCTGCGTGACGCGCTGGCGGCCACGGCGTCGGCGTCCCCGCAGCCGGGTCCCGCGTTCTTCGAGGTGGACCGGCCCGCGGACGCCGTCTCGTCCCGCGCGCTGGCGGCCAGGCTGGAGGCGTCCGCCCAGGAGGTGCTCGGCCGCAGCGTCGCGTACGGTCCGGCCGAGGTACGGCCGCTGCTGGTCCAAGCCCTGCGCGGCATTGGCCAGGCCGTCCCGGCGTGGGGCGGGCTGCTGCAGCGCTGGCCCGGGCTGCCGCTGCCGTAGTCAGGCGGCGATGGCGGCCACGAGGTCCCAGGTGAGCTTGGCCCCGAGCGCGACCACGACGACGAGGAACACCTTCCGGACGAACGCGTTGCCGTTGCGCAGCGCCGTCCGCGCCCCGAGGAAGCCGCCGAGCAGGTTGGCCGCTCCCATGACCAGGGCCAGGCCCCACCAGATGTTGCCCGAGAGGCCGAAGACCGCGATGGCGGCCAGGTTGGTCGTGAGGTTGGCGAGCTTCGACAGCGTCGTCGCGACGAGAAACTCATACCCCATGATCGCCACCAGCAGGATCAGGAAGAACGAGCCCGTTCCCGGCCCGATGAAGCCGTCCCACAGCCCCACGACCAGCCCGATCGCGGCCAGCCAGGCGGTCGAACGCCAGCCGTCGTGCCGGGGCGCGTGGTGCAGCCCCAGCTGCGGACGCCGCCACGTGTACCAGCCCACGCCCACGATGGCCGCCAGGACCAGCGGCGTGAACGCCCGGCGGTCCAGATAGTGGGTCAGCTGCGCGCCCAGAGCCGACCCGGCCGCCGACATGGCCACGAGCGGCACGAGCGACCACCACTCGACGCGCACGCGCCGCAGATAGGTGATGGCGGCGACGGCCGTCCCCATCGAGCTGGGCACCTTGTTGGTGCCCGCGATGGTGGCGACGGGCACCTCCGCCGGCAGGCCGATCAGCAGGCTCGGCAGCTGGATCAGCCCGCCGCCGCCGACGATCGAGTCCACCCACCCGGCCAGCAAGGCCGCCGCCACCAGAAAGGCGATGGTCGCGGCCGGCAACTCCAGCCCGGTCACCCGCGGCTCAGGCGCGAAGCAGCGCGATCAGGTGGTCGCGCACGTCGTCCGCGGCCACCTCGACCCGCTCGCGCGTCGCCCGATCCCGCACCTCGACGATGCCCTCGGCCAGGCCGCGGCCCACGATCACCGAGGTGGGCATGCCCAGCAGCTCGGCGTCGGTGAACTTCACCCCGGGGCTGGCCTTGCGGTCATCCAGCAGGACGGCCACGCCCGCGGCGTCCAGCTCGGACGCCAGCTTCTCGGCGAACTCGAACACCGCGGGATCCTTGCCGGTCGGCACCAGCTGCACGTCGTACGGCGCGAGGTGCCGAGGCCAGGCGAGGCCCAGCTCGTCGCACGTGGCCTCGGCGACGGCGGCGACAGCGCGGCTCACGCCGATGCCGTAGGAGCCCATCGTCACGGTCACGAGCTTGCCGTTCGGGTCGAGCACCTTCAGGCCCAGCGCCTCGGCGTACTTCCGGCCGAGCTGGAAGATGTGGCCCATCTCGATGCCGCGGGCCAGGCTGAGCGGACCCGAGCCGTCCGGGGCCGGGTCGCCGTCGCGGATCTCCGCCACGTCGATCACCCCGTCCGAGGCGAAGTCGCGGCCACAGACCAGGTCGTAGACGTGGCGTCCGGGCTCGTTGGCACCGGTGAGCCAGCGCGAGCCCTCGCCCACCATGGGGTCGGTGAGGTAGCGGACGCCGCGGCCGTCGGCGCCGACGCCCAGCCCGCCCGGACCGATGTAGCCCTTGACGAGCCGCGGGTACGCCTCGAAGTCGGCGTCGCCGAAAGGCTCCACCTCGGCCGGTGAGACCGCCGCCTCCAGCCGCTTGGTGTCGACCTCGCGGTCTCCGGGCAGGCCGATCGCCAGCGGCGTCCGCGAGCCGTCCGGGTGGCGCAGCATGAACACCACGTTCTTCAGGGTGTCGGACGCCGCCCAGCTGCGGTCCGCGCGCGGGAACCGGGCGTTCGACAGCGCCACCAGCGACTCGATCGTCGGGGAGTCGGGGGTGTCCTCGGCGTGGGCGACCGGGACGCCGGACGCGTCGACCGGCGCGGCGAGCGGCCGGCGGACCGCCTCGACGTTCGCGGCGTAGCCGCCGGGGCTGCGCACGAACGTGTCCTCGCCGATGTCGGCCAGCGCCAGGAACTCCTCGGACGCCGACCCGCCCATCGCTCCCGAGGTCGCCGACACGATCACGTACTCCAGGCCCAGCCGGTCGAAGATGCGCTCGTACGTGGCCCGGTGCGCGTCGTAGGACGCCTGCAGGCCTGCGTCGTCGAGGTCGAAGCTGTAGGAGTCCTTCATGACGAACTCGCGTCCGCGGAGCAGGCCGGCCCGGGGGCGCGCCTCGTCTCGGTACTTCGTCTGGATCTGGTACAGCGACAGCGGCAGGTCCTTGTACGAGGAGTAGAGGTCCTTGACCAGCAGCGTGAACAGCTCCTCGTGCGTGGGGCCGAGCAGCAGGTCGGCGCCCTTGCGGTCGGCTAGGCGGAACAGGTTCGGCCCGTAGTCGGTCCACCGGTTGGTCGCCTCGTAGGGCTCCCGCGGCAGCAGGGCCGGGAACCTCACCTCCTGGGCGCCCATGGCGTCCATCTCCTCGCGAACGATCGCCTCGACGCGGTGGAACACCCGCAGCCCCAGGGGCAGCCAGCTGTAGATGCCGGGCGCGACGCGGCGGATGTACCCGGCCCGGACCAGCCAGCGGTGGCTCGGCACCTCGGCGTCCGCGGGGTCGTCGCGGAGGGTACGGACGAAGAGCTGACTCATGCGCATGATCACGAGGCCCTAGCCTAGGCCACGGCACCGACCCTCAGGCCTCGGTGAGCCCGTCGACCCCCAGCGCCGAGACCGCCTCGCGGACCCGCGCGCGGGCCACTTCGAGGCGAGCCTTGTCTCCCGTGCCGGCGGCCAGGCTCGCGTTCACCGGAAGCACCCGCGCGGGCTGCCCGGCGCGCGACAGCGTCATGAGCAGGGGCACGTACTCGGCCGTGACCACCACGAACCGGTCGCCGCGCCGCTCGAACGTGACGCGGCCCAGGTACGCGTCCCAGGCGCGCGGGGTGGCCACTCTCATCTGGGCGACCAGGTTGCCGCCCCCGTACATCACCCAGGTGCCGGAGATCTTCGTCCACGGCTGCGGCACGTGCGCGTGATGGCCGTAGACGAGGTCGAACACGCCCGAGGACGCCAGCCGGGTCGCCACGCTCACCTGCTGTGCGTTGGGCAGCAGCCGCTGCTCGGTGCCCGCGTGCATGGCGGCCAGGACCACGTCGGCCCCCGCAGCACGGGCTGCCTTGCCGCGGGCGATCATCGCGTCGGCGTCCAACGCGTCGACCGGCCAGGCCGCGGACGGGGCCCGGTTGTGGCCGTACGTGCCCGCGATCACGGCGAACCGGATGCCGGACGCCGTGGCCAGCACGCGGGGCGCGGCGGCCTCGGCCGTGGTCCGGGAGCTGCCGGAATGGATGATGCCCTGCGCGTCCAGCCCGTCGAGCGTGGCCCGCACGCCGGCCTCGCCCTGGTCCCAGGTGTGGTTGGACGCCGTCGTGCAGTAGTCGAACCCGGCGCCGCGGACGGCGGTGAGCGTCTGGGCCGGCGAGGCGAACCGCGGGTAGCCCGCGTGCGGCGTGCCGGACGGGGCGATCGGCACCTCGATGTGGCAGACCGAAACGTCCGCCGCCTCCACGATCGGCTTCACCTCGGCCAGCACCGGGGCGAAGTCGAACGCCACCCCGGCCTGCCTGCCCGCCGTCGCGGCGTCGCGCACCAGGCCGTCGTGCCACAGCAGGTCGCCGCTGAGGGTGACCGTGAGCCGATCCGCCGACGGCGCCCGGGACGGCGCCGTCGCGGTCGGGACGGGCGCCGTCGCGGTGGCCGGCCCTCCCGCCGCGCCCGATGCGGCGGGGCGTGGGCTCGTCGTCGGCCCCGGGCTCGCGGGCGGCGCGACCGCGCAGCCGGCCAGGCATGCGGCGAGCGCGAGGGCGGGCCAACGGGGTGATCTCACCCGGCCAGCATGGCAGGCGGGCCGGGCTGATCAGGCTTCGACACGGGCGGGGCAGCCCCCGTCTCGCGGCTGACGTGGTGCTCTGAGGGGGTAACCGGCTCGGTCTGCGAACGATCAGTCCCCTGCCGACGCGTCGGCCGGGGCGGCTGCCTCGACCGCGGGGGAACGCGCGCCGAAGGTGAGGCTCGTGGTCACCACGAGGGCGAGGATGCCGACGATGACGCCTAGGGAGGCGAGCGTGGGCACCTCCGGGACGGCCGGCCAGATGCCGTGCGCCCAGTGCAGCACCAGCTTGACGCCGATGAACCCCAGGATCGCCGCCAGCCCGAAGCCCAGGTGCACGAGCCGGCTCAGCGCGCCCTCCAGGACGAAGTACAGGGCCCGCAGGCCGAGCAGGGCGAAGGCGTTGGTGGCGAACACGAGATACGGGTCGTCGGTGATGCCGTAGACGGCCGGCACGGAGTCGACGGCGAACACCACGTCGGTGCCCAGGATGGCGATGACGGCCAGGGCCAGCGGGGTGAGCGCGCGGCGTCCGTTCTCGGTGACCAGCATCGCGGTGCCGTGGTACCGGTCGGTGACCGGGAAGAAGCGGCTCACGAGGCGCACCGACCGCAGTTCGGCGACGTTGATGTGGTGGTCGTCGGGTGACAGGGCGTCCCGCAGCACCTTCGCGGCCGTCAGCAGCAGGATCGCCCCGAAGAGCAGGAACGCCCAGGAGAAGTTGGACACCAGTTGGGCGCCCAGCGCGATGAGCACGCCCCGCAGCACGAGCGCCCCGACCACGCCGAACAGCAGCACCCGCTGCTGCAGCTCCCGCGGCACGGCGAAGGACGCCAGCAAGATCATGAACACGAACAGGTTGTCGACCGACAGGGTCTTCTCGACCAGATAGCCGGTGAGGAACTCCAGCCCGCGGCCGGAGCCGTACGTGCCCCAGATCCAGGCGCCGAAGCCCAGCGGCAGGGCGACGTAGAACGCAGACCAGGCCACGGCTTCGGGCATCCGGACCTCGTGCGGGCGCCGGGTCAGCACGAAGTCGAGCACGACGAGCGCGAGCACGACGGCGATGCTGATGGCCCACAGCAGGGGGGTGCCCACAGGCACGGGCGTGTCGATTGGCATGAGGTGACTCCTCGGTCGTAACGGCCGAGGTCTCCTTCACCGCTCCCGCCACACGTGCGGGATGCGGTGCGACGCCGGGGCACCATGGGGTGCCGCAATGACCGACGAGCGCTTGGGAAGTACTCCCCTCTGGACCCAGGGTAGTTGAACGGTCAGCCGAACCGCAAGGGCGCCAGGGAGTCAGTAAGCAAGGATTCAGAAGAGCACGGACGCCAAGGTGCCGACCTCGGCGAACCCGCAGCGCCGGTAGCAGGCCACTGCGGGGGCGTTGAAGGAGTTGACGTACAAGGACGCCGTCCGGCCCGACGCGATGATCGCATCGGTGACCCCGGCCATCGCCGGCACGGACAACCCGCGGCCCCGCAACCTGGGCGCCACCCACACCCCTTGCACCTGGGCGACGCGGGGGCTGATCGCGCCCAGGTCGGCCTTGAACACGACCTCTCCGTCCTGGACGACAGCGAACGCGCGGCCGTTGTCGATCAGCCCGCGCACATAGGAGCGGTAGCCGATCGGGTTGGTCTGGAGCGGGTCCTCCTCCAGCTCCTCGGTGTACATGGCCGCCGCCCCGGCGAAGTAGGAGTCGAAGATCTCGGGCGTCGCCTTGCGCAGCCGGGGGTCCGGCGGGACGGGGCTGGGCTCGGACGTCGCCATGAGCAACTGGCACTCCCGCATCACCCGGACCGCCTCGTAGTGGTCGCCCCACCGCGCGCAGAGCGCCCGCCACAGGTCGAGCACGACGTCGGCGGGGCCGACCATCGCGATGAAGTTGCGCCACCGGCCCAGGTCGGCCACGAACGCGTCGCGCGCGCGGGCGTCCACGTTCACCGGCACCAGGTTGGCACCCAGGTGCAGCAGCGCGTACGGCTCGTCGGCCGGGTAGCCCCACAGCTCGCCCGGGCCGGACGGGTTCAGGACCCCGGCATCCAGCCGCGACGCGACGAAGCAGTTCGTGACCGGGTCGGTGTCGACGATGCGCGCGACGAGGTCGCGGTCCCGCTCGTCGAGGACCCGGCAATGCTTCACCCGACGGTCACCTCGGGCGCCTGCCCCGTCTGCTCCAGGTCGGCGGCGATGCGGTTGGCCTCCTCGATGAGGGTGGCCACGATCTCGTGCTCGGGCACGGTCTTGATCACCTCGCCGCGGACGAAGATCTGCCCCTTGCCGTTGCCGGACGCCACGCCGAGGTCGGCCTCGCGGGCCTCGCCCGGGCCGTTGACGACGCAGCCCATCACCGCGACGCGCAGCGGGACGGTCATGCCCTCCAGGCCCTTGGTGACCTCCTCGGCGAGGGTGTACACGTCGACCTGGGCGCGGCCGCAGCTCGGGCAGGACACGATCTCCAGCTTGCGAGGGCGCAGGTTCAGCGACTCGAGGATCTTGTTGCCGACCTTCACCTCCTCCACCGGCGGCGCCGAGAGCGACACCCGAATCGTGTCGCCGATGCCCTCGGCGAGCAGGATGCCGAACGCCACCGACGACTTGATCGTGCCCTGGAAGGCCGGCCCGGCCTCGGTGACGCCCAGGTGCAGGGGGTAGTCGCACTGCGCGGACAGCTGCCGGTAGGCCTGCACCATGACGATCGGGTCGTTGTGCTTGACCGAGATCTTGAAGTCGCCGAAGCCGTGCTCCTCGAACAGCGACGCCTCCCACAGCGCCGACTCCACGAGCGCTTCGGGCGTCGGGCCGCCGTGCTTGGCGAGCACCCGCTTGTCCAGCGACCCGGCGTTGACGCCGATCCGGAGGCTCACCCCGGCGTCCGCCGCGGCCTTGGCGATCTGCTTGACCTGGTCGTCGAACTGGCGGATGTTGCCGGGGTTCACCCGGACGGCGGCGCAGCCCGCGTCGATCGCGGCGAACACGTACTTGGGCTGGAAGTGGATGTCGGCGATCACCGGGATCTGGCTCTTCTTGGCGATGATGTGCAGCACGTCGGCGTCGTCCTGGCTGGGCACCGCCACCCGGACGATGTCGCAGCCGGTCGCGGTCAGCTCGGCGATCTGCTGCAGCGTGCCGTTGATGTCGGTGGTCTTGGTGGTGGTCATCGACTGCACCGACACCGGCGCACCGCCGCCCACGGCCACCTTGCCCACGTTGATGCGACGGGTGGGCCGGCGCGGCGCGAGGACCGGCGCGGGGGTGCTGGGCATACCCAGGTTGACAGTCATGGGACTCCTAGAAGATCTTCACCGGGCTGACGATGTCCGCGACGATGAGCACCACGCCGCACAACAACAGGAATCCTCCCACCGCGTAGGCCACCGGGACCATCTTGGCCGTGTCGGTATGGCCCGGGTCGGGCCGGCCGGCCAGGGACGCCGCCGTGCGGCGCAGCTTCTCCCACACGGCACCGAGGATGTGGCCGCCGTCCAGCGGGGGCAGCGGAGCGAGGTTGAACAGGGCGAGGAACAGGTTGACCGCCGCCAGGAGGCTGGCGAACATGGCCGCCTTGTCGGCCACGGAGGCGTCCGAAGTGGCCGCCTCTCCGGCGAGCGTGCTGGCCCCCAGGATGCTGATCGGGCCGTTGACGTCGCGCGGCTGGCCGGTCACCATGTCGGCGGCCACGTTCCACACCTTGACCGGGAACTGGGCCAGGGCCACCAGCGACTGCTGCGTCATCGTGCCCAGGTCGCGCAGCACCTCGGCCGGGCCGCCGAACTCCTTCGCCATCACCGGCGACACGCCGAACCAGCCGGCCGCGACCGTCCGGGACGGGTCGAGGGTGTCCGCCACCCCGGTGACCACGGTGTTGACCGCGGGTAGCGGCGTCCGGACGCCGCCCCGCTCGACGACCAGGGACGCCTCGCCGTCGAGGTTGGCCCGGATCAGCCCCGACAGCTGCGGGTAGTCGCGGATCGGCGTCCCGTTGAACTCGACGATGCGGTCGCCTGCCTGCAGACCCGCCTGCCGGGCAGGCGAGACCGGGTCGGACGCCGTGCAGGCCCGGGCTTGGGTGGTCACGCAGTCGACCACGGCGCCGACCACCGGCTGGGCGCGCCACGTGCCGTGCAGGCCGAGCACCCCCCACAGCAGCAGGAAGGCGATCAGCAGGTTCATGGTGATGCCGCCCGCCATGATGACGACCTTCTGCCACGTCTTCTTCTCATAGAACAGCCGGCCGCGATGGGCGGGCGTGATCGACTCCCACTCGACGGCGCGGGCGTCGTCGGCGACGCGCTGCAGCCAGGTCTGCTTGCGGCTCGGGTCCTCCGGCGGGTACATGCCGAGCAGCTGGACGAAGCCCCCGAGCGGGAACAGCTTGATGCCGTACTCGGTCTCGCCGCGCCGGGTCGACCACAGGGTCTTGCCGAACCCGACGAAGTACTTCGGGACGGCCACGCCGAACGCCTTGGCAGGCAGCAGGTGCCCGATCTCGTGCAGCGCGACCGACGCCATCAACAAGGCGAAGAAGATCAGCGCGAAGACGACGGTCCAGAACACGTCCATCAGCGCGCCCCCACCGACTCGGCAGCGCGCTCGCGGGCCCACGCGTCGGCGGCCAGGACGGCGTCCAGGCTGAGGCGGGCGTCGGCGACGTGCCCGCTCGCCAGATGCTGATTCACCACGGCGTCCACGGTATCCACGATGCCAAGGAAGCCGAGGCGTCCGGCGCAGAAGGCGTCGACGCAGACCTCGTTGGCGGCGTTGTACACGGCGGGCGCGGTGCCCCCGGCCCGGCCGCAGCGCCGGGCGAGCTCGACGGCGCCGAACGCCTCGGCGTCCAGGGGCTCGAACGACCAGCTGCGCGGCACGGACCAGTCATAGGCGGGGGCGGCGTCCGGGAGGCGCTCGGGCCACGACAGCCCCAGGGCGATCGGCAGCCGCATGTCGGGGGGGCTGCACTGGGCGAGGGTCGAGCCGTCCACGAACTCGACCATGGAATGCACGTCGCTGGTGGGGTGCACGACGACAGTGATGGCGTCCAGGTCGACGCCGTACAGCAGGGCGGCCTCAAGCAGCTCGAGGCCCTTGTTGACCAGCGTGGCGGAGTTGATCGTGATGACGCGGCCCATCGCCCAGGTCGGGTGGGCCATCGCCTGCGCAGGCGTGACGTCGGCCAGCTGGGCGCGGGTGCGTCCGCGGAACGGCCCCCCGGACGCCGTGAGGATCAGCCGCCGCACCTCGGACGCGGTGCCCGCGCGCAGGGCCTGCGCGAACGCCGAGTGCTCGGAGTCGACCGCCACGAGCTGCCCTGGGGCGGCGGCGTCCGCGACGAGGCGCCCGCCGATGACCAGCGACTCCTTGTTGGCCAGCGCCAGCGTCGTGCCGGCGGCCAGCGTGGCCAGCGTGGCGCGCAGCCCGGCCGCGCCCGTGATGGCGTTGAGCACCACGTCACAGCCCAGGGACGCCGCCCGCTCGTTGCCGCCCTCCCCGGCCACCTCGACGCCGGTGCCGGCGAGTCGGGCCCGCAGCTGGTCGGCGGCGGCGTCCGTGCCCACGGCCACGAGCCGCGGGGAGAACGCCCGAACCTGGGCCTCGAGGGCGTCCAGCTGGCCGCCGCCGGCGGTGAGGGCGACGACGCGGAACCGGCCCGGACGAGCGGCGATGACGTCGAGCGCCTGGGTGCCGATGGAGCCGGTGCTCCCGAGGATCACGACGTCACGCACGCCGCTAGTCTCTCACCATGCGCCGCGAGATCGAGACGCTGGCCGAGTTCGACGCCCAAATACGCGCCGAGCGCAGCCTCGCCGGCTGCCTGGTGGTGGCCCTCGACCTGCGCGGGCGGGGCGCCGTGCTGGGCACCGTCGGAGTGCACAACGCGTTCTTCCTCGGCTGCCGGCTCAAGCACCCCGTGGCGGCGGCGCTGGCCGGTCGCGGGGCGACCGTGTTTCCCCGCCTGCCGCAGGTGCCGTTCGACGCCTACCCAGCCGCGCTCTACACCGCCGAGCAGCTCTACGCCTCTCTGGGCGACGGCTACGCGGCCACCCCCGACGCCCGCGTGTACGGCTGGACGCTGCGCGACCGCTCCGCCCACCTCGACGCCACCTTGGCCCAGGCGCTGCACGACCACTTCATCGGAGACGCGCTCGCCGAGGCGGTGTCTTCGCCGGGGTCGGTCGTCGGCCTGCTGGGCGGGCACGCGGTCCCCCGCGGGGCGCCCGAGTATGGGCAGACCGCGCACCTGGCCCGCGGGCTGGCCGAGGCCGGCCTGCTGGTGTTCACCGGAGGCGGTCCGGGGTTGATGGAGGCGGGCAACCTGGGCGCTTCTCTGCGCGGCACGCCGTCCGACCTGGACGCCGCCTGCGCCGTGCTGGCCGCCACCCCGAGGTACGCGCCCGATATCACGGCGTGGGCGTCCGGGGCGTTCGAGGTCAAGCGCAGCTGGGACTGCACGCGCGCGAGCATCGGCGTCCCGACGTGGTTCTACGGGCACGAGCCGCCCAACGCGTTCGCCACGGCGATCGCCAAGTACTTCGACAACGCCCTGCGCGAGGACGCGCTGCTGCGGCTGTGCGGCGCCGGGCTCGTCTACGCCCCCGGGACGGCCGGCACGACGCAGGAGATCTTCGCCGCGCTCACCCGCAACTACTACGCCCTCGAGTTACAGCACCTGCGCCCGATGGTGCTCGTGGGCCGCCGTTACTGGACGGACGTGGTGCCGGCCTGGCCGCTCCTGACCAGCCTCTCCCGCGGACGCCTCATGGAGACCCACGTGCATCTCGTCGATACCGCCGAGGAGGTGCTGGACGCCATCGGCGAAGGGATGGGACGGCCGTGACGCCTCGGGGGGGTCCCACTAGCCTGTCGTAGGTGCGCAGAGCTGCCCTCACCCTTATCCTGACCGCCTTGCTCGTCCTCAACCCGGGGCTGGTGTTCACCGCCGACGCCGCGCCGGGCGGCGTCCGGGTCGACAGGCAGGTGGCGACGCTGCTCGAGCGGGACGCCGAGGGCCTCGGCCTTCCCCTCGCCGCTACCGGCCTGACTACGTACTACACCGAGGCCAAGGTGCCCCACCGGGCGGGCGTGGCCGGGGTGACGTGGACCCGCGAGCAGGCCCCCGAGGCCGTGTACCTCCGCGAGGTCACCGGGGGCAAGCCCGGCCCCTGGGTGCTGCTGGACTCCGATTCGGCCACCCTCGACGCCGGCACGCCGGGCACCGATGCCTACGCGATCGCGGGCGCCGCGCGCGTCCAGGTGGCGGCGCAGGCGTCCGGAAAGCTGGAGGCCAGCTTGAGGGTTTTCGCCTCCCCTACGCCCACCGTGACGGTGATCGGGGCACAGAAGGCGGCGGCCGCCGACTCCCAATACGCCTGGTCGAACCCGCAGATCCTGTCGCGGTCGTCGTGGGGCGCCGACGAGGCGCTCGTGCGCTACGCCTACACCTACGCCAAGGTCACTGGCGCGATGGTGCACCACACCGCCGGCTCGAACACCTACACCGAGGCGGACGTGCCCGCCATCCTGCGCTCCATCCAGGCCTACCACGTCAACGGCCGGGGCTGGAACGACATCGCCTACAACTTCCTCGTCGACAAGTTCGGGCGCGCCTGGGAGGGGCGTGGCGGAGGCGTGGACAAGGCCGTGCAGGGCGGCCACGCCTACGGGGTCACCAATGCGCGCACCACCGGCATCTCGCTCATGGGCAACTACCAGACCGTCGCCCCCAGCGCCGCGATGATGGACACCGCCGAGCGTGTGATCGCCTGGAAGTTCGCCCTCCACGGCGTCGACCCGTACTCCACAACCTACGGCTCCGGCGGCCAGGACGGCGGCTCGACCTTCCTCAACGCCATCTCCGGGCACCGCGACGAGAACGCCACCGACTGCCCCGGCCAGTACGTGTACTCCCAGATGGAGACGATCCGCTCCAAGGTGGCCGCGTACATCCCCTCCTACCAGGCGAGCGCCCCCGTGGCCAACGCCGGGCCCGACCGGGCCGGCGCCGTGGGCGCCGCGCTCACCCTGGACGCCTCGGCGTCCACGGCGGGCAGCACGTTTGCGTGGACGCAGACGGCCGGGACGACCGGCACCCTGACCGGCGCCACCACCGCCAAACCCACGTTCACGCCGTCCGCCGCCGGCGTGCAGACCCTCCAGGTCAAGGTGACCAAGGGCGGGCTGTCGTCCACCGACACCGTGAACGTGTACGTGGACGCCGCGGGCTCCGCCAACCTCGCCCGGGCCGCCGGGGTGACCGTGACCGCGTCATCGGAGGACCCGAGCACCGGCTCGACCGCCGTGAAGGCCGTGGACGGCGTGGTGTCGGGCTACCCGTCGGACGAGACCAAGGAGTGGACCACGATGGCCGGCAAGGCCAACAGCTGGATCCAGCTCACCTTCGCCGCCCCCGTCACGCTCAGCCGGGTCATGCTGTTCGACCGCATCAACACCGACGACCAGGTCACCGCCGGGAAGCTCACCTTCTCCGACGGCAGCACCGTCACGGTGGGGTCACTCGACAACGCCGGCGGCGCCACCCTGGCCGGGTTCTCGGCGCGGACGGTCACCAGCGTCCGGTTCACCGCCACGTCGGTGTCGGCCAGCACCGCCAACGTCGGCCTCGCCGAGCTCGAGGCGTGGGGCGTCCCTTCGAGCACGACGCCGCCGACCTCGCCACCGCCTACCACCCCGCCGCCCGCCAACAACGCTCCGTCCGCCTCGGCCGGGGCCGACCAGGCAGTCACGGCCGGCGCGACCGTGACCCTCAACGGGTCGGGCAGCGACCCGGACGCCGGCGCCCAGCTCACCTACGCGTGGGCGCAGAAGTCAGGGCCCGCCGCGACGCTGTCGTCGGCCACCGCCGCCAAGCCGACGTTCGTCGCGGCCACCGCCGGCACCTACGTCTTCGAGCTGACGGTGTCCGACGGCTCGTTGTCCGCGACCGACTCCGTGACCGTCACCGCCGCCGCCCCGGTGGCCGAGACCAACCGCGCCCGCACCGCGACGGCCACCGCGTCGTCCGCAAGCACCAACCAGCAGGCCGCCAAGGCGATCGACGGCGCCGCCGTCGGGTACCCGAGCGACTACACCAAGGAGTGGGCCACCGTCGGCGGCAAGGCCGGCAGCTGGATCCAGCTGACCTTCGCCACGCCCGTGAAGCTGAGCCGGGTCGTCCTGTACGACCGGCCCAACACCGACGACCGCATCACCGGCGGGACGTTGACTTTCTCCGACGGCTCGTCCGTGCCGGTCACGACGTTGTCGAACTCGGGCGGGGCCACCACCTTCACCTTCGCAGCCCGGACCGTCACCAGCGTGCGCCTCACCGTCAAGTCCGTGTCGTCCACCACGCACAACGTCGGGCTCGCCGAGTTCGAGGCATGGGGCGTGGCCGGGTAGGGCTTCGGCTCTGCTCCGCCTACTTGTGCTGCCGCGCGTGCTGAGCCTCTCCGTGGTGCCTCTGCTGCCGCGGGCCCGGACGAAACCCCTCCGGCGCGTGGTGGCTAGGCGGGTGCGTCGGTGCAGAGGTTCGTCGGTCGGCCTTCAAAGATAGGCGCCGGAGGGTTTTCGTCCGGTCCCGCTTCACGTTGCCGTCAGTCCGGTGGCTGAGCTTGTCGAAGCCCCGCCGGCTGAGCCTGTTGGGGTCCCGGTGGCTGAGCTTGTCGAAGCCCCGCCGGCTGAGCCTGTTGGGGTCCCGGTGGCTGAGCTTGTCGAAGCCCCGATGTCGTCTAGATGGTTCTCGATCCGGGCGGCTAGAAGCCGAAGTCCGCTGGCAAGAGGCGATGCGACGGGCACTCGGGGCCTCGCTCATCGAGAACCATTTCAGCGACATGGTCGCGCGCAGCCCGTCACCGGAGGAGGCTCTTCCCGGCGGGGCGAGCCTGCCCAGCTACCGGGGTTGGGACTGCGCGGTCACGTCAGAGGACGGCGCGCCCCGGGCGGCGAGTTGGCCGCAGGCGCCGTCGATCTCGCGGCCCCTGGTGTCGCGGACGGTGGCGGCGATGCCGTGGGCGTGCAGGCGCCGAACGAACTCGTGTTCGTCGGCCCGGCGCGAGGCGGTCCACTTCGAACCCGGCGTGGGGTTGAGCGGGATCGGGTTCACGTGCACCCAACCCGCGCCGCGTCCGTGACCCGAGAGCAACGCGCCCAGGGCGTCCGCGCGCCAGGCCTGGTCGTTGATGTCGCGGATGAGCGCGTACTCGATCGACACCCGGCGTCCGGTGGCCTCGAAGTAGGCGTACGCGGCGTCCACGACCTCGGCGACGGGGAACCGGGTGTTGATGGGCACGAGCGTGTCGCGCAGTTCGTCGTCCGGGGCGTGCAGGCTGACGGCCAGCGTCAGCGGCAGCCCTTCGGCGGCCAAGGCGCGCATGCGCGGCACCAGCCCGACGGTGGACACGGTGATGCCGCGGGCCGAGAGCCCGATGTCGTCGACCATCCGCCGGATGGCCGCGATCACCGCCTTGTAGTTGGCCATCGGCTCGCCCATGCCCATGAACACCACGTTGGACGGCCGGACGCGCCGCGCGGCCGCCACCACCTGCGCGACGATCTCGGCGGTCGAGAGGTTGCGCTCCAGGCCGCCTTGGCCGGTCGCGCAGAACGGGCACGCCATCCCGCAGCCGGCCTGCGACGACAGGCAGAGGGTGGCGCGCCGGCGTCCGGACCCGCTGGACGCCCGGCCCGGCACCCCGTACTCCATGAGCACGCTCTCCACCAGCGCACCGTCGAAGAGCCGCCACAGCGTCTTCACGGTCGTGCCCTCGTCGGCGGTCTGCTCGCGGACGCCGCTCAGCAGGGGCGGGAAGAAGGCGGACGCCACGGCGTCCCGGGCGGACGCGGGCAGGTCGGTCCAGGCGGCGGGGTCGTCCTCGGAGCGGCCGAAGTAGTGGGCGTCGAACTGGGCCGCGCGGAACGCCGGCAACCCCGCCTCGGCCACCGCCGGACGCCGCTCGTCGGGGGCCAGGTCGGCCCAGTGCCGCGGCGGCTTACCTCGCCGGGGGGCGTCCAGCCGCAACGGCAGCACCCGCCCGGCCCGGACGTGGGCGTCGAGCTCGGCCGCCTTGGCGACCTCGGCGGCGGTCAGTCCTTCGGTCACCGGGTCAGGCTACCCGCCGGGGACGAGCAGATACATGACGAGCCAGGCGGGCGCGGCGGCGACGAGCATGGAGTCGAGGCGGTCCATGACCCCACCGTGGCCGGGCAGGATCGAGCTCATGTCCTTGATGCCGACGTCGCGCTTGATCGCCGACTCGATCAGGTCGCCGCAGGTGGCGAAGAACACCGTGACCACGCCGAGGATCGCGCCGACCCACCAGGCCACGTCGAGGACGAAGATCGCCAACAGGATGCCCGTCACCAGCGCGAACGCCACCGATCCGAGGAACCCCTCCCACGTCTTCTTGGGGCTGATGGCCGGCGCCAGCGGCGTCCGCCCGAACAGGACGCCGATGGCGTACCCGCCGGTGTCGTTGGCGACCACGCACAGCAGGAACGACACCATGCGGGCGGCGCCGTTGTCTCCAGCGAGGATGAGCGCCGTGAACGACCCCAGCAGGGCGATGTAGCCGATGATGAACACGCTAGCCGAGGCGTCCCGGACGAAGTGCTCGTGCCCTTTCGGGAACCGGACGATCAGGGCCGTCAGCACCGTCGCCCCCAGGAACATGAGCAGCACCGAGTGCCAGGGGATGCGCAGGAGCGTGACCTCGGTGGCCGCAGCGTACGTGCCCACGATCATGGCGAATGTGCCCAGCACGATCGGGATGATCGCCGACGTCATGCCGAGCCGCCGCAGCGCCCAATGCACCTCCGTGGCGCCGAGGCTGAGCATGATCGCGACCAGCAAGATGAAGCCCCAGTGCCACCACATCAGCGTCGCGATCACGGCGCCGATGAGGCCGAGGCCGACGGCGAACGCTGCCGGCAGGTCGCGTCCCGCGGAGCGGCGCTTCTTGGGCGCGGGGGCTTCGGTGCTGGTCATGTCAGACCTCGAGGAGCTCGGCTTCCTTGCCCTTGAGGAGGTCGTTGATCTGCTCCTCGTACTTCTTGGTGACGGTGTCGAGCTGCTTCTCGGCACGGACGGCCTCGTCCTCGCCGATCTCCCTGTCCTTCTCGAGCTTCTTGACCGCGTCGACCGCGTGGCGGCGGTTGCTGCGGACGGCGACTCGCGCCTCCTCGGCCTTGTGGCGGGCGAGCTTGATGTACTCCTTGCGCCGCTGCTCGGTCAGCTGCGGCATCACCAGCCGGATGACGTTGCCGTCGTTGGCCGGGTTGACGCCCAGGTCGGAGTCGCGGATCGCCTTCTCGATGGCGTGCATCGACGACCGGTCGAACGGGCTGATCAGCACCGTGCGGGCCTCGGGTACCTGGAAGGTCGCCAGCGACTGCAGGGGCGTGGGCGCGCCGTAGTAGTCGACCACGATCTTGTTGAACATGGCCGGGTGGGCGCGTCCCGTGCGGATCGCCGCGAACTCCTCGCGGGCGTGGTCGACGGCGCCCTTCATCTTGTGCTCCGTGGTGGACATGATGTCGGCGATCACGGGGTGCTCCTCCTTGTTCGTTCTTGTGGTGCGGCCGGGGTGGCCGGCTCAGGCGTGGATGGTGGTGCCGATCTTCTCACCCGCGATGACCCGGGCGATGGTGCCCCGGACGCCGAGGTCGAAGAAGATCAGGGGCAGGCCGTTGTCGCGCGCCAGGCTGATAGCGGTGGCGTCGGCAACCTTGAGGTCCTGGGCCAGGAACTCGGTGTAGGTCAGCTCGTCGTAGCGCTTGGCGTCGGGGTTGGTGCGGGGGTCGGAGTCGTACACCCCGTCGGTACCCTGCTTGGCCATCAGCAGCACGTCGGCGCCGATCTCCAGGGCGCGCTGCGCGGCCACCGTGTCGGTGGAGAAGAAAGGCATGCCCGAGCCCGCGCCGAACAGCACGACCCGGCCCTTCTCCATGTGCCGCACCGCGCGCAGGGGGACGTAGGGCTCGGCTACCTGGCCCATGGTGATGGCGGTCTGCACGCGGGTCGGGACGCCGGCCTGCTCCAGGAAGTCCTGCAGGGCCAGGCAGTTCATCACCGTGCCGAGCATGCCCATGTAGTCGGCGCGGCGGCGGTCCATGCCCCGCTGCTGCAGCTGGGCGCCGCGGAAGAAGTTGCCGCCGCCGGTCACGATCGCGACCTGGACGCCCGTGGCGACGACGTCGGCGATCTCGTCGGCGATGCCGGCGATGGTGTCCGGATCCACCCCCACGCTGCCGCCGCCGAATGCCTCACCCGACAGCTTGAGCAGGACGCGGTGGTACGGGGCCATCGGTGAGGTCCTCTCGTCGTCGGGTAGAGCAGTGGCGCACGCCGTGCGATCACAGCGTGCGCCACTCTAGTTCACGGACGGGGCCCGATCAGCCGCCGGTCGCGAAGCGCACGAAGCGCTTGACCTCCACGCCGTTGCGCTGCAGCAGCTGGCCGACCGTCGCCTTGTCGTCCGAGACGGACGCCTGCTCGACCAGGCACGCCTCCTTGAAGAAGCCGTTCAGGCGGCCCTCCACGACGCGGCCGATGATGGCCTCGGGCTTGCCCTCCTCTTTCGCGGTCAACTCGGCGACGTGGCGCTCCTTGGCGACCACCTCGGCCGGGACGTCGTCGCGGGTGACCCACTGAGGCATCATCGCCGCGATCTGCATCGCGATGCCGCGGACGAACTCCTCGGAACCGCCCGTGTACTCGATCATGACGCCGACCTGCGGGGGCAGGTCCTGGCTGCGGCGGTGCAGGTAGACGCTCACCGGCGCCTCGTAGTGCGCGACCGCGGCCAGCTCGAGCTTCTCGCCGATCTTGGCCGACAGCGCCGCGACGGCGTCCGCCACCGTGCCGCCGGACGCCAGGGCCACGGCCTTGGCGGCGTCCAGGTTCTCGGCGCCCGCGGCCTCGACCGCGGCGACGACGTCGTTGGCCAGGGCCACGAACTCGTCGTTCTTGGCCACGAAGTCGGTCTCGGCGCCCAACTGGATGAGCGTCGTGCCGGCGGCCGCCACGAGGCCGTTACTGGCCTGGCGGTCGGAGCGGCCGCTGACCTTCGCGGCACCCGAGATGCGCAGGAGCTCGATGGCGGCCTCGAAGTCGCCCTCGGCCTCCGTGAGCGCCTTCTTGGCGTCCATCATTCCGGCGCCCGTGGCGTCCCGGAGCTTCTTCACATCGGCGGCAGTGATTGCCATGTCGTACTCGCTTCCTGTGGTTCTCGTGCTCGTGGTCAGTTCTCGTCGGCCGGGACGGCGTCCTCGACGGGCGCCTCGTCCAAGGTGGCTTCGTCGGCGGCGTCCTCCGCGGGGGCGTCCCCGACGGAAACCTCCTCCACGGCGGGAGCCTCAGCGGCGGTCTCCTCGACGGGCGCCTCCACCAAGGGAGCCTCCTCGGCGGGAACCTCCTCAGCCATGACCGGCTCGGCGGCCTCGGCCTGGTCGGCGGCGCCGCCCAGCAGCTCACGCTCCCACTCGGGCATGGGCTCGACCTCCTGGCCGCCCGCGACCGCGCCGGCGCTGCTGCGGGCCAGCAGGCCCTCGGCGGCGGCGTCCGCGATCACGCGGGTCAGCAGGGCGACGGACCGGATCGCGTCGTCGTTGCCGGGGATCGCGAAGTCGACCTCGTCGGGGTCGCAGTTGGTGTCGAGGATGCCGACGATGGGAATGCGGAGCTTGCGGGCCTCGTCGATGGCGAGGTGCTCCTTCTTCGTGTCGACCACCCAGATCGCCTGCGGCAGCTTCTGCATGTCGCGGATGCCGCCGAGGGTCTTGGCCAGCTTGTCCTTCTTGCGCTCCTGCTGCAGCAGTTCCTTCTTGGTCAGCCCGGACGCGGCGACGTTGGTGAAGTCGAGGGCCTCGAGCTCCTTCATCTTCGCGGTGCGCTTGCTGATCGTCTGGTAGTTGGTGAGCATGCCGCCCAACCAGCGCTGGTTCACGTACGGCATGCCGACGCGGGTGGCCTGCTCGGCGATGGCTTCTTGGGCCTGCTTCTTGGTTCCGACGAACAGGATCTGGCCGCCGCGGGCCACCGTCTCACGGACGAAGGCGTACGCCTTGTCGATGTAGGTGAGCGACTGCTGCAGGTCGATGATGTAGATGCCGTTGCGCTCGCCGAAGATGAACCGCTTCATCTTGGGGTTCCACCGGCGGGTCTGGTGCCCGAAGTGGACGCCGCTCTCGAGCAGCTGGCGCGTGGTGACGACGGCCATGGCCGTTCCTTTCCTGGCGGACGCGCACGCGCGACCCGCACGGGGGTTGTCCGGACCGAGCTGTTCGGCCCGCCTGATGCGCCCGCCGGCCCCAGCCCGAAGGCACCCGGGGCGCGACCGGGCCCGAAAGCCCGTTGTGCGCATGCGAAGTCGACCCGGATCTGCCGGATCGCTGCGTGCAGTCTAGCCGCGGCGCCCTCCGGCGGGCAAAGCGCTTGACGGGCCGGTCACGGCGTCGCGGGCAGGGCGCGTTCGAGCGTGACGAGGGTGTAGCCACGGGCGCGCAGGCCGTCGATGATGGCGGGCAGGGCGTCCGCGTCGAACGTGCTGTGGTCGTCGGGGTTGGCACCCAGATGCATGAGCACGATCCCGCCCGGCTTGGCCCCGTCGAGGACGCGGCTGGTGACCTTGGCGGCGCTCATCGACCCCTCCGTCCCCTTCCAGCCGAGCGTGTCGGTGGTCCACCGGAACGGGACGTAGCACTCCGAATTGACCAGCGCGATGACACGGGCGTTCACCGCCCCCTCCGGGAACCGGAAGTACGGCCTCGGGTCGACGCCGGTCACCGAGCGAATACTGGCGGCGCCCGTGCGGATCTGGTTGAGGACGCTGGCGTCGGTCTCCTTGGTGAGGTCCTTGTGGTCCTGAGTGTGGTTGCCGACCGGGTAGCGTCCGGCGATCTCCCGCGCGCTGGCCGGGTAGGACTGCGCGTAACGGCCGGTCAGGAAGAAGGAGGCCGGCGCACCCTTGGCGGCCAGCGTGTCGAGGATCTTTCGGGTGCCGGAGTTGTCGCCGCCGCCGTCGAACGTG
>WBZS01000501.1_pt1 | contig 48441 bp, 38 predicted proteins | sample 5204201 | NCBI WGS metagenome assembly WBZS01 (sample SAMN12344357, study PRJNA552823) | activated sludge metagenome | biome: Activated sludge suspended growth; feature: Nitrification reactor; material: Wastewater; isolation source: activated sludge from nitrification reactor of wastewater...
GGTTGATCCCTTCCAGCTTGGTGTGACGGGAGCGATCAATGCGGTGTTTGCGTTCTTCGTCCTGGCCGCCCTGGCGTACGCCTATCGCCAATCCGCGATCACGGCCGAGACGGCGCTGCTGCGCGTTAACCGTGTCCTGGTGCACCAGGCTCACACCGATCCGCTCACACACCTGCCCAATCGACGGCATATGCACTCCGAGCTGCTGCAGGCCATCGACGACTATCACGCCACGCAGGCCACGTTTTGTGTGGTCATGGGCGACATCGACCACTTCAAGGACTTCAATGACCGGTACGGCCACGATGCCGGCGACGCCATCCTGATTCGCATCGCCGAGGCCATGCGAGCCAGCCTGCGCGATCACGATCGCGTCGCGCGCTGGGGCGGTGAGGAGTTCCTGATCCTCTTCGCCGACACCTCGCTCGATCACGCCCGCGTGGCCGCCGAACGACTGCTGGAGACGGTCCGCGCCGCCCGAATCCTAGTCGACTCGACGCCGGTCGCGGTCACGATGACGCTCGGCGTCTCCGTCTACGCCGGCGAACCCGATGCGACGGCCTGCATCAATCGCGCCGACTCCGCGCTCTATCTCGGGAAGGCGGCCGGGCGAAACCGTGTCGCAACGCTTTCGGCCGACGAGACAGTCCAACCCGAGATGCCCGAGCACACGCGATCGGCGACCACGCCCGGCACCTGAGCGGCGCGTCAAACTCTATTTGCCACCGCCATTCGACGCTCCGGCTTCGCGCACTTTTCACGTCGGCTCAAATCAACCCTTCGTTACAATCGGGTGAACCGAGCGGAACGTCGCGCCAAAGGGTCGGCGCGCGCTTCACCGGCCGGTTGAGCGGCGACGACCCGGGCACCGTCGCGATCGACGCGGACTTCAAGGCCGGCGAGGCCGTGTACGACAACCCGTTTGTCGGGGCCTCGCATCGCTGGGGCGACTACACGGCTATGGCCGTCGATCCCGTGGACCCGTGCACAGTCTGGTACATCGGCGAGTATGCGCGCACGCGGACCAACCCCACCGGCCCCAACTGGGGCACCTGGATCGGCTCGCTGGCTTTCCCGGGCTGCGGCGCGGGCGCGACCGCCACGCCGGCCGTGCAACCGACCGCCACGCCGACCGACACAGCCACGGCCGTGTCGCCCGTGACCGCCACACCGACCGACACAACCACGGCCGTGTCGCCCATGACCTCCACACCGACCGACACAGCCACGGTTGTGTCGCCCATGACCTCTACACCGACGTCCACGCTGAGCGCCACCCAGACCGCCACACCCAGCCCGACCGTGACGGCAGCGGTTCCTGCGCCGACGGCCACGGCCAGCGTGACGGCGGAAGCGCCGAGCCCGGCCCGCTTATATCTTCCGGCCCTGCTCAAGTGAAAGGTCGGATGACTCGGTCGGCGTCCGCAGGGCGAGCGCGAGCGCGTCGTCCAGCGTGAGCGCCGTGTCTGACTCGATCGCGGCATAGCGATCCTCGCCCAGGGCGACACGGACCTCGGCGCGGGCTCTGGCGAAGGTCTCGACCTCGCGAGCTGTATTGAGCTCGAAGCGCGTCAGGGCCTGCCGGTCGAGCGTGACCAGGATCCGAGCCGCGGTATCTGGAAGTGCGTCGACCAGCAACACGGCGAGGTTCTGAAGGCAATCGCCCGTAAACCCCGGTCCGAAAACACCGGGCTCGACGGCGCGCCAGTAAGCGACGGCCTGGCGGGCGAATGCGGTGACCTGTTCGCGATCGTCCCTCTCTCGCGCGGCCAGCCCCTGGAAGAGCAGTCCGACGAGCACGGCATCCGGCGACCCGATCTCGGCGCCGATGCGCGCGATCTCGGCGAAACGCAGGCCGGCGCGGCGCGCCTCGCCGATGTTGAGCTCCAGACGCGCGACGTCGAACAGGCTGCTGGCCAGACCGAAACGGTCGCCGCTTTGTTGGCTGAGGGCGACCCGGGCCGTGAAACGGGCCGCCGCCTGGGCCATGTCGCCGGTCAACAGATCGACCTGGCCGAGCCGTGACAACAGGATCGATTCCATCGTCCGGTTCTTGACGGCTCGATAACTCTCCAGACCCCTGCCATAGCGCCTCCGGCATTCGTCAAAGTCGTGACGGAAGAGCGCGAGATCGCCAAGCGCCAGACAGGCCGTGCCCAGGCCGTCGAGATCCTGGCTGGCCTCGCGCAACGCCAGACTGGCGCGATAGGCCACGGCCGCCCCATCAAAGTCGTTCTCATCCGAGAGCAGGCCACCCAGGTCCATGGCGTGTTCGGCCAGCCAGAGACGGTCACCCGACTCCTGGAGCAGGGGTAAAGCGTCGTCGAGCGCCCTGCGGCGCTGCGTGAGATCGCGCATCAGTTTGCTGGCGAATAGCCGCGCGGCGCCCTGCCAGAGCCGGCCGGTCGGCCCGGTTGTGTTCAGGCAGGTAAGCGCCTCTTCCAGCAACGGCAGGCTGCGCTCGGGCTGGTTTTGAAACTGCAACAGGAAGCCGGCCGCGCATAACGCTCGGCCGCGGATCAGGGCCGCGTTGCCGTCGGCGGGCACGGTGGGGGCGGCGAGAAGCTGTCGCAACCAATCGATGCCCTCGTTGCGGTGACCGCGGATGTGCCAGAACCAGAGCAGTGCACCCGCCAACTGCAACCCTGAGCCGACCCGCGTCGTCAGCGCCCACTCAAGCGCCAGCCGGATGTTATCGAGCTCGGCGTCCAGCCGATCGAGCCACGCGATCTGTTGCCCGCTGCGCAGATGCGGCTCCGCCGTCTCAGCCAGTGCGACGTAGAAGTCCAGATGACGATCGCGCACGGCGGCGCCGCTTCCGGCGTCGTGCAGCCGGTCGCGCGCGTATTGGCGGATGGTCTCGAGCAGCCGGTAGCGCGTCTCCTGGCCGGCCGTATGCTCAGCGCCGTCGAACGGCACGACCAGTGACTTGTCGACGAGCTGAGTCAGCAGATCCAGGATCGAGGCGCGCTCCAGCGCATCAGCGTCCGAACAGATCGTCTCGGCCGCCGTGAGCGTGAACCCGCCCGCGAACACCGAAAGCCGCAGAAAAAACGTCCGCTCGTCGGGCGTCAACAGGTTATACGACCAGTCGATCAAAGCCCGTAGTGTCTGATGCCGCGAGAGCACGGTGCGGCTGCCGCCGGTCAGGAGCCGGAAGGCGTCGTCGAGCCGGGCCGCGATCTCGTCGACGGAGAGCAGTCGCACGCGCGCGGCCGCCAGCTCGATCGCCAGTGGGATGCCGTCGAGGCGCTGACAGATGCGGCGGACGAGCGGTGCGTTGGCCCCGGTCAGCACGAAACCTGGCTGAGCGGTGCGGGCCCGTTCGGCGAACAGGCGCAGCGACTCGCACCCGGCCATCTCCTCAAGGGTGGTGGCCGTGGGCCCGGGCAGCGCCAGCGAAGGCACGCGAAAGGGCGTCTCGCCCATGGTGCCCAGGATCTCGCGACTGGTGGCCAGAATCTGCAAAAGCGGGGCGGCCTGCAAGAGCTGCCCCGCCAGAGCCGCGGCGGCCTCGACCAGGTGCTCGCAATTGTCGAAGATGAGCAAGATTCGTTTGTGACGCAGGTGCTCGGCCACAACCTGGATGAGGGTTTTGCCCGGCGCCTCGTGCTGGCCGAGTGCGCCCGCGACCGTGTGCGGGATCAGCGCCGGGTCGGCCAACGGCGCCAGCTCGACCAGCCAGATCCCGTCGGGGAACCGATCAAGCAGCCCGACCGCGGCCTGGAGGGCCAGCCGTGTCTTGCCTGTGCCGCCGGGGCCGGTCAGCGTCACCAAACGCGCCGAACCGGTGGCCACGAGGCGTTGCAGCGAGTCCAACTCCGCTTCGCGCCCAATGAACGAGGTCAGGGCGGCCGGCAGGTTATGCGTCGCAGGCGTTCCGGCGATCAGCGGCGGGAACACGTGCGTCAGTCCCGGTGCATTCAATTGATAGAGCTGCTCCGGCCGCGTCAGGCCTTTGAGTACATGCTCGCCGAGGTTCGCGAGCGCCACGCCGTCGGGCAGGTCGCGCTCGATCAGATCGGCGGTCTCATGCGAAAGCAGGATCTGGCCGCCATGGCCGGCCGACATGATCCGGGCCGCGCGATTGAGCGTATGACTGACGGCGTAGTCGGACCCGGTGGCGGTGTGCTCCACCTCGGCCGGCCCGACGTGCACGCCCATGCGCACGCTCAGGGGACCCGTCAGCGTCGGCCACTCGGCGGCCGTCAGGGCGCGTTGAGCGGCAACGGCTGCCGCGATCGAGTCGCCGGGCAGGGCAAACGCCGCCTGAAACGCATCACCGATGACCTTGAAGGCGATTCCGCCGTTGGCCGCAATGGCGTGACGAAGCGCGGCATGGTGGATGGCCACGGCTGTCTTCATCGCCTCCGGGTGTTGCTCCCAGAGGGGGGTGCTGCCCTCGATGTCGGTGAACAAGAAGGTCACCGTGCCATGAGGAAGTTCGGTCAGGGTTTGATGTGTCTGTGTGTTCGTCATCGCGGCAATCCGCCTCGTGTTCACGCGATTGTCGGCCCCTGCAAGAGATGATAGGCGCGTTTTTCTGGCTGCGGGGCCCCGACCTCCGGCGGCCGACCGGATCTCGTTCCCGGGCCACTGCTGCGGGCAGGGGGTCTCGTTGCCTGGCGCCTCCAGGTCGATACGTTTTCATTGACAATTCTATGGCCAGACCCTATACTGATCTTGAATTGTCATTTGTCGCAAGCCTTTGGACAAACAACCCGCCGGCTCGATTGAGCGGCGATCGAACGGTCTACCTGCCCGACCCACCGCCGGGCCCGGCGCACGGACGGCTTGCTGCAGTGATGCCGGACCGTGGCAGGGACGCCTGTGCGCAAGGGCAATCCATCCTGCCGATTTCTTCTCTTGACGCCGACTCTTCGGCACGCCTGTTTTGCTTTCCAAGCCCGGCTTGAATGACGGGCTCCGCGAGACGTCGCGGGTCTGAAAGTGTATCGTCGTGATCAAGGAGGTGTTCCCTGGCGAACGACATCCGACCCTGACCCACTGAGCGAAGCACGCACCGCGCCATCACTGGACGGTTACACCGCAAGGATTTGAGGAGGATCGCATGAAGAAGAGTCGGTTGCATCAAGCAACGCTGTTCATGTCGGCTCTGACGCTGGCCCTGTCATCGTGTGCGCCCGCGGCGCCCACGTCCGCGCCGGTGCCGACCGAGGCGCCGGCCGAACCCACGACCGCGCCGGTCGAGGCGACCCAGGCCCCGGTGGTCGAGGCGACAACGGCCCCGGCCCTCGAAGGCTGGCGTGCCCTCGACGCCTACGCGCCGTACCCCGAAAAACTCGCGCTCACCCTGGTCAAGGGCGGGCAGGAGAACGCCTCGCTGCTGCCCGAGGGCGAGACGATCGAAGACAACCGTGACCTCAAGTACATCGAGGACACGCTCAACATCGACATCAGCTATTCGTGGGTGGTCCCGAGCGACAGCTACAGCGACAAGCTGAACCTGGCGATCTCGAGCGGCGACATCCCGGATGCCATGATCGTCAGCCCGATTCAGCTCCAGCAGCTGGTCGAGGCTGGTGTGCTCGAAGACATGACGCCCTACGTCGAGAAGTACGCCAACGCCGACATCCTCGAGAACTACGGCCAGACCGACGGCGTGGCTCTGCAGGCCGCGACGATCGGCGGCAAGGTCTGGGGCGTGCCGAACGTCCAGCCGCAGGCCGATGCCCCGCTGATGGTCTGGGTCCGGCAAGATTGGCTCACCAAGCTCGGTCTCGACGCCCCGCAGACCGTCGACGACGTCGAGGCGATCGCCAAGGCGTTCATCGAGCAGGACCCCGACGGCAACGGCGAGGCCGACACCTACGGCCTGACCGGCACGCTCAACCCCGTGATGGTGCCGAGCAACCTGCACGGTTTTGACGTGATCTTCAACGCCTATGGCGCCTTCCCGACCCTGTTCCACAAGAACGCGGACGGCCAGATCGTTTACGGATCGGTGCAGCCTGAAGCCAAGGAGGCTTTGGCCCGCCTGGCGCAGATGTACAAGGACGGCGTGATCGATCCCGACTTCGCCACGAAGAACACCGACGCCTCGAACGAGATCGTGGTCAGCGGCCGGGCCGGCATCATGATCGGCCCGTGGTGGATCTCCTGGTGGCCGCTGAACGACTCGGTCAAGAACGACCCCAACGCCGATTGGCAGCCGTTCATGATCAAGGACAACAAGGGCGCCTACACGTACTCGATGGGCGACTACACGAACAGCTTCGTGGTCGTCAAGAAGGGGTACGCGCATCCCGAGGTCGTGGTCAAGATCCTCAACATTCAGAACGACCTGAGCTACGGCTTCAACGACGCCCCGCAGTATTACCCGAACTTCAACGAGATCTGGAACATGCTCTTCCCGATCCCGTTCCTGATCGAGCAGCCGTATGTGGTCGAGCGGATGGGCCGCGACTATCAGTCGGCCCTCGACGGGGCGGTCTCGCCCGACACGTTCGGCGACGCGATGAAGATCGAGTACAAGCAGATCCAGGACGACATCGCGACCCCGCGCGCCGACGCCGCCAACTGGGCGACGCGGATGGCGCGCCTGAACGCCGCGCTGCTGCTGGCCGGCGGATACAATGAAGTGCGCTCCGACCCGAGCGCGGTGCGGTTCTACTCGGTCGACCCGAACTGGCCGTCGCTCAAGAAGATGGAAGAAGAAGCGCTTCTGCTGATCATCACCGGCGCGGAACCGGTCGATTACTTCGACACGTTTGTGCAGCAGTGGAATGAAAGCGGCGGCGCCGCCCTGTTGGAGCAGATGAACAAGTAACCGTCTTGTTTGAGCCACAGAACGGGGTGCGCCCAGTCTGGGCGCACCCCGTTCTGCGCGGCCCGCCCGCCGGCAAGGAGCCTCATGCAACGGAAATCCGATACGCTGGCGTACTACCTGATGAGCCTGCCCGGCCTCGTGCTGCTGATCGCCTTCACCTTCGTCCCGCTCATCTACTCCGTTATCGCCTTTCAGAAATTCAACCCGGCGCTCGGCATCCAGAACTCGCCCTGGATCGGCTTCGATAACTTCACCTTCCTGCTGCGCATCCGGGATGCCTGGGAGGTGTTCGGGAACACGCTCTTCATCGCGACCTGGAAGATCGTGCTGATCTTGATCGTGGCGGTCACGTTCGCGTTGCTGCTGAACGAGGTGCGGTTCGCCACCGCGAAACGCGCGATCCAGACCATGGTGTACCTGCCGCACTTTCTCTCGTGGGTCATCCTGGCCGGGATCCTGCGCACGATCCTGGCGCGTGACGGCATGGTCAACGACTTCCTCGGGCTGTTTGGCGTGGGCCCGATCCCGTTTCTGGGTCAACCCGCGATCTTCCCGTGGGTGATGATCGGCAGCGACATCTGGAAGGAGTTCGGCTTCGAGGCCATCATCTATCTGGCCGCCCTGACCTCGATCGACCCGACGCTCTATGAGGTGGCCGAGATGGACGGCGCCAACCGGTTCCAGAAGATGCTCTACATCTCGTTGCCCAGCATCACACCCACGATCGTGCTTGTGGCGTCGCTGGGCATCAGCAACGTGTTGAACGCCAACTTCGACCAGATCTACAACCTGTACAGCCCGATCGTGTACTCCACCGGCGACGTGCTCGATACCTACGTCTTCCGGGTGGGCCTGATCCAGGGCCAGTACAGCATCGGCACCACAGTCGGCCTGCTCAAGACCGGCGTGTCGCTGGTGCTGATCGGCGTCTCTTATTGGGTGGCGGATCGCTTCGCCAACTACCGAATCTTCTAAGGCAAAGCCATGGTCACCTCACGCCGACCCATCGACCGTGCCGTCGACATCACCATCACCGTCGTGCTGTTGCTCCTGGCGGCGACGGCGTTCTTGCCGTTGATCAACACCCTGGCGATCTCGCTCAGCAGCAAATCCGCAGTCACCGGCGGCCTGGTCTCGCTCTGGCCGGTCGGCTTCAACCTGTTTTCGTACGAGTACATCATCCAGGACGAGAAGTTCTGGCGCGCCTTCGGGGTGTCGCTGCTGCGTGTGGCCCTGGGCGCCTCGCTGAACTTCGTGCTGACCGTGCTGACGGCCTTCCCGCTTTCGCGCGCCACGCGCGCTTTCCCGGCGCGCAACGTGTTTATGTGGCTGATGGTCATCGGCATGATCCTCAACGTCGGGGTGGTGCCCTGGTATCTGACGATCAGCAACTACGGCCTGATCGACTCGATCTGGGCCCTGGTGCTCCCGACCGCGCTGCCGATCTGGAACGTCATCATCATGATGAACTTCTTCCGCAACATCCCGAAAGAGCTGGATGAGGCGGCGCGCATCGACGGGGCCAACCCCTGGCAATTGCTCTGGTACGTCTATCTGCCGACGTCGCTGCCGGCGATGGCGACCGTCACGCTGTTCAGCGTGGTCGGCCACTGGAACTCGTTCTTCGACGGCCTGATCCTGATGAACAACCCCGACAACTATCCGCTGCAGACCTATATCCAGCAGCTGGTGATCGCACAGCGTCTGGGGCTGCAGGGCGGGCAGGCGCAACTGCTCGGCAAGCTGTCGAACAACACGCTCAACGCCGCCAAGCTCTTTATCGCCATGATCCCGATCCTGGCGGTGTATCCCTTCCTGCAGCGCTATTTCATCCGCGGCATCATGCTCGGCGCCGTGAAGGAATAGACACGCAAAAACGAAGCAGCCCGTGAGGCGAGCCAGGTTCGCCCCACGGGCTGCTTCGTTTTTACGGCTAGGCGCGAGAAAACCGGATCAGGTGTTTCGATTCGCCATGGATGAAGAGCCGCGCCACGGCGCCGGCTTCGCGCTCGGTCTCCTGCGGGCCAAGGCCGACCACCTGCGGGTACCAGCCGGTGGTCTCGAGCAGACGCACCGGCGTCGTCCAGCTCCCCGGGCTGAGGTCGGGCGAGAGGCTAATATAGAGCGCCTCCTGCTTCCAGCGCGGGTCGATCGCGTGGTTCATCAGGATCACGTACTGCTGCAGGTGCGTGTTCCAATGCACGGACGGGCCCCAGAGCGTGTCGGGCTCCGGGCTGTACCAGCCGGCGCGCACCGGCACGATCGGCGTGACGGGGCCGTTCAGACCGGGCGCGTTCCAGCCGCCGGCATGCCACTTGACCACCTTGCCGACCGGGCCCTGCCGATCGGCGTACCGCATGCGCGCTAACGCGATGCCCTGTTGGGCGACGTCTTTGTAGTACGTGCCGAAGAGGAAGTAGAAGTATTCGCCGGCGCGGTCGAGGATGACCGAGAAATCGCCGTTGCCGCCCGCGAACCAGAAGTTGCGGCCCTCGAGATGCAGGGTCTCGGCCCCGCCGGCCAGGATCAGGCCGAGGTCGTCCCAGCTGACGCCGTTGTCGTACGACACGGCCGCGCCGATGAAGGGCGCCGTCATCGGGAACTGGCGGCCCTGATGATATTCGTCGGGCACGTAATGCGCGGGCTCGTTGTGGTACCAGCCGTAGAGTGTGCCGTCCGGGTCCTGATGCACCGACTCGATCCAGCGCCCGCCGTCGCGCCAGGCGTTGTACACGATCGGCGTGCCGCGGGTCATGTGCTCGACGTCCACGCCCGACGAGCGCACGGGATGGCCGGTGGAGTTCAGGATGTGCATCTGTCCGCCGGCCCACCAGATCGGGCTGTTGCAGTCGGTGTTGCTCGGGAACTTGAGCGGCGGCGCGTCTTCCAGCGTGACTTGCACGTCGTCTACGGTCACTGAGTCGATCGTCATTGCACCATCTCCTTGGGACCTGTCAGGTCTGTTATGTCATCGCCCATCATCGTTCGGGACGGGATCCGCGTCGATCAGGTGCGCGTCGTGCGCCTGGAGAGCGACACCCTGATCGTCGAGGTCTCGCCCGAGACCGGCGGTCGCCTCACGCGCCTGACCCACACCGGCCTCGGCCGCGACTTCCTGTGGCGCAACCCGCGGGTGAGCCTCGCGCCCGCGGCGCCCGGCGCCGCTTACGATCCGAACTTCTACGGCGGCATCGACGACGTCCTCCCGGGTGACGTGCCCGAGGTCATCGATAGGCTGGCCTGCCCCGATCACGGCGAGATGTGGACGCTGGCGCTCGAGGCCGTGATCGAGGGCGGGGCGCTGACCCTGCGCGGCCGGTTGCCGATCTGGGGCCTCGCGGTGACCAAGCGCGTGTCGCTCCGTCCTGCGGCGCCCTGGGTCGATCTCGACTACGTGATCGAGAACCGATCGGGCGCGCGGCGGGTCTTCCTGTGGAAGCCGCACGTCGCGCTCGCCATCGAGCCCGGCGATCAGATCGTCTGTCCGGCGCGGACCGCTACGGTCGCCGACCCGGCCTGGTCGCGTTGGGGCGCGGCGCCGGCCTTCGCATGGCCGCACGTCGCCGGTGCGCGCGCGGACCTCATCCCGCCGACCGACGGCACCACCGACTTCCTGTTTCTCTCCGGGCTGCGGGCCGGCCGCGTCGGGCTGGCGCGACCGACGGCGGGCTGCGAGCTGGCCATCGACTTCGACAACGCCGTGTTCCCGTACGTGTGCGTCTTCGCGTCCTACGGCGGGCTCGACGGGCACGTCACCGCCATCCTTGAACCGTGCACGGCGATGCCGCTCTCGGTCGTCGAGGCCGCGCGCCTCGGCCAGTGCTCGGTGCTCGAGCCCGGCGCGCGTCTGACGACCCGGCTCTCGATCTACGCCGGCCCGCCGCTCAACCCGCGAACCTAGGCTCGGGCAGGCCGCGCCCGGCGTCGCGGATCCGGAACAGGCTCCCGGCGAGCGGCGCGGCGGCGCGCTCGGCCGGCGGGATCTCGCAACACGCCGAGGTCACGTACAAGTCCTCCAGGCTCGGCCCGCCGAAGGCCAGGCTGGTCGGGTATTGCACAGGCACCGGGATCGTTCGCTCGAGCCGGCCGGCCGGGTCATAGCGCTCCAGACAGGATCCGTCCCAGACGGCGACCCAGATGAAACCCTCGGCGTCGACAATCAGACCATCGGGCACACCGCGCTGCCCGGTCCGGTCGACGAACACGCGCCGGTTAGCGATATCGCCGCGGGCCAGGTCGAAGTCGTAGGCGTAGATCAGGCCCGGCACCGAGTCGACGTAGTACATCACGCGATCGTCGCGGCTCCAACCGATGCCGTTCGAGATCGTGATGCCCGTCTCTTTGAGCTGGATCGTCCCGTCGGGGTCGAGGCGGTACAGGTTGTTGCTCTTGTCGCCGAGCGTGCCGGCCCAGAAGCGGCCCGCGCGATCGACGGCGCCGTCGTTGAAGCGGCTCTGGGGCCGGTCGGCCTCCGGGTCGCCGATCGGGGTCAGCGTCGTTGTGGCGGGATCGAAGAACGCGAACCCGCGGTCGGTGGCCAGCACCAGCCGGCCCGAACGAGTCAGCCCCAGGGCGCCGAGCAGATCGCCCACGGGCGTCACGGTGTGGGCGCCCGACACCGGCTCGAGGGTGTGATAGCGCCGGCCATCGATGTCGACCCAGTACAACAGCCCGGCCTCGCCATCCCAGATCGGGCCTTCGCCGAGTTCGTCGTTCGCGGCCAACACCAGCTCAACGTCGTTCGACATCGCGTCCCTCCGAAGGTCGCTCATGCCAGCTTGAGCAGGACCGACTCTTCTTCGTCGAGGCCCGCGAAGTGCAGGCCCTCGGTCATCAACTCGCGGCCCGGCTTCTGCACGCCCGGCTCGCCCTCCAGCCCCGCGATCGTGTAGAGCCGGTCGGGCTCGAGATCCTGCAGCCGGATGGCGCGCTCGGGCTCGGCCCCGGGCAGGCGGAAGACGAAGAGCAGGTGTTCGGATTTGTCGGGCAGGCTGTACTGGAACGCCGGCCAGCGCTCGCCGGCTCCGCTGCGCAGCGGTTGATCGGTCAGCCGGTAGAGATCGGCGTCTTTCGTGAAGCGGCGTACTTGCTCCTTGTAGAGCGTGATGTGCTCGAGCGAGCGCTGCGCCATCCAGTCGGGCATCTTCGGCAGCTTCTGCGAGAGCCCGAACAGCCCGAGCATCGAGATCCGGCAGTAGTAGTCCCAGATCTTGCGCGTGAACGCCGGATCATGCGGGTTGAAGGTCTGATAGGGCGGGGGATTGAGGTTGCGCCACTCGCTGTAGGTCCAGTGCAACAAGACGTCGGGGGCGAGCATGGTGCTGGCGCCCCAGAAGATCTGCAGGTCATGGACGGCCCAGTCGGGGTCGGAGAGAAAGACCACCGACGTATAGCGCATCAGGCCGAGGTCGATCCGCAGACCGCCCGACGAGCAGTTCTCGAGGACCACCTCGGGGTGCTCGCGGCGCACGCGGGCCAGGGTCTTGTAGTAGCCGGTGATGTGCTCGAAGTGGCCGTCGCCCGCGCCGTGGCCGTGGTCGGTGCGATTGCAGCCGGCGCCGGCGTCGAGGTTGTAGTCGACCTTGATCCAATCGGCCCCGTACTCGACGATCAGGCGCGTCAGGGTCTGATACGCCCACTCCTGCACGGCCGGGTTGCCGAAGCACACGCAGCCGACGCGTTCGCCGTCGCGCAGCGCCACGTACTCGGGATGGTCGCGCGCGACCTGCGCCTCGGTGCCCAGCCCTTCGATCTCGCACCAGATGCCGAACTTCATCCCGGCGGCGTGCACCTTGTCGCTCAAGGCACGGATGCCGCTGGGGAAGCGGGCCTCGTTGACGCGGTGCCAGTCGCCGCGGTAGTGCTCCCAGAACGTCCCGGCCTCGGCCGGCCCGAACCAGCCGGCGTCGAGCGTGCACACCTCGAAGCCCATCGGCTCCGCCAGCTGGACGTTTTGGGCGAAGACCGACTCGTTGATCTCGGCGTCTTCGTACGGCCACCAGTGGTTCCACTCGACCGGCACGCGGCTCGAGAAGGCATTGCGCGCGTACCAGTGCCTGCGTCCGACGCGCGCATACGTTTGCGACACGGTGTTCAGGTCGCCGCCGAGCACAAGCACGACCGGCGGGCTGGCGACCGTCGCGCCGGGTTGGAGATCCTTGAAGAACTCCCAGTCGTTCAGGCCGCCGCTCAGGCGCCGGCCACCGGAGGCCAGCGGCTCGAGCCGAAGCACCCAGTTCCCGGACCAGGCCACCGCGCCCGAGCACACGCGGCCTTCGCCGTCGAAGAGCGCGAACCAGGGGTGGTTGCCCTTCGAGGAGCGCCCCGAGCGCGACTCGAGCCGCACCGGTTCGTTCAGCGCGCGACGATGCGGCTCGAATTCGCTCCCCCACGCGCCGGTGTAATACATGAGATCGGCGGCGCGGGCAGGCAGGTTGATGGCCAGCGAGTCGAGGCGCTCGACCCGGATCGGCGCCGCGCCGGTGTTGACGATCTCGAGCCAGCTCTCGATCACGGCCGTGTCATCGAAGACCCGCAGGTGTTGGGTGATGGTGAAACCGGGGCCGCCGAAGCGCAAGGTCGCCTGGCGGACGCCGTCCACCGGGCCGTCGACGGCGGCGTGCTCGAGCGCGAGCGTGCGCGCGTCCCAGACCTTGCCGTCGAGCGTGGCCGCGAACAGGTCGGACGGCGTTTGAGGATCCAACCAGGACACGCCGTCGGCCGAGAGCTGGTCGACGGTCAGGCGCCCCGCGACGGGTGAGAGGCGCAACGAGAGGCTGCGGTTCGAGAGATCGATGATGGAAGGGGTCATGTCAGGTCTGCGAGACGGGACGACCCGCGTCGGCGCGCAACTTCAGCATGCGCTCCTTGCGGATCTGATGGATACGTTGGTTGAGGAAGGCGACGGATTGCTCGTCGATCTGGAAGTTGACGATCACGTCCGGCGCGCGGCCGGTGAGCGCCGTCACTTCGTCGGCGCTCGTGTGGGTCACGACGAAATGATCGCTCTGCGCCGCCAGCTGCCGCACGCGGTCCTGCTCTTCGACGGACGCGGCCTCGACCACCCACTCCGAGCGGTACCCGCTCAGGATGTGCCTGAGCATGTGGGCCGTGGCCTGGTTGGTGCACACCAGACCGATCCGGTTCTTCGGGAAGCGCGCGATCCGCAGCATCGAGTCCGGCGCGACGCGCGTCTCGATGCCCACGACTTTCTCGGTCGAGTAGCCGAGCCCGCTGATCGTCTCCGTGATCTCCGCCAGGTGGTGATAGGTCGTGATGATCAGATCGTGTCGCTTAAGGATCGCGACCGGGTCGGCGTAGAAGTGGGGCAGGTTGTGATACTCCACCGGCATCCCGAGCACCTCGATCAACCGGCGACCCATTTCGATCGTGTCATGGTCGTTGCACTCGAAGAAGATCGGGTCGACCTTGCTGTGCCCGAGTACCTCGGCGATCGCGCTCTCCCACAGGTCGAGCATCTCGCTCGACGTCACACCGGCCGCCATCTCCTGCCAGGCCAGCTCGACCGACTGGCGCTGAAAGTAGTCGAGCAACTCGGCGCGGGATTTCGTACCCGCCTGGCCCGCGCGCTTGACCGTGTAGCCGCGCCGCCCGCTGTCGTTGTTGACGACGCCGAGCTCTTGGAGCATGTGATAGGCCTTGTTGACCGTGTTGCGGTTGGAGCCCAGATCGTCGGCCAGCTTGCGGACGGGGGGCAGGCGGTCGCCCGGCGAGAGCTGGCCGGTCGTGATCCGGTGCAGGATCGCCTGGGTGACGGATTCAGCGGTGACGAGTTCTTTGGCCATGGGGCTCCTTGTCATCTGTGGTCAAGCCTCGACGCTTGCGTCATTGTCTTATGGCTTGCGACAAATGACAATCCACGATAGTATAATCAAAATCGAAGTCGCTGCACAGTGGGCAGGTTCCAGCGCAAAAACAAGGGCCTCGTTTTTGCGCTCCCCGTCCGACCGGTCAGCGACTTAGTATCGCTCAAGATCCGGCAAACCCAACACCCCATGACCACTCCAAACCCTGCTGGCGAAGGCCGTTTGCGACGCGTGATCATCACGGGCGCCTCATCGGGCATCGGCAAGGCCACGGCCGAGCGTTTCGCGCATGAGGGCTGGGCCGTCTGTCTTGTGGCGCGGCGCGAGGCGTTGCTGCGCGAGATCGTGGCCGGTCTGCCCGGTGGTCCGCACCTGGTCTGCCCCGGCGCGTACGAGCACCCGGAGACGGCCGAACGCCTCGAGGCGCTGGTGCGGTCGAGTTGGGGCGGCCTCGAGGTGCTGGTTAATAACGCCGGCGTCTCGATGAGCGCGCCCGTGGTCGGCTCTGCGCTGGCCGAGTGGCGCAAGCCGTTCGACATCATGGTCGACGGCGCCGTGGCGATGTCGCGGTTGGCCGCCGATCTGATGAGCGGACCCGGGCGCATCATCCACGTCACCTCGATCCACGGCGAGCGCGTGGAGGTCGAAGCCGGCGCGTACGCGATGGCCAAGGCCGCGATCAACCATTACTGCCGCAGCCTTGCCCTCGAGCTGGCGCCGCGCAACATCCTGGTCAACGCCATCGCCCCGGGTTTCATCGACACGCCGATGAGCGTGGCCGACGGCGTCAATGAACTGGAGACCGAGTGGTTCCGCCAGAACTACGTCGACGGCCACCACCTGCCGTTGCGTCGCGCCGGCCGGCCCTCGGAGATCGCGGGCGTGGCCTACTTCCTGGCGGGGCCCGACGCCACGTACCTGACCGGGCAGGTGCTCACCGTCGACGGTGGGCTCACCATCACCTTCTGACGTCCATCATGCGCGCCATCGACTCCATCGACTTCTTCTACCTGTCCATGCCCGAGATCCTGGATATCGCGGACGGCGGACAGGATGCCGTCCTCGTTCGCGTCGTGGCCGGCGACCAGGTCGGGTGGGGCGAGTGCGAGGCATCGCCGCTGGTGACGATCGCCAGCCTGGTCTGCCCGATGTCGCACAGCGCGTGCAAGCCCGTGCAGGCCTCGGTGCTTGGCCAGACCTTCGACGGCCCGGCCGACATCGCGCGGATCCATCGCCAGGTGCGCCAGAGCAGCATGGATCTGCTTCAGGCCGACCACGCGCTCTCGGGCATCGACATCGCGCTGTGGGACCTGCTCGGCAAGATCCGGCAGCAGCCGGTGTACGAGCTGCTGGGCTTCACGCGGGCCTATCCGAAGACCCCGTATTGTTCGCTGCTCTTCGGGGACACGCCGCAAGAGACCTTCGCGAAGGCCCGCCAGGCGCAGCAAAAGGGCTACCGGGCCTTCAAATTCGGCTGGGGACCGTTCGGCCACAACGAGCTAGAAGACGACGTCGACCAGGTGCGCGCGGCGCGCGAAGGGGTCGGCCCCGACGGCATCCTGTGCGTCGACGCCGGCACGGTCTGGGACACCGATCTGAACGCCGCCGCCCAGCGCCTTGAGGTGCTTGAGGCGTGTTCGGTCACGTGGCTCGAGGAGCCCTTTCACACCGGGGCGCTCAGCGTATATCGCGAACTGGCCGGCTGCGCCCGCGGCGTCCGGCTCGCCGGCGGCGAGGGCGCGCATAACGAGCACATCGCCGAGCAGATGATCGACTACGCCGGGATCGGCTACGTCCAGATCGACGCCGGCCGGGTCGGCGGCATCACGTCGGCGGCGCGCGTCTTCCGCCACGCCCAGGCGCGCGGCGTCACCTTCGTCAATCACACCTTCACGTCGCATCTGGCGTTGAGCGCCTCGTTGCAGGCGTATGCCGGGGCCGCCGACCACACGCTGTGCGAGTACCCGGGCGAGTTGACGCCGCTGGCCCACGATCTGACGCTCGAGCATCTGGTGCCGGACGCTCACGGCGAGATCAACGTGCCCGAGCGACCGGGTCTCGGCCTCGCACCCGACCCGGCCATCGTCCGGCGCTATCTGGTCGAGGCCGAAGTCAGCGTCAACGGCCGCACCCTTTATCGAACACCGGCCCTGTAGGGTCGCGACACCCCGATGTCGCTCGAGCCCGCCCGGGGCCCGAGCCCCTTGAGGAGCCTGACCATGACCCAGCGTTTTGACGAACGAGTGGCGATCGTCACCGGCGGCGGTAGCGGCATCGGTGAGGCGATCGCGCTGCGCCTCGCGGCCGAGGGCGGACGCGTGATCGTCTTCGATCGCGAGCCCGCAGCCGTGGAACGCGTGCGCGCCCAACACAAACTCGAAGCCTTCCAGGTCGACGTCACCGATGAGGCGACTGTCGAGGCCCGCATCGCGCACATCGCCGGGCGCTACGGGCGGCTGGACATCGTGGTCAACAGCGCCGGGATCGTCGGTCCCACGGCCACGAACATCACGGCTTATCCTTCCGCAGAATTCCTGCGGGTGTTGAACATCAACCTGAACGGGTCGTTCTACGTCACCAAACACGCGATCCAGGCGATGCTCCCGCGCAATTACGGCCGCGTGTTGCTCCTGGCGTCGATGGCGGGCAAGGACGGCAACCCGGGCATGGCCGGCTACGCCACGGCCAAAGCCGGCGTGATCGGCCTGGTCAAGGCGATCGGCAAGGAGTACGCCGAGACCGGCATCACGGTCAATGGCATCGCGCCGGCCGTCATCCGCACGCCGATGAACGAGAAGACGGCGCCCGAGCAGCTGCGCTACCTGACCGACCGGATTCCGATGAAGCGGCTGGGCACGGTCGACGAGGCCGCGGCGCTCGCCTGCTGGATCGTGTCGGAGGAATCGAGCTTCACAACCGGCTTCATCTTCGACCTCTCCGGAGGGCGCGCGACGTACTAGCCCGGACCCGCCTCCGGTTTGCTGCCGAAGAACCTGAGTTATCCTGTGCTCCGTGGCCCGCGCCGCGGAGCACTTCAGTCTCTGCAGCACCGCTAACCTGTGGCCACTTCAAGAAGGAATACTCCACTCATGCCGATCGGCACCCTCAATGACTGGGAGAACCCGCAGCTGGTCTCCAGGAATCGTCTTCCCGCGCACGCCTGCAGCGTGCCCTTTCCGGATGAAGCGACGGCGCTACGCCGCGACTCGCTGGGCTCGCCGTGGTGGCGCAGTCTGGACGGCGCCTGGCGCTTCCAGTTGCTGCCGAACCCTTCGGCCGCCCCGGCCGGTTTCTTCGAGCCGGGCTTCGATGCCTCGCACTGGGACGACATCGAGGTGCCCGGCAGCTGGCCGCTGCAGGGCTACGACCGCCCGCACTATTGCAACATCAAGATGCCGATCCCGCACACGCCGCCGACGGTGCCGGCCGACGACAACCCGACCGGGCTGTACCGGCGCGAGTTCGACCTGCCCGCCGATTGGGCGGGTCGCCGCGTGATCCTGCGGTTCGGCGGCGTCGATTCTGCGTTCTACGTCTGGGTCAACGGCCACGCCGTCGGCTTCAGCAAAGACGCGCGGCTGCCGGCCGAGTTCGACATCACCGATGTGGTGCGCCCGGGCGTCAACACCGTGACGACCAAGGTGATCCGCTGGTCGGATGGATCGTTCGTCGAAGATCAAGACCAGTGGCGTCTGGCCGGCATGTACCGCAGCGTGACGATCTACGCGCTGCCGCAGGTACACCTCGCGGATGTCTTCGCCAAACCCAGCCTCGACGCCGCCCTCAAGACCGGGCAGCTCACCGTCGTTGCGCAGATCGGCGGGGGTTGGGAGGGCGCGGCCGGGTACCGCGTCGAGATGCAGTTGTTCGATTCGGCCGGCGCGCCCGTCTTCGACGCCTACGTGGGCCAGGCCTTTCAGCCGACCGAGTACGACCTGCCGCGTGTGACGCTGGCTCAACTGGTGCCCGCGCCGCGGCTGTGGTCGCATGAGGCGCCGAACCTGTACACGCTGGTCGTGGTCCTGCGCGCGGCCGACGGGCAGGCCGTGCAGTACGTGTCGTGCCGGGTCGGCTTCCGGCGGATCGAGTTGGGCCGGCGCGAACTGCTGATCAACGGCCGGCCCGTGTACATCCGCGGCGTCAACCGCCACGAGCACGACGACCGCCGGGGCAAGGCGTTGACGCTCGAGTCGATGCTGGCCGACATTCGTCTGATGAAGCAGCACAACATCAACGCGGTGCGCACCTCGCACTACCCGAACGACGAGCGCTGGTACGACCTGTGCGACGAGAACGGCCTGTACGTGTGGGACGAGGCCAACATCGAGTCCCATGCGCTCTACAACCGGTTGTGTCACGATCCGGCGTGGCGCACGGCCTTCCTCGAACGCGGCGCGCGCATGGTCGAGCGCGACAAGAACCATCCCTCGGTCGTGATCTGGTCGCTGGGCAACGAGTCGGGTTATGGCGTCAACCACGACGCTCTTGCGGGTTGGATCCGCGGCTACGACCCGTCGCGGCCGTTGCACTACGAGGGCGCGATCGCCGGCAACTGGCGCGGCGGGCGGCTGGCGACCGACCTGGTCTGCCCCATGTATCCGTCGATCGAGCGCCTGGTCGACTTCGCCGTGGCCGCCGACGACCCGCGCCCGTTGATCATGTGCGAATACGCCCACGCCATGGGCAACTCGGCCGGCAACCTGAAGGAGTATTGGGACGCGATCGAAGGCCATGCCGGTCTGCAGGGCGGCTTCATTTGGGACTGGGTCGATCAGGGCCTGGTCAAGATCGCCGACGACGGTCGACCGTACTGGGCCTACGGCGGCGACTTCGGCGACGTCATCAACGACATGGACTTCTGTCTGAACGGCCTGGTATTTCCGGACCGCACGCCGCACCCGGCGATGGCCGAGGTCCGCAAACTGTTTCAGCCGCTGGCCGTCAGGGCCGTCGACCTGAGCCGTGGCGCGTTCGAAGTCGTCAGCAAGCGCGACTTCACCACGCTGGGCGACCTGCGCGGCACGTGGGAGCTGGCGGTCGACGGCAGCGTGGTCCAGCGCGGCGCGCTGCCGACCCTTCGCACCCGGCCCGGCCGCGCCGACCCGATCCTGATCCCGTTCAGCCGGCCGCTCGTGGCACCGGGCGCAGAGTGTTTCCTGACGCTGCGCTTCACGCTGGCCGCCGCGACCTCGTGGGCCGAGGCCGGTCACGAGGTCGCCTGGGAGCAATTCCAGGTGCCCGTCGGCGCTGCGCTCCCGGCGGCGCGTTCGTCGCGGGGCGGGGCGCTGACCGTCGTCGAGGCCGAAGGGCGCGTGGAGGTCAACGGGCCGCAGGGCGGCGTGGTCTTTGACCGCGCCACGGGCGATCTCGCCTCCCTCGACTGGCAGGGCGTGCGGTTGATCGAGGCCGGGCCGCGGCTCAACATCTGGCGCGCGGCCACCGACAACGACGGCTTCAAGTGGCGGTCCGACGAGCCCGGCAAGCTGCTGACTCGCTGGCTGCAGGCCGGCCTCGACCGTCTCGAGCGCCGTCTTGAATCCTTCAGCGTCGAACAGGCAGGGCCCGACCGGGTCGTCGTGAATGTCGAGCAGACGGCTCAGGCGCCCGGCCTTGAGTCGGCGGGCTTCCGGGCGGTCCTGACGTATCGCATCGACGGTGACGGCGCGGTTCGGATGGACCTGCAGGTGACGGCCTTCGGCGACCTGCCGCCGCTGCCGCGACTGGGCGTGTCGCTCGTGATGCCCGCAGGCTTCGAGACCTTCACGTGGTTCGGGCGCGGGCCCGAGGAGAGCTACCCCGACCGCAAGGCCGGCGTGCCGATGGGCCGCTACGCGGGATCCGTCGACGATCAGTTCGTGCCCTACGTCATGCCGCAGGAGAACGGCAACAAGACCGACGTCCGTTGGGCGGCGCTGCGCCGCGCCGATGGGCTCGGCCTGCTCGTGATCGGCGAGCAACCGCTGCAGGTCTCGGCCGCGCACTACACGGCCGATGATCTCTATGCCGCCCTGCATCATCACGAACTCGTGCGGCGCCCCGAGGTGATCGTGAACCTCGACCTGCTGCAATGCGGTCTGGGCGGCGCGTCGTGCGGGCCCGGGACGTTGGACTCGTACCTCGTCCAGCCCGGCGCCTATCAGTGGTCGCTTTGGCTGCGGCCGATCGAACCCGGCGACGCCTTGACGCAGGTCAGCCGCGCCTGAGCGTCGAAACAATCCCATTACAATGGGGCATCGTCCGGCGGGTGTGGGTCAGAACCGGTTCTGGCCCACACCCGCCGCGAGGCCTCTCCATGCCCCTTACACACACTCAACTCCGACACGCCATCGAACAGGATCTCACGGGCAATGTGCTGCCGTTCTGGCGGCGGCACACGCCGGACCGCGCCAACGGCGGTTTCGTCGGCGCCCTGACCAACGACCTCCAGGTGCGCAACGACGTGCCGCGCAGCGCCGTCGTCTGCGGGCGCATCCTGTGGACCTTTGCGGCCGCCTATCGCCTGTACGGCGATCCGGCCGACCTGGACATGGCCCGACGTGCTTACAAGGAGTTGACCGAACGCTTTTGGGACCCGGTCCATCAGGGCGTGTACTGGAGCATCGACGCTCAGGGCCGGCCGGTCGACCCGCGCAAGCACAGCTACGCCCAGGCCTTCGCGATCTACGGGTTGAGCGAGTTCTACCGCGCCACGCAGGACCCGCGCAGCCTGGCCCTGGCGCAGACGCTGCAGGCGCTGCTCGAGCAGCACGCCGCCGAGCCCGTGCACGGCGGCTATCTCGAGGGCAACAACCAGACCTGGGGCCCGTTGGCCGACATGCGCTTGAGCTCGATCGAGCCGCAGTGCCGCAAGTCGATGAACACGCTCCTGCATATCCTCGAGGCCTACACCAACCTGCTGCGCGTGTGGGATGACCCGGCCCTGCGCGAGCGTCAGCGGGCGCTGTTGCGGATCTTCCTCGATCACGTCATCGATCCGCACACGCACGGCTTCCGATTGTTCTTCGAAGACGACTGGCGCACGCACCCGGAGCACGAGCACGTCTCGCCGGGGCACGACATCGAGGGCAGCTGGTTGCTGGTCGAAGCCGCCGAGGTGCTGGGCGACGCGGCGCTGCTGGCCGAGGTGCGGACCGTGGCCGTGCGCATGGCCGAGGCCGTGTTGACGCGCGGCCGCGACGCCGAGGGCGCCATCGTCTACGTCGTCACGCGAGAGGGCGTCGACCCCAACCGCCATTGGTGGTGTCAGTCGGAGGGCGTCGTGGGGTTCACCAACGCCTATGAGCTCTCGGGCGACGCGCGTTTCGCCGAGGCTGCGCGGCGCTGCTGGGAGATCATCGACCGGCAGTTCGTCGACCGCCGGAACGGCGAGTGGTTCAAGATCGTGCGCCCCGACGGGACGCCGGTGCCCGATCAAGTGAAGGTCGGCCCCTGGGAGTGCCCATACCACAACGCCCGGATGGGATATGAGATGTGCGCCCGATTGGCGCCCACGGAGAAACCAGAATGACCAACCCCGTCTTTGTCGAACGTCTCGGCCGTCTGCGCGCCCGTCTGGCCGAATTGACCACACGCCCGAACCGGGTCGACCGGCGCTGGGATAACGGCGTGTTCGAGCGCTGGGAAGATCCGGTGCTCACCGCCGCCCACGCGCCGCTCGAATGGCGCTACGACCTGAACCCGGCCACCAATCCCTATCTCATGGAACGGCTGGGCGTCAACGCGGCCTTCAACGCCGGCGCCATCGAGGTCGACGACAAGATCCTGCTCGTCGCGCGCGTCGAGGGCTACGACCGCAAATCCTTCTTCGCCGTCGCCGAGAGCGACAACGGCGTCGACGGCTTCACGTTCTGGGACGAGCCGATCGTCATGCCCGAGACCCGGGATCCGGACGTCAACGTCTACGACATGCGGCTCGTCAGGCATCAGGACGGCTGGATCTACGGCCAGTTCTGCACCGAGCGTCGCGACCCCAACGCGCAGCCCGGCGATCTCTCGAGCGCCGTGGCCCAGGCCGGGCTGGCGCGCACGCGCGATCTGAAGACCTGGGAGCGCCTGCCGGACCTCAAGACCGGCTCGCCGCAGCAGCGCAACGTGGTGCTGCATCCCGAATTTCTCGACGGCAAGTACGCGTTCTACACCCGGCCGCAGGACGATTTCATCAGCGCCGGCTCGGGCGGCGGAATCGGCTGGGGGCTGTCGGTCGGCATGAACCCGGCCGTCATCGACGCCGAGACCGTGATCGAGACGCGGGCGTACCACACGATCAAAGAGGTCAAGAACGGGCAGGGGCCGGCACCGCTCAAGACCGATCGCGGCTGGCTGCACCTGGCGCACGGCGTGCGCAACACCGGGGCCGGGCTGCGCTACGTGCTGTATCTCTTCCTGAGCGATCTGAACGAACCGTGGCGGGTGACCCATCAACCGGGCGGCTACTTCATCGCGCCCGAGTTCGACGAGCGCGTCGGCGACGTGTCCAACGTGGTGTTCAGCAACGGCTGGGTCGCCCGCGCCGACGGCACGGTGCTGATCTACTACGCCTCGTCCGACACGCGCATGCACGTCGCGACCTCCAGCGTCGAGCGTCTGCTGGATTACGTGACCCACACGCCGCCCGACGGGCTGCGCTCGGCGGCCAGCGTGCAGACCCGGCTGGAGCTGATCCGGCGCAACCGCGCCTGAGTTCAGCCGATCCGTACGAAAGGACGCCGGGCACGGGTCACGGCAAAGCCATAACCCGGGCACGGCGTCCTTTCGCGTCAAGACCCGGCGGGTTCGAGGCGGAAGACCGGCACGCGCTCGGCGATCGCGACGAAGGCATCGAGCGGCGCGTCTTTGTCCACCGGGATGTGCGGGCGCGCGCCCGGCGCGACCTGCAGATAGGCCTTGATCAGACGCGGTCGGTCGCCCACGGGCACCGGGATGAGCCGAACCTCCTCGCGCCGACCATGGATCAAACAGGCCCGGCCGTCCGCGGCCTCGACGTTGCGCACCCAGCGCGCGTCGGGCCCCAGCATCGAGGCCAGGTAGCGCTCACCATCCACGACGGCCATGACCAGCGGGAACTGGATCGTGCGCCCGGAGCGCCGACCGATCACTTCCAGCGTGACCCAGCGATTGGGCGCCACGCCGAGACCGTGCACGACCGCCCAGCCCGCGTTGAGCAGCCGGGCGAGGGCGCTCGGGCGCCCGTTTGGATAAAGCCGGTTCTTGAAGTCACTGGACATAGCATCCTCGCTTACTTACGATGTAAGTATACTAAGGCTTACGGCGTAAGTTGTCAAGCCGCGACCGGCGCCCGAATGGGGTATTGGCGGGTTCCGCCGACCCGGCGTAAACTTAGCCGGCTAACTATTAGTCGGCTAACAAAGCCGGGATCGGCCGTATGTCCAAAGTCTCGCCCCGAATGCTTGACCAACTGTTGGCGCAGGTCTCGCGGATGCACCATCACCGCGCGCATGAACTGTTCGGCCGGCTCGGCCTGTACCGCGGTCAGCCGCCGGTGCTCTTCGCGCTCTGGGAGCGCGACGGCCAGACGCTGGGCGAGCTGGCGCGCGTCGCGCGCGTCACGCCGGCGACGATGACGCGCATGATCCAGCGCATGGAGAAGGCCGGTTTCGTCCTCCGCAGACCCGACGCGGCCGATCAGCGCGTCTCGCGCGTGCACGTCACGCCGGCCGGGTTGGCCGTGCGCGTCAAGCTCGAGGCGGTCTGGGCGCAGATGGCGGCCGACTGTTCGGTGGGTCTGAGCGCCGCAGACCGGGCGGCGCTGCACGGCCTGTTGTTGCGCGTGCGTGACAACCTCACCCGCGCGATCGAAGACAAATCCTCGTTCTAGGGAAGATCGGTATGCACGCTGCGTTGAAATTGGCGCGTTATCTGAGGCCGTACTGGCGCTGGGTGTTGATCGCGCCCATGCTGATGGCGCTCGAAGTGGCGATGGATCTGCTCCAGCCGCGCATGGTCGAGCGCATCGTCGACGAGGGCATCGCACGGCTGGATCTGAACCTGGTGCTGGGCACCGGGCTGTTGATGTTCGGCCTGGCCGTGATCGGCGCGTTGGGCGGGATGAGCAACGGCTACTTCGCCGAGAAGACGGTGCAGGCCTTTGGCGCCGACCTGCGCGAGACGCTATTTCGCAAAGTCCAGACCTTTTCGTTTGGCGATCTCGAAGTGCTCGAGACCGGCCAGTTGATCACGCGGCTGACCAACGACGTCACGCAGGTGCAGGAGGCGCTGTTGATGGTGTTGCGTTTCATGGTGCGGGCGCCATTACTCCTGATCGGCAGCCTGATCATGGCCGTGATCACGTCGCCGCAGCTGGCCTTTCTGCCGCTGGTGCTGATGCCGATCGAGCTGGTCGCCGTGGTCTGGATCGTCAACCGTGCCACGCCCCTCTACACCCGGGTTCAGCAGCGGCTCGATGCGCTCAATCAGGTCATGCAGGAGAGCCTGGCCGGCGTGCGCGTGGTCAAGGCTTTCGTGCGCGCCCCGCATGAGGAGGCCCGCTTCGGTGTGGCGAACGCGGATCTGACGAACGATTCGGTCAGCGCGGCCCGCGTGGTCGCCGTGATGCCGGCCTTCATGATGTTCACGCTCAACGTCAGCATCATCGGCGTGCTGTGGTTCGGCGGCGTTCAGGTGACCCAAGGCGGCATGCAATTGGGCCAGGTGATCGCCTTCATCAACTACCTGACGACCACGCTGTTCTCGCTGATCATGGTCAGCCAGCTGGTGATCCAGCTCGCGCGGGCCGAGGCCTCGGCCCGCCGGATCCTCGAGGTGCTCGAGCGCCGACCCGGGGTTCAGAACCGGCCGAATGCCGTGACCGATTTCACGCCGCTCGGGCGGGTGGCGTTCGAGGACGTCACCTTCGATTTCGATGACCGCGACGGTGACCCGGTGCTCAAGGGCGTCAGCTTCACGGCCGAGCCCGGCCAGACCGTGGCCCTGATCGGCACGACCGGGGCGGGCAAGTCGAGCCTGGTGCACCTGATCCCGCGCTTCTACGACGTGGCCTCGGGCCGGGTGACGATCGACGGCCGCGACGTGCGCGACCTTGATCTCACGACGCTGCGCCGCAACATCGGGATCGCGCTCCAGGAGGCCGTGCTGTTCAGCGGCACGATCCGCGACAACATTCGCTACGGGCGCCCCGACGCCCCGGACACCGACGTGATCGCGGCAGCGCAAGCCGCGCAGGCCGACGACTTCATCCGGTCGTTTCCCGACGGTTACGACACCGTGCTCGGACAGCGCGGCGTCAACCTGTCGGGCGGGCAGAAGCAACGCCTGGCGATCGCCCGCGCGCTGTTGCTCAAACCCGCGATCCTGATCCTCGACGACAGCACAAGCGCCGTCGACGTCGAGACCGAGACCCGGATCCAGGCCGCGCTCGAGGTCGTGATGAAGGATCGCACCAGCTTCGTCATCGCCCAGCGGATCAGCACCGTGCTGACGGCCGACAAGATCCTGGTGCTCGACGACGGCCAGATCGCGGCCGAAGGCACACACCGCCAGCTGATGGCCGAAAGCCCGATCTACCGCGAGATCTACGACTCGCAGCTTGGGGGAGGCGAACGCCATGGCTGAGAGCCGCCGCCCCTCTGCGTCGCCGATCGCCTTTCGCCCCGGCGGGCCGCCGATGGCGTTCCTGCAGGATGCGCCAAAATCCAAGAACACGGCCGCGACGCTGCGCCGGTTGTGGGGGTACCTCAAGCGGCAACGCTGGGTATTGGTCGGGGTGGCCGCGCTCGTGATCGTGACCGCCGTCGTCGATCTGGCCGGCCCGTACCTAATGGGGCGGGCGATCGATACCTACATCAGCGCCGGCGACCTGGACGGGCTCGCCGGACTGTTGGGCTGGATGTTCCTGTCGTTCGTCGCGGCCGCTGCCGGCACCTGGTGGCAGACCTACCTCATGGTCGGCGTCGCGCAACGCGCGGTGCGCGACGTCCGCACCGATCTCTTCGCCCGGCTTCAGACGCTGCCGCTGCGCACCTTCGATCAGCGCCCGCACGGCGATCTGATGAGCCGACTGACCAACGACGTCGAGAACGTCAGCAACGTCGTGGCGACCAGCGCCAGCCAGTTGATCGCCAACGTGATCAGCCTGATCGGCGTGGTCGTGCTGATGTTCTGGATCAACGTGCCGCTGGCGATCGTCAGCCTGATCGTGATGCCGCTGACGTTCGTGATCACGCGCGCGATCGCCGCGCGCACGCGGGTCGGCTTTCGCGCCACGCAGGGCGCGCTGGGCGAGCTCAACGGCATCATCGAGGAGACCCTCACCGGCGAGCGCGTGGTGCAGGCTTTCGGGCGCGAGGCCGCCACGACCGAACAGTTCTCGATCGTCAACCGGCGGTTGCAGAAGGTGGCGGTGCGGGCCCGGATCCTGACCAGTTTCATGGGCCCGTTGATGAACATGATCAACAACTTCGGTCTGGCCGTGGTCGCCTGCGCCGGCGGCTGGTTGGCCGTCGAATCGTTGGCCACGGTCGGCGTGATCGCGACCTTCATCAACTACGCCGGCCGGCTTGGACGGCCGTTGAACATGATTGCGCAATTGTTTACGTCGATCCAGGCCGCGTTGGCCGGCGCGGAGCGGGTCTTTGAACTGATGGACGAGATCCCCGAAACCGACGTCGACGCGCCGGCGCCCTTCGCGCACATCCGCGGCCACGTGCGTCTGACCGATGTGACCTTCGGGTACGAGCCGGGCGTTCCGGTGCTCAAGCACGTCAGCCTCGAGGCCGCGCCGGGTCAGATGGTCGCGCTGGTCGGGCCGACCGGTGCGGGCAAGACCACGATCGCCAACCTGCTCACCCGGTTCTACGACATCGCCGAGGGCCGGATCGAGATCGACGACGTCGACGTGGCCACGGTCAAGAAAGACGATCTGCGGCGGCGGATCGGCCTGGTGCTGCAAGACAACTTCCTCTTTGCGGACACCGTGCTCGCCAACATCCGTTACGGTCGGCTCGAGTCCACCGACGCCGAGGTCATCGCGGCCGCAAAGCTCGCCAACGCCGACGCGTTCATCCACCGGCTGCCGCGCGGCTACCAGACCGTGTTGACCGAGCGCGGCGGCAACCTCAGCCAGGGTCAGCGCCAGCTGCTCGCGATCGCGCGCGTCATCCTGGCCGATCCCGATGTGCTGATCCTCGACGAGGCCACCAGCAACGTCGATACCCGCACCGAGCAGCACTTGCAGCAGGCCCTGTTGCGGCTGATGCACGGTCGCACCAGTTTCGTGATCGCACACCGGCTCTCCACCATCCGCGACGCCGATCAGGTGCTGGTCATCAAGAACGGCGAGATCGTCGAGCGCGGCACACACACGGGCCTGCTCGAGCAGGCCGGGTTCTATCATCATCTGTATATGAGCCAGTTCAAAGGGCAGATACTGTAACGCCGGCCCCAGGCCTTAGAATGCGGTACTCCGAGCCGCGAGAGGGGTGCCGACCTTGATCTGGAACCGCCTGCGAACCGCATGGGCTCACCATCGCTGGCGGATCGCGCTGACGTTGGCCGTCACCGAAACGATCTCTTACGGAATCCTGTACTACGCCTTCTCGGTATTCCTGAAACCGATGGAGACCGAGCTGGGCTGGACACGTGCCGAGTTGACCGGCGCCTTCTCGCTCTCGTTTTTGGTGATGGCGGCCATGGCCTATCCCGTGGGGCTGTGGGTCGATCGGTACGGTCCGCGCGCCCTGATGACGATCGGCTCGATCGGGGCCAGCGCGCTGGTCATCGCCTGGTCGCGCGCGACCCATCTGATCGAGCTCTATGTGATCTGGGCCGGGATCGGCGTCTGCGCCGCGGCCGTTTTGTACGAGCCTGCCTTTGCCGTCATCGCTCAATGGTTCCGGCGTGATCGTGGGGCGGCCCTGACGCTCGTGACGTTGGCCGCCGGCTTTGCGAGCACAATCTTCATCCCGCTGGCGGATGCGCTCCTCGGCGCTTTCGGCTGGCGCGCGGCGGTGTTTGGGCTCGGCGTGTTCCTCGGCTGCGCCACCGTGCCCCTCCATGCCCTGGTGCTGCGTCGTCGACCAGACACGTTCGAGGCCGCGGATCAGCCGCCGGACATCCCGGACTCGCTCGACGTGGCGTTTGGCCACGCCCTGCGGGACCGAACGTTCTGGGTGCTGACGGTGAGCTTTGGGCTTTCGTCACTATCCGCCGCCGCCATCCGCCTGCACTTCATCCCGTACTTGATCGATACCGGCATTGCGCCGGGCCCCGCGGCGCTGGCGACGGGCGCTATCGGAGTCGCTCAGGTCCTCGGCCGGCTCCTGTTCGTACCCCTCGATCGCCGTCTCACAAGCCGCCAGATCGCGGTCCTGGTGCTCCTGTTGCAAACCGTGGCCCATGCCTTGTTGCTTACCGGCGCATCCGCGATCGCCCTGGGCGGTTTCGTCTTGTTGTTTGGGGCCGCTCAGGGCGCCGGGACACTGGTTCGACCCGCGATTCTGGCCGAGCGTTACGGGAGCCGGCATTACGGCCGCATCTCGAGCGTGATGGCCATGATCCTCACCGTGACGGCGACCGTCTCGCCCTGGGTTGCGAGTCTGCTGTACGACCAGTTGCGCTCGTACACCGTCGTGTTGTGGCTGATCCTGGGCCTGGCCGTCGTGGCGACCGGCGTGCTGGGCCTGACCCGTGCCGAACGGATCCGGCCCAGTCTGATCTCAACCGCGGACTGACGAGATTCTCCGGCCGCTCCAGATCAAACCCGCGACCAGGCCCAGGTCGAGCACGGCGCGCAGCCAGAGCGGCGGGAACAGGAAGGTCAGACCGAGCAGCACCCCCACCGCGGCGAGGCCGATCACAAACGGTCGCAGCCATTTCGCGCGTGCGATGACCAGCATCCCGGCGACCAGACCGCAGAGCACGGCCAACAGCCAGGCCACGATCTCGAAGACGGTCACCCACGGCGCCGGCAACGCGCCCTCGGCCCGGCTCTTGACGGTGTCGAGCGCCTTGAGTTCCATGACCACGTCCGGGATCTCGATCGCCACCAGCACGGCCGACGGCAGCGCATTCGGGCTGAAGCTCTCGCGCACGATCAGGCGCGTGTGCCCGCTGTCGATCGGGTCGAGCCCCAGAGTGAAGCTCCAGACCGGGTTGCCGGCTTCATCGACCGACTGCCAGTTGAGCCAGCGGTTGGGCTCGATGAAGCTGACCTGACTGGGGCACACACCGGCCGCCATACAGATCGAGTCCCCGACGGCCAGGTTCTGGTGCTCGGGCAGGATCCGGTCGGCCGAGTGGATGTCGAAGCCGAACAGGTTCTCGAGCCAATCGTAGCTGTACCAGCCGCCGCGGCCCTGACCCCACTGGACCAGCCAGGCCCAGATCCGCTCGGGCGCGGCGTCGACGGTCACGGCCCGCGTCCAGCGCATGCCGCCCAAGTCGCCGGGCATCGCTGCGGCGACCTCGGCGTCGGTGGCGCCCCAGCGCAGATGCACCGGACGGATGACAAGGTAACCGAGCACGAGCACCGCCAGCGCGGCGCCCACGCCGGCCAACACGCGTCGCCGGCGGCTCCAGTGGGTCAGGCCCGGGCGGATGCCGGTCGCGGCGGGCAGGCTGGTTTCAAGAGAGCGGGTCGAGTTCATGACCAAGATCCTTTTCGAGTACGGGCGCTGTGCGCCGGGTTATTCGTCGATCACAAGCGTTTCGCAGTCGCCCCAGCCGGTCGGCTGGAGCACATGCAGGCGCGTGGGTCGCACGCAGATCAGGGCGCTCCACGGGGCCTCGGGTCGGCGCCACAGCGCCAGGTCGGGAGCGTCGTCGCGCGTCAGCCGCTCCGCCCGGCCCTCGAGCCGCCACCTTTCGGTGGCCACGATCACGTCGGGGCGCAGCTCCAGGTTGACCAGATGGTCCGAGGCCGCCGACACCAGCAGGTACAGGCGGAGGCCCTGGGCCATGCACGTCCATGCGTCGGCCTGCAGGCCGCCTGGGCCGTCGCTGATCAGCATCGCCCGGGTCGCCTGTGCCAGGCTCCGCACCACGCGTTCGCGCAGATGATCGAGCATGAGCAGCCTTCCTTCGCGTGCCACGGGGATGTCGCCGCGTAGCTTGGGTCTCGCTCAGGCCAACCCGATCATGTGCAGATGCGCGAGCGCCCACTTGATGGTGATGATCGCGGCAAGCAGTTTGAACGCGCCCTCGAAGCCGTGGATCCAGCCCAGGGCGTTGCCGATCAGCGCGATCACGAGCAGGGCGAAGGCCCCGGCGCCCATGAGCATCAGCGGCCCGTTCGTCCAACCGACAGCCGGCGGAATCTGCGTGACGTTGTCGCGCAGGCCCGCCGCGATCGACAGGCCCAGGCCAAGCGCCCACAGGATCAGAAAAGCCCGGCCATAGCCCGAAATCAGGGGCGGCGCTTTTCCGGTCAACACAGCCCAGATGAACAGGGCAGTCGCTCCGGCCAGGGCCAGTGAGGTCGGCCCGGCCCAACCCATGCCGGCGGTGGTTGTAGTTTGCATCGTCTGTTTCCTCGTTGTTTCGATCTCGATCCGCGACAGCTTACGAGGGACAGGGCGCAGGCGCATTCGCCTTAAGGCGAACCAGCCGGGCGAAGCGTGTGTGGAGCGCGCTGCTCCGGTATTTCTGGGGGCGAGTCAGTGAGGATGGGCAAACCGCATGCCGGGTCAGGGTGGTCGGCTACAGCAGACCCAGCTCGCGAGCGCGGGCAAGCGCCGAGGTGCGGCTGTGCACACCGAGTTTGGCGTGGGTGTGTTCGAGGTGTTTCTTCACAGTCGCCAGCGACACCACCAGACGCTCGGCGATCTCGACGTTGGACCGGCCGTCTTGCACCAGGCGCAGGACCTCAAGCTCGCGCGCGCTCAGCGGCTCGACCAGGCCTATTGGCGCCGCGGGCCCGGCGGCCGAGAAGGCCGCCAGCAGGCGTCGCACGCCTGAGCCGGCCGCGAGTGGGTGACGCCCGGCCTGCTTGTCGAGATCGACCAGCAGCCTGCGCAACGGCTCGCCTTCGTCGAGGAACGTACGGAGAAAACCTTCGGGATCGGCTAGCTGCAGTGCGCGGGCCAATGCATCCAGCGCGGCCAGGCTCTGCCGCGCTCCGGTGAGGGCCAGCGATTTCAGCAGCAAGGCTTCGATCAAGAAGCCCACCCGGCCGCCGGCCTCGGCCCGATCCGCCACGGCGGTCAGCGTTCGGACCGCCTCGTCGGATCGGCCCTGCGCGTGGCGAACACGTGCGCCGGCAACGGCAAGGATATCGTCGGCCACGGCGCTGCTCAGGCGCGTCTGGGTCACGCCATCGGCCCAGCGCGCGGCCTCATAGAGCTGACCAGAGCGCAGCCACTGGTAAATCTGTTCGGCGGCCAGGGCGCTGCGGGTCGCGGGCGACACGGCGGTTCGCCGCATGACCTGTTCGGCCTCGCGCAGCGCCTGCTCGGCTTCTTTGCGCCGGCCGCGCGTCACGTGCAGCCGGCTGAGCGTGATCAGCGCGGCCGTCAACGAGGCGGGATTGCCCCAACCGCGCAGCCGGACGAGGGCGCCGTCAAGCAGGCTCTGGGCTTCGTCGAGTTGATCGTGTTCGTACAGGATCCCGGCCAACCCGGCCTCGAGCATCGCGGCCGGCGCGAAAGCACGCTCGCCGCGCGACTCCGCCAATTGCAAGGCCTCGGAGAAGGCCGTTGCGGCCGCCTGGAGTTGGCCGCGCAGGCGGCGGGCGTAGGCGACCTGGCCAACCGCGACCGAAAGCGTCCAGATGTTGCCGGCGCGCTGCCCGACGACGATCATGTCGGCGAAGGCACGCTCGGCTGCGGCGAGGTCGTCGGCGGCCAGGTAGGCCCGGCCGCGCACGAACGGCAGGATCCCACGCGGCAGAAAGTCGTCGGCAGGCAACAGGGCATCGGCCCGCTCGGCCTGCACCAGCGCCTCACCAAAAGCGCCGCGGGCATCGGCGGCGTACGCGCGCAGGGACGCAGCGATGCCGGCGAGGTGATCGGCGTCGGGCTGGGTCGCCGCGAGCGCTTCAGCCTGCGTCGCACGCGCCTCCGCTTCGCCCAACCGACCCGAGAAGAGCAGGGCCATCGCGTGTTCGAGCATCAGCCAGGCGTGCCCGTCGCGCACGGCGCGCGGCAGGGACTCGATCCAGGCGATCAGCGTCGTCAGTTCGCCGCGGATCATCTGCGGTCGCGCCTGGGCCCGAATCAGGTCGGCGGCGCGGGGATAGTCCTGGGCGGCCAGCGCGTGGTGGATCGCCAGCTCCGGCAGACCGGCCTCCGCGAACCAGATCGACGCGCGGCGGTGATGTTCGGCGACCAGCGTCGGCTCTGTGGCGACCAGGCGGGTCTGCAGGGCCTCGGCGAACAACGGATGGTAGCGGAACCAACGCCGGTCAGAGTCCAGCACCATCAAAAACAGGTTGGCGCGTTCCAGCTGCTCGAGCAGACGTGCGGCCCGGGCCGATCCGTCGGGGTCGTCGAACAACGCCGCACAGACCGGCGCCGAGAGCCGGCGCAGGATCGATGTGCGGAGCAGGAATTCTTGAACCTCAGAGGTCTGGCGATGCAAAACGTCCTCGACCAGATAATCGACGATGTGCCGTTGGCTGCCCGTGAAGTCGCGCACGAACGCCGAGCGGTCCGCGGCGCCGGGCATGGTCTGTAGAGCCAACGCGGCGAGCTGCAGGCCGGCCGCCCAGCCCTCCGTGCGTGTCTCGAGCTGAGCCGCATCGCTGGCTGGGACGTGACCCAGCCAGGCGTTCAGGAAGGCAGCGGTCTCGCCCGGCGTGAAGCGCAGATCCCCCGGGCCCAACTCGCTCAGCGCGCCCCGGACGCGCAGGCGCGCCAGGCCCAGCGGCGGCTCGGCCCGGGTCGCGATGAACACCTGGACCGTCGGTGCCAGGGACTCGATGAGCGCGGCCAGGCTGCCATGCACCGCCGGGGCCTGGATCAGGTGATAGTCGTCGAGCACGAGCAAGATCGGCACAGCGCAAGCCGTCAGATCGTTGCTCAGCAGAGCAACGATGGCGTCCAGCGCCGGCGGCCCCGGTGCGCGGAACAGGCTCAGGGCTTCAGCCCCAAGGTCGGGCAGGGCGCAGGCTGCGCGCAGCGACGCGACGACGACAGTCCAGAACCGGACGACGTCATCGTCTCCCTCGTCCAGCGAGACCCAGGCCACACTGCGAGCGGGCTGGGTCTGGCGCAGCCGGTCGACCCACTCGCTCAGCAGCGCAGTCTTGCCGTAACCGGCCGGGCAGGCGACGATGCAGAGGCGCTGTTGAGGTTGGAGGCACGCATCCAGGCGGTCGAGAAGCCGCGCCCGCGCGATATGCCCGCGGCGCGTCGTGGGTGGATGCAACTTGGTGGTCAGGAGCGGTGGCGTCAACACAGTCTCAGCCCTGAAAGCAGCGTCAGCCCGGCCAACCGAGCTGCGGCGAAGCGGTTTGACACGAGAGCAGAGGCGCGGCCGACTAAGCGGTCTGCGCCGGAGCCGGGCTCGCGGGCCGACGGGCCAGGACCATGATCGCAAACGTCGCGATCAGGAGAACAGCCACCACTCCGTAAGCCCAGGCGATCCCGAGGCTGTCTGCCAGTCGCCCCAAGACCAGCGGCAGGATGGAGATAGCCACGCCGGACGCCAGCGTCGCGCGGGCGCTGGCCTGAACGACTTGCGCGCCGGCTGCGCCAATCGCCATCGACATGATCAGCGGATACAGGCCGGCTACACCCAGACCGGTCAGGAGCAAACCCATCAAGGCCGGGACGATGCCCGGCGCGACCCAGTACATGCCAAACCCCAGACCCGCCATCAAGAGCGAACCGAGCACGACGGCGCGCGTCGAGAAGCGCAGCACCAGGCGGCTGCTCAGCCAACGACCGGCGATCATGCCCACAAAGAACAGGCTGACGGCCTGCGCCGCATCGGCCTTGGACAGGGCCCGCACGTTTTCGAGGAAGTCCGCGCTCCAGAACACCATGCAAAACTCGATCGCGACGCCCAGGACCATCGCCGCCCAGTAGACCCAATACAAACCGGGCAGCGATCCCTGCGTGCGCGTCGATTCTGAGGGGGGCGCGGTCGTTGCCTCGCTCGACCCCGGGCGCAAGACGGCGAACATCACGGCCGGCGCAATCACGGCCAGGCCCAACCCGAGCCGCCAGCCAAAAACGGAGCGCGAAAACCAGCCGATGAGCAACGGGGCCGCCGTCGAGACCACGGCCGCCAGCAGATTGGCCTCCGAAAGCGCGACAGCGCGCCGTTCGCCGTGGCGATCGGTCAGGGTTGCCGGCACGATCGCCAGGATCAACGATCCGACCAGGCCCATCAAGAACGCGGCGCCGATGGTCACCACGGGGTCGCGGCCGATCAACAGCAGCAGCGCGCCCGCGCTCAACCCGAAGGCGCCCAACCAAAGCGTGCGATCACGCCCGAAGCGTTCGATCACCACATGCCCGCCGAGACCGGCGCCGATGATGCCGATCGCAAAGGCCGTGAAGTGCAGGCTGCTGACGGCGTACGAGATGTTGAGCTCGCTTTTCAGGAACGGAGTCATGGGGCCGAGGCTGTTCAGGCAATACGCAAAGAAGGCCAGCATGAAGTACGCCAGCCAGGTGGTGCGATCGCGATGGAGGGATTGAGCCATGCTGTGAACGTTCGACCGCCAGTGGTCTGTGGTATAGGTTGACGGCCTGCCGTTCGCAGACCAAGTCTTGAGCATACGCTACTTTTGGGGTTGCGGCACAATCAGACAATCCCGTCCGCTTTGGGGTTTATTCCGGATCGCTGACGACATGAGACGGTTCCTGGTGATCGGCGCTTCCGGCTCCGGCAAGTCGACGCTGGCGCAGCGGATCGCACTTCGGCTCGCCCTGCCGTATGTCCCGACCGATGGGTTCTATTGGGAGCCCGGCTGGAAAGTCGCGTCGTCGCAACGCGTCGAGACTCTGCTCGAGGCCGCGCTGGCGCAGTACGCCTGGGTGCTCGATGGGAACTTTGATGATCAGCGCGACTGGGTGTGGCCTCGCGCCGATTGCGTGGTCTGGCTGGATTATCCGCTTCCGATCGTGCTCGGTCGCGTGATCGAGCGCAACGTGCGCTGGGTCCTGACCGGCGAGACCGTCTGGTCTGGCAACCGCATGACCTGGCGAAGGGCGCTCTCGGGGATCCGGCACGCTGCGCGCTCGCATGGGCTTAAGCGCCGCCTCTACCCCGGATACCTGGCTGCGCTGGTCGGCCCGACCGTCCTCCGGCAACGCAGTGCGACCGAAACCGAGGCCTGGCTGAATGCGCTCCAGCGACCGTCGGCCCCGCAACATGCGGATTGACCGATCGTCGTGTAGAAGCCTTGAGCTTCCATTTCCCTCCCATTGACGTAAGATGATGGCATAGATTTCCGAGAGGCAACCATGGCGCTTTCGCCAGAGGATCCCGGCTCTTCCGCGCTCGAGAACGAAGCATCGACCCTGTTGATTGAAGCCGGCTTGCTCAATGTGATCCGTCGCTTCGGCCCCGCACGAGCAGGGGGTTCGCTCGCGCTTGGATTGTTGACCCGACGCGAACTCGACATCGACGTGCAACTGGCTCACGATCTCGACATCGCCGGTTTCTTTGCTATCGGTGCCGCGCTCACGGTCGGATACCCGGTTGTCAAGGCGTCCTATTCCAATCACTTCATCCGTGGGCTCCCCGGTTTCGACGCCGGCCTGTTCTGGGGCGTCTGGCTCGATCACGCCGGGCAGCGGTGGAAACTGGATCTGTGGGGCTATGGGCCGGATCGCTACGTGGAGCAGGGCCGAGTGCTTGCGCAACTGGCGGCCGCATTGGCGCCCGTCGATCGCGACCTTGTGTTGCAACTGAAGCGCGCAAGCTGGGACGGCGAGCGCTACCGAGACGGGCTCTCGGGATATGCCATTTACTGCGCCGTGCTCGCGGGCGTTCGGGATGAAGATGCCCTGCGGACGTGGTGCGCGGCCCGGCCCATGCGGGTCGCCTGACGCGGTCACCGCGCAGCCCGGCCGACCAGGACGATGAAGCCTGGTCGTGTCTGTTTGCCTGGAAACTTTCTTTAGCGGAACGTGGAAGGCGAGGCGTTATGACTCACGGAGGATTGGTCGACGTGTCGGGCCTGGCCCACGACCTCGGTTATGAGTTCCGCCTTGATCAACCTGCGATCGCGGCCTGGAACCTGCCGCGGGCCGGGAGCCCGACACCCTTGGCCGTGTACTTCACGCGCCTGTTGTGGAACTCACTGGGTGGCGATCGATCCGATACGGCCGCCTACGACAAGCGCGCCGAGATCGTACTCCGCACGGCGCGCGAGGTCGTGCAGGTGCAAGTGCTGGGTCGTTCGGCCTGGCGCGCAGGGTTCACGGTCGATTTGGATGGCCAGCGGGAGTCACTGTGGGTCGTGCTCGGCCACAGTATCTCCGACGGTCTGACCATCGGGCGCGGCACCGGAGACCTCTGGGCGCTGTGAGGCCGTGCCCCGAAAGTTAGAATCTGCGGTCGTTGTTTTTGAGTACACTATTTGAATAGCCTTTACAACCCGAGAATCGCGGGTGGACCTGTCAGGTCGAAGGTTAGAAAAACACCTGGAGACCGAAGCTGATGGATTTCAACACCCCCTTTGCCATTGCGCTTGTCGTCAATTTTCTGGTCACGGTCTTCGGGCTGATGCTGATCACGCTGCCGATCGTGCTGCTGATCCGACTGTCGCGCACTCAACGCGGCGCCGCCCTCAAGGCCGAAGAGCAGACCCAGCTTCAGCGCGACATCATGCAGGTCGTTCAGCAGCTGCTCGCCGAACAGCGCGAGACCAATCGGCTGCTGGCCGCCTGGATCGAATCCGGGCGCGACGCGCCGTGAGGCGTTGGCGGCTGGCGAACGGAGTGGATCACGCCCCCCGGATTGGACCTCCCAAGATCGACCTTCTCTGGGCACGGCGCCTGATGCCGGACCCATCGGGGTTGGCCCGCGCCGGCTTCGATTTCGGCTCGCCGTGACCGTGACCGCGGCCGCAGCCGCAGCGCACCGTACGGATCACCCAATTTCCGTTTCGGAAATTACCCCGTTTTCGTCTGTACGCGATCGGCACAATTCCTATAATGAAGAGACACAACCGGAAACCCCCATGGCCGACGCCTATTTGCCCGACGATACCGACCTCGAGATCATCGACCTGCTCGTAGAGAACGGCCGTCTGTCGGCAGCCGAGATCGCCATCCGGATCGGAGACGTCTCCGAGCGCACGATCCGCAACCGCCTGAACGCCCTGATCGAACACAAACTCATCCATATCGGCGCGCTCCCCGACCCGAACGCGCTCGGGCTCAAGGTCTTTGCCGAGGTGCTGGTGAGCGTCGACCCGGGCATGATCGTGGCCGTGGCCGAGCGCCTGGTCGCGTACGAGAACATCAACTACCTGTCGTGCGTGCTTGGCCGTTACCAGCTCATGCTCGAGTTTGGAGCCGAGGACGTACCCGCCCTCTACGCCTTCGCCGACACCATTCGAGCCATTCCCGGTGTGCGCGAGACCGAGGTGATCGTCATCCCCATGATTCTCAAGACCTTCGGATACACCACGCAGGCGTTCGAGAAGCTGCGGGCGGAGCAGGGCCATGCCGCAGTCAAGTAGCCGCTATCGCATCGGCATCGACGTCGGCGGCACGAACACCGACGCCGTGGTGATGGAGGATCGGGTCGTGGTCGGCTTTGGCAAACGTGCCACGACCGGCGACGTGACAGGCGGCGTGGTCGACGCGCTCTCGGGCGCGTTGGCCGAAACCGGCATCGACCCGGCCGCGGTCGGGGCCGTGATGATCGGCACCACGCACTTCGTCAACGCCGTGGTCCAGCGCCGCCATCTGACCCGCGTCGCGGTGCTGCGGTTGTGCGGCCCGGCCACGCACTCGCTGCCGCCCATGGTCGACTGGCCGCCCGACCTGCGCGACGTGGTCTCGGGCTATGTGGCGTTGTTGCCGGGCGGCGTCGAGTACGACGGCCAACCCCTGGTCGAGCTCGACGAAGCCGCGATCCGCGCAGCCTGCGCCGAGATCCGGGCGCTCGGCCTGACCAGCGTTGCGATCAGCAGCGTGTTCTCGCCGGTGACGGCCGCGCACGAGGAGCGCGCGGCCGAGATCGTGGCCGAGGAGCTCCCCGGCGCCGCGATCAGCCTGTCGCACAAGATCGGGCGGCTCGGCCTGCTCGAACGCGAGAACGCCACGATCATGAACGCCTGTCTGCGCGAGCTTGGCGCGCGCACCCTGGCGGCCTTCCGCCAGGCGATGGCGGACCTCGGCCTGAAGTGTCCGCTCTATCTGGCGCAGAACGACGGCACGCTGATGACCGCCGACTTTGCCGAGCAGTTCCCGGTCTTCACCTTCGCCTCGGGCCCGACCAATTCGATGCGCGGCGCGGCCTTCCTCTCGGGGTTGCAGGAGGCCGTGGTGATCGACATCGGCGGTACGACGACCGATATCGGCGCATTGACGCACGGCTTCCCGCGCGAAGCCTCGGTCGAAGTCGAGGTCGGCGGGGTGCGCACGAACTTTCGCATGCCCGACGTGTTTTCGTTCGGCCTCGGCGGCGGCAGCCTGGTGTTGGGCGCTGCGCCGGAGGTGCGCGTCGGCCCGCTCTCGGTCGGGTACGAGATCCGCACCAAGGCCCATATCTTCGGCGGCGACACGCTGACGGCCAGCGACCTGGCGGTGGCGGGCGGGCTGGCCGAGCTGGGCGACGCGCGCCGCGTGGCCGGGCTCGACGCCGGTCTGGTGGCCGCCGGCCTGGCTTTCATGCAGCGTCGGGTCGAAGAGGCGGTCGACCGGATGAAGCTCAGCCGCGAGGCCGTGCCGGTGGTGCTGGTCGGCGGCGGCAGCATCCTGATCGACTCTCACCAGCTCAAGGGCGCCGCGAACGTGGTGCGCCCGCCGCATTATCAGGTCGCGAACGCCGTCGGCGCCGCGATCGCCCAGATCTCGGGCGAGGTCGACCGCGTCGTCGCGCTCGAGGGCCAGACCCGCGAGCAGGCGCTGGCGCTCGTCAAGCGCGAGGCGGTCGAACGGGCTATCGCGGCGGGGGCGGATCCCGAGTCGGTCAAGATCGTGGACGTCGAGGATATCCCGCTGATTTATCTGCCGAGCAACGCCATCCGCATGCGCGTGAAGGCGGTGGGGGATCTGCATGTCCGCTAACGTCGATCCGGAGACCGGGGTCTGGACCCTGAACGAGCAGGACGTCGAGAACGTGGCGCTGGGCGCCGCGATCCTGGGCACAGGCGGGGGCGGCAACGCCTATCTCGGCAAGCTGCGCGCCTGGCAGCAGCTGCGCGCCGGGCGGCGCATCCGCGTGATCTCGCCCGCCTCGCTCAAGGACGACGACATCGTGATCGTGGTCGGCGGCATCGGCGCGCCGACGGTCGGCAACGAGAAGATGGAGCGCGGCGACGAAGGCTATCAGGCCGTGCGCGCCGTCGAGAAGGCGATCGGGCGTAAGGCCACGGCGCTTGGCACCGACGAGATCGGCGGCTCGAACGCGATCGAGCCCATGATCGCGGCGGCGCTGGCCGACCTGCCGATGGTCGACGCCGACGGCATGGGCCGGGCCTTCCCCGAGCTGCAGATGAACACGTTCTTCATCTACGGCGTCAAGCCGGCGCCCGGGGCGCTGTGCGACGAGAAGGGCAACGTCGTGGTCTTCCACGAGGTCGCGTCCGCGACCTGGCTCGAGAAGCTGGCGCGCGCCGGCACGGTGGCCATGGGCTGCACGGCCTCGTTCGCGCTGCCGCCGATCACGGGCAAACAGATCAAGGACTTCGGCGTCAAGCACACGGTCAGTCAGGCCTGGCGGCTGGGCAAGGCGGTCTTCACCGCCCGGGCCGAGAAGCGCGACCCTGTGGCCGAGATCCTGGCGCACGAGCACGGCCAGCTGCTCTTTCGCGGCAAGGTGGTGGACCTTAAGCGCTGGACGACCGGCGGCTTCGCGCGCGGCCTGGTCGAGGTCGAGGGCTTCGGCGACTTCGGCGCGCAGACGCTCAAGATCGAATTCCAAAACGAAAACCTGATCGCGCGCAACGGCGATGCCGTGGTCGCGACGGTGCCCGACCTGATTTGCATTGTTGACTCGGAGACCGGGCGGCCGATCTCGACCGAGGAGACGCGCTACGGCCTGCGCATCGCGGTCCTCGGCCTGCCGGCGACGCCGCTCTTCCGCACGCCCGAGGCGCTGGCCGTCGTCGGTCCGCGCGCCTTCGGCTACGACGTGGAGTATCAACCGCTCGGGGCGTACGTCGACCCCGAGCCTGTGGTGGGTTAGAGAGGCCGAGGTTGATGGGTGTGGGCCGGCCGGGGCGGAGCCCCGGCCGGCCCACACTCATCAACCTCGGCCATAAGGAAACAGGATGGCTGAACATCGACTTGCGGTGGATGTGGGCGGGACGTTCGTCGACCTGGTGCTGTTCAATGAAGCAACGGGCGCGATCACGCTCGAGAAGGTGCCGTCGTCGGGTCTGTTGGAGAAGCGCTTCTTCGAGGGCCTCGAGCGACTGGGGCTTGACCTCGGCGATCTGGCCGCGATCGTCCACGGCTCGACGACCGTGATCAACACCATCGTGCAGGAGAAGGGCGCGCGCGTCGGCCTGATCACGACCCAGGGCTTCCGCGATGTGCTCGAGCTGGGCCGTGGCAACCGGGCCCAGATCTACAACCTGTTCTATACGCAACCGCCGCCGCTCGTCCCGCGCTCCCTGCGGCTCGAAGTGCCCGAGCGGCTGAACCGCCTGGGCGAGGTGCTGACGGCGCTCGACGAGGACGCAACCCGCGCGGCGCTGTTGCAGCTCAAGGCCGAGGGCGTGGCCGGGGTGGCCGTGTGTTTCCTGCACGCCTACGCCAACCCCCGTCACGAGCGACGCGTGGCCGAGCTGGCGGCCGAGGTCTTCCCGGAGGCCGTGATCAGCATCTCGTCCGACATCGTCCGCGAGTGGCGCGAGTTCGAGCGCATCTCGACGACCGTGCTTGATGCTTACGCCAAGCCGCGCATGACCGCCTACCTCAAGGCCCTGGACGCCGGCCTGAGCGAGCGGCGCTACGCGGGCACGTTCAACATCATGCAGTCCTCGGGCGGCATGACCTCGAGCGTGGCCGTGCAGGCCGCGCCGATCCGCACGCTCGAGTCGGGGCCGGCCGGCGGCGTGATCGGCACGGCGGCGCTCGGCGCGAAGCTGGGGCTGCCCGACCTGGTGGCCGCGGACGTCGGCGGCACGACCTTCGACGTGGCCCTGATCGTTGACGGGCGACCGCTCGAGAAGGGCGAGACCACGGTCAATCGGCGGCCGGTGTTGCAGCCGACGCTCGACATCGTCTCGATCGGCGCGGGCGGCGGCAGCATCGCCTGGCTCGACGAAGAAGGCGCGTTGCGGGTCGGGCCCAAGAGCGCCGAGGCCGACCCGGGCCCGGCCTGCTTCGGCCTGGGTGGCACCGCGCCGACGGTCACCGACGCGCAGGTCGTGCTCGGGTATCTTGATCCCGGCTACTACCTCGGCAAGCGCATGACGCTTGATCGGGCCGCGGCCGAGCGCGCCATCGGCGACACGATCGCGACACCGCTCAAGCTCTCGCTGCAAGCCGCGGCGCTCGGCATCGTGCGTATCGCGGCCAGCAACATGGCCAACGCCATCCGCAACATCACCATCGAGCGCGGCCACGACCCGCGTGGCTTCAGCCTGGCCTGCTTTGGTGGCGGCGGCGGTCTGTTCGCGGGCTTCCTGCTCGACGAGCTGGAGATGCCGCGCGCGATCGTGCCCGTCTACCCGGCCGCCTTTTCGGCCTGGGGGCTGCTCAACGCGCACTATCGCGAGGACCTGGCGCGCACGATCGTCAAGCCGCTGGCCGAGCTCTCGCTGACGGAGCTGAAGGCCGCGTTGGGGTTGCTGGAGGCTGAGGCGACGGCCCGTTTCGAGGCGCATCGCATTCCGGCCGGTGCCCGCGTCCTCGAGCGCTTCGCCGATCTGCGCTACGCCGGGCAGGAGCACCCGGTGCGCGTCCCGATCGAGCCGGCCGATCTGGTGGATCCGGCGGATCTGAACGATCCGGCGCTTTCAGCGTTGCGCGCGCGCTTCGACGCCCTGCACGAGAAGGCGTACGCGCATGCGCTGCCCGGCCAGGCGGTCGAGCTGGTGCATCTGCGCCTGGCCCTGATCGGGCTGAGCCAATTGCCCGAGATCACGCCGTTGCCGGCCCGCGAGCCGGGCCGGGCCTTGAAGGGCTCGCGCGCGATAACGGTCGGGGCGGGCGAGCCGCTGGCGTGCCCGGTCGTCGACCGCGAGAAGCTGGCGGCGGGCGAGCGGCTCAGCGGGCCCGTCATCGTCGAAGAGTGGACGTCGACCACCCTGGTGTTGCCCGGCCAGGCCCTCGAGGTCGACCTTTACGGCAACCTGGTGATCGGTCCCGCCCTGCACGGGGCCTGAGGAAACAACATGACTCCAATCGACCCGATCACCACCCAGGTCATCCGGAACGCGCTCAAGGCCGCGGCCGATGAGATGCAGATCAGCCTGGTCAAGACCGCGCACAACCCCTTGATCTACGAAGTGCACGACTTCGGCGTCGTGCTCACCAATCAAAAAGGCGAGATGCTGGCCGAGGGCTCGGGTCTTCCGGGCTTCATCGGCTGTCTGCCGTCGGCCATCGTCGGCGGGCTGGCGTTGTACGGCCCGGAGGGTTTCGCAGACGGCGACGTGCTGTTGACCAACGAGCCCGACGACACCGGCACGCACCTGAGCGACGTCGTCGTGTACATGCCGATCCTGGCTGAGGGCCGGCTGGTGGCCTTCTCGAGTGTGATGGCGCACTGGGCCGACATCGGCGGGCACACGCCGGGCGGCTGGTGCCCGGACACGACCGACGTCCACCAGGAGGGCATGATCTTCTCGCACCTCAAGCTGATCGAGGCCGGGAAGATCAACGCCACGCTCGAGCGCATGATCCTCAAGAACGTGCGCTTCCCGGACCTGGTGCGCGGCGATATGAACGCCATGATCGCGGCCTGCCGCACCGGTGCGCGCCGCTATCAGGCGCTGTGCGCCAGGCACGGCGCCGAGACGCTCGAGGCCGCGATGGCCGTGGTCTTCGAACAGGCCGAGCGCATGATGCGGCGCAAGATCGCTGAGATCCCCGACGGCGTGTACACGGCCGAGACCTGGATCGACCACGACGGCGTCAACCTCGACCTGCCGCGCAAGATCCAGGTGACGGTCACGGTGAGCGGCGAAGAGATGGCGATGGACTGGACGGGCTCGAGCGAGGTCGCGGGCGGGCCGGTCAACCACCCGTTCGTCGAGACCAGGGCGCTGTGCCACACGATCCTCAAATCGCTGACCATGCCGCTCGACCCGCTCAACGCCGGCCATCTGCGCCCGTTGACGGTGACGGCGCCGCCGAACACGATCGTCAGCCCGCTGTATCCGGCGCCGTGCGACTCGTACGGCTACGTGGCCGAGATGGCCATGCACGTCATCGTCCGCGCGCTCTCGCAGGCGATCCCTGAGCGCTGCCCGGCCTGTTCGTATCAGATGTTCGGCCCGTACTTCTTCCGGACCGATCCACGCTTTGGCAAGCCTTTCATCTACATCGACCCGGTCGACGGCGGCGGCGGGGCCTTCCCGCATGCCGACGGGCCGAGCGGCCTGATCTTCGTCGGCGACGGCGACTGCCCGAACACGCCGGTCGAGATCGTCGAGACGCGTTATCCGCTGCTCATGCACCGCTACGCGATCAACCCCGTAGGGGCGGGGCGCGGCAAGCATCGGGGCGGCTTCGGCGTGATCCGCGAGTACGAGATGTTGGAGGACAACATCCTGATGCAATTGATGAACGAGAACACGCTCTACCCGCCCTGGGGCCTGTACGGCGGCGAGGGCTCGGGCATCAACAAGGCCGTGGTCTGGGCCGGCACCGACCACGAGCAGACCCTGACCCGGCGCGTCTCGTACTTCGGGCCGCTGCACAGCGGCGACCGCGTCGTTGTCAGCACGACCGGCGGCGGCGGCTGGGGGGATCCGGCCGAGCGCGACGGCGAGCGCGTCCGCGACGACGTCCGCAACGGTTTCCTGACGCCTGAACAGGCGCTTGCCGATTACGGCGTGACGATTTGAGTTATGGGAGTGAGAGGTGTGCGGGCCAGGGCGAAGCCCTGGCCCGCACACCTCTCACTCCCAAGAATATTCAGGAGGAGAAAGATGCCCGCGAAACGATATGCGATGCTGAGCGCGTTGACGGCAACCGCCGTGGCGCTCGCGGCCTGCACCGGCGCCGCCACGCCGGTACAGCCGACGGCGACGCCCGCGCCCAAGATCCTGACGATCTCGTATCCGACCACGTTCCCGGACCTCGACCCGAGCACGTCGTTCTCGAACGACAACGCGGTCACGTCGAACATCTACGAACCGCTGGTCTGGTACACGCCGGGCGGCGCCGATGTGCTCACGCCCGGTCTGGCGACCAGCTGGGAGTCAAGCGAGGACGGCCTGACCTGGACCTTCAAGCTGCGTGAGGGCGTCAAGTTCCACGACGGCACGGCCTTCAACTCGGCCGCGGTCAAATCGTCGATCGAGCGCACCAAGACGCTGGCCGGCGGCGCATCGTGGATCTGGGGCGTGGTCAACACGATCGAGACGCCCGATGACTACACCGTGGTCTTCAAGCTCGACTACGCCACCCCGCTCGATCTTGTGGCTTCGTCGGGTTATGCGGCCTGGATCTTTAGCCCGTCGGTCGTCGATAAGGACGGCGCCTGGTTCAACGAAGGCCACGACGGCGGCACCGGCCCGTACACCATCGAGACGTACGAGCCCGGAGCCCGGATCGTGCTCACGCGCTTCAACGACTACTGGGGCGGCTGGAAGGACGGCCAGATCGAGAAGGTCGTGATGGAGGTCGTCGAGGACACGACCGTCCGCCAGCAGAAAATCGAGTCCGGCGAGTCGGATTGGACCTATCAGCTGCCGACCGAGAACCTGAAGGCGCTCGACGAGAAGCCCGGTGTGACGTTGGTGACGAACCCGGCCTATCAAAACCTGATCGGTCAGTTCAACGTCAAGAAGGCGCCGCTCGACAACGCCAAGGTGCGTCAGGCGCTGTCGTACGCCTTCCCGTACCAGGTCTTCATCGACACCGCGCTGGAGGGCTACGCCACGCAATCGCGCGGCCTGATCCCGACCGGCATGTTCGGCTACGATGCGTCCGCCAGCCAGTACACGTACGACCTCGACAAGGCCAAGGCCCTGCTGGCCGAAGCCGGCGTCGCGGAGGGCCTCGAGCTCACCATGACCTACGCCACCGGCGACACCGTCGAGCAGGCGGCCGGAGAGCTGTGGAAGGCCGAGTTGGCCAAGCTGGGCATCACGCTCAACCTGCAGCCGATGGCCTGGGAAGCGCAGTGGGATCTGGGCAAGGGCGATCCGGCCAACGCCCAGGACATCTTCGTGATGTACTGGTGGCCGAGCTACGTCACCCCCTACGACTTCTTCTTCAACCTGTTTCACAGCGAAGAGTCGACGCTCTTCAACCTCGGCTACTACGGCAATCCCGACTTCGACACCCTGGTCGACCAGGCCAATGAAGTCAGCGGCGGCGACAAGCCCAAGGCCGAGCAGATGTTCAAGGATGCCAACAAGATGCTGATCGACGATGCAGCAGCGCTGTTCTTCTTCGATCAGAGCAACATCCATGTCATCCGTGACGACATCAAGGGTTACGTGGATAATCCGGCGTACCCGCACGTCGTCTTCGTGTATCAGTTGACGCGGTAAAAAAAGTACCCGCGGACCGCCGGTAGGGGTGGCCCTTGTGGCCACCCGGCCCTTGTGGCCACCCGGCCCTTGGCGCCACCCGGCCCTTGGTGCCACCCCGCCGGCGGTCCGCGGCCCGATCGTTTGATGACGCTTTACATCCTCCGTCGCCTCGCCCTCGCGGGATTGGTGCTCTTCAGCGTCTCGGCGTTGACGTTCCTGATCTCGCGTGTGGTGCCGTCGGACCCGGCAGCCCTGTTCGCCGGCCAGCGCCCGACGGCCGAGCAGATCGCCCTGGCCCGCGAGCGGCTGGGGCTGGATCAGCCGCTGGTCGTGCAGTACGCGCGTTTCATGGGCGACATCCTCAGCGGCGACCTCGGGATCTCGTACAAGACCAAACACGCGATCGCGACCGACCTGGCGACGTTTCTGCCGGCCACACTCGAGCTGGTGCTGGTCAGCATCGCGCTGGCGTTGCTGATCGGGATCCCGGCGGGCGTGCTTGCGGGCGCGCAGCGCGGCGGTTGGTTCGATCAGGCGACGCGCGTGCTGTCGATCGCGGGCGTGTCGATCCCGGCCTTCTGGCTGGCGCTCATTCTGCAGCTCGTCTTCTTTGGGGCCCTGCACCTGCTGCCGCTCTCGTCACGCACCTCCAACGAGGCCGCGATCATGTACCCGATCCAGGCGATCACGGGCTTTCACCTGATCGACGCTGTGCTGACCGGAAACTGGAAGGGCTGGGGCGACGCCGCCGTGCACCTCGTGCTGCCGGCGTTTACGCTGGCGACCTATCCGATCAGCCTGACGCTGCGCATGACGCGCGCGGCGATGGTCGAGGTGCTGGGCGAGAAGTACATCGTCGCGGCCCGCGCCCAGGGGCTGCCCGAGCGCGACGTGCTCTTCCGCTACGCGCTCAAGAACGCGATCGTGCCCGCACTCAACGTGCTGGGGCTGTCGTTCGCGTTCTCGCTGACCGGCTCGTTCCTGGTGGAGGTGATCTTCTCCTGGCCGGGGCTGGGCAAGTACGTGACCGACTCGATCCTCAACGCCGACTTCCCCGTGATCGTGTCGGTGACCCTGATCGTGACCGTCTTTTACGTGCTGATCAACCTGGCCGTCGACCTGATCCAGGCGCGGCTCGATCCGCGGGTGGTGCTGCGATGACGGTGCTCGCGCGCTGGTTCGGGTCGCGCTTTGCGCCCGACACGCTGCCGGGGCGGCTGCGTCGCGACTGGCTGGCGTGGGTCAGCAGCGTGATCATCCTGCTCTTCGTCGGCGGCGCGCTGTTCGCGCCTTTCTTGACCACCCGCGCTGCCGAAGGCGAAGGCGAGCCCAACCCGGTCGAGAAGCTCGAAGCCCCGTCGGCCGAGCACCCGTTCGGCACCGATCAGCTCGGCCGCGACCTGTACGCGCGCGTGCTTTTCGGCGGTCGGACGGCCCTGACGCTCGGTCTGCTGGTCGTGGCCGTGGCGGTCGGGGTGGGGGTGCCGCTCGGCGCCGTCGCCGGCTACTTTGGCGGCTGGGTCGACGAAGTGATCATGCGCCTGACCGACATCTTCCTGGCCTTCCCGCCGCTGCTGCTGGCGATCTTCATCGCCTCGGCGCTCGGCGCGAGCCTGACCAACGCCGCGCTGGCGATCGCGTTCACGTGGTGGCCCTGGTACACGCGCCTGGTGCGCGCTCAGGTCGTGGCCCTGCGCGACCGGCCGTTTGTCGAGGCCGCGCGCGTGATCGGCGTCAACGACCTCGTGATTATCGGGAGACATATCCTGCCCAACACGCTCTCGCCCGTGGTCGTGCAGGCCACGCTCGACCTGGGCTCAGCGATCCTGACCGGGGCCGCGCTCTCGTTCCTGGGCCTGGGCGTGCAGCCGCCGACCGCAGACTGGGGCCAGATGGTCAGCAACGGTCGCCTGTACTTCCCGGACCGGTGGTGGTACGTCACCTTCCCGGGCCTGGCGATCTTCCTGTCGACGCTGGCCTTCAACCTGCTCGGCGACAGCGTGCAGGACGCGAACAGTTGAGAGAGCCCACGGTGGATCTTTGGGTATACGGATCACACCGAG
>WBZS01000502.1_pt1 | contig 48432 bp, 47 predicted proteins | sample 5204201 | NCBI WGS metagenome assembly WBZS01 (sample SAMN12344357, study PRJNA552823) | activated sludge metagenome | biome: Activated sludge suspended growth; feature: Nitrification reactor; material: Wastewater; isolation source: activated sludge from nitrification reactor of wastewater...
GCTGCTTCGCCGCTCTGGTCGCCCTTGGCGAGCCGCGCCGCCTCTGCCAACAACTCGCTGAGGTGCCCGGCGTCGTCTGGCGTCAGCTCCACATAGGAGCCGTCATCACCTCCTATGCCGGTCAACACGTTGACGATGGTGGCGCCCAAGGCGACGACTCCGCTGGTGTTGGTTTCCACAGACGCGATGCTCACCCTGACTGGCCCTCCCTCCGTATCGAGCAACCCCACGGGTTGCCAGTGGAGGCGCTTCAGCGACAGGCCGTCCTCGGTGGCGGCCGAATAGGGATGACCGGCGGCCACAGCGCACCACCGCGGACAGTCGGGCAGGGTCAGATCGGGGGTTGAGCGAACCATGGCCACTACGGTGCCATCGACCTCTGCAAGCGCCGCCCCCAGTCACACGAACCGACACCGTGGCGCTCAAGCACCCATAGGGATCAGGGCGCGGCTCACCGGGCCACGGCCCGACGCTCTGCACCATCGGCGGCAGATCAGTGCGTTCGGGCCACGAGCAAGGTGGTAGCTCAGTTCGCGGACAGCCTCGAGCCGAGTTCGGGGATGCGGACGGCAAGGGCGGCCCATATGAGGTCGTGACTGACCCTGTCGTAGTGGTGGGCGACCAGATTCCGCATGCGATTGATCCCCTGCCAGTCGACGTCGGGATAACCGTCCTTGAACGTTTGAGACAGCTTCTCGGCGACGGTCGCTACCTTGATCAGGATCCGCTCACCGGCATTCCGCAACAAGGCACCCTCCATCGAATCCGCGAGGTAGGCCTCCCGTCCCTTGCTGGTCAGATACGCGGCTTCTCGCACGAACTCAGCCAGATCCCCCAGGCGCCGCCCAACCCGACCCTCCCGATCAGCGGAACCCTCGCCGTCCCGGGGCGTCGATCCCTCGGCCGGGCTCGTCACAGCGGGACCGCCTCAGCGCGGGCGCGGTCAAGGACGCGTCCCGAACTACCCGCCGACACCACATCCACCGGAACGGTGAGGAGGTCAGCCAGCTCCTCCTCCAAGCTCAGGAGCGTCACGATGTCGGCCTCGGGTGGGAAGGTGACCAGCAAGTCGATGTCCGACCCCGGGCTGTCGTCGCCTCGTGCCACCGAGCCGAACACCCGGGGATCCTTGGCCCCGACCCTCGCGACAGCGGCCAACACGTCGTCACGTCTGGCGCGCAGCAGCACCGACGGCCGTACCCGAAGCACGCGCTCCAAGGCGACCCTCGCAGCGTCGGACGGCGCCCTCGTGCCCCGCTCGATCGCCGCGATCAAGGGTTGCTTCACCCCGGACAGGTAAGCCAGTTGACGCTGGGTCAACCCCGCCGCTGCACGCCGCAGCTTCAGCCGATCCGAAAACGAACGCTCCTCCATGCACGCATGATACCTCGCCTGTTATCACAAAGGAATCACTTCCGAAACGTACTCACCCGCGCACACCGAACCAGCGCGGCCACAGCAGTACAGGAGGTTGGGCGGCGCAACACCTGCACCTGCGTCAACGGCACTCTTTCGTGTCGAGTGCTTCGACGCCCCACCGCAGGCGCAGTGTCCCTGGCTCAGGATGGCCCGCCCTCCGGGTCAGTGCCTGCGTAGCCTGACCAGACGGAGGATGATGCCGGCGGCGAACATGAGGACGCCCAGGCCCACCGACAGCGGCGGCAGGGTCGCGATCAGCACGATGCACGCGACCGCCCCGAGCACTTGCAGTGCCTTGGGGTAGCGACGGTCCTCGTCCGCCTGGGTGAAGGCGGCGATGTTGGCCACCAGGTAGTAGAGGAGCACACCGAACGAGGAGAACCCGATCGCGCCGCGCAGGTCGGCGACGGCGACAACCGTGCAGATCACCGCGGCCAACGCGGTTTCGGCGCGGTGGGGCACCTGGTAGCGGGGATGGACCGCGGCGAGCCAGTGCGGCAGGTCGTGTTCGCGGGCCATGGCGACGGTGGTCCGTCCCAGTCCGGCGATCAGGGCCAGCAACGCGCCCAGGGCGGCGACGGCCGCCCCCGCCCGGACCACGGGAGTGACCCACGCCGCGGACCCGTTCGCGACGGCGGTCGCCAGCGGTGCGGGGTTCCGGGCCACCCCGTCCGGGCCGAGGCTGGCCAGCAGCGTGACCGCAATGACGCCGTAGATGATGACCGTGACCCCCAAGGCGATGCCGATCGCCCGGGGAATGGTGCGGCGGGGGTTCCGGACCTCCTCGCCCATGGTCGCGATCCGGGCGTAGCCGGCGAAGGCGAAGAACAGCAGCCCCGCGGACTGCAGGATCCCATACGCCCCGTGCGCAAGCAGGCCCTCACCCAGGACCTTGGCCGGGTCCGGGGCTGACCCTCCCCAGCAGGCCACAACGGCGATGGACAGACAGATGAGGACGGCCACGACCAGGACGCGGGTCAGGCCCGCCGTGCGCGTCACGCCGTGGTAGTTCACGGCGGCGAGCACGATCACGGCGGTGATGGCCACCGGCCGCTCCCACCCGGCCGGGGCGCCATAGGCGGCGAAGGTCATCGCCATCGCCGCCGCGCTGGCGGTCTTGCCGATGACGAACCCCCAGCCAGCCAGATACCCGGGCCAGGGCCCCAAGCGTTCACGACCGTAGACGTACGTCCCACCCGAGGTCGGGTACGCGGCGGCCAACTGGGCCGAGGACGTCGCATTGCAGTAGGCCACCACGGCAGCGACCACGAGCCCCACCAACAAACCCGACCCGGCGACCTGCGCCGCGGGAGTGAACGCGGCAAACACGCCAGCGCCGATCATCGACCCCAAGCCGATCACGACCGCGTCAAAGGTCCCCAACCGGCGGGCCAAAGCCCCATGATCACTCACGGATGTTCCCCCCCTTCACCACTTGAGCAAGCGCCCCCGGCTGTCGCCAGAATCCCTCGCCCTGACCGAAGACGGCAAGCGACAGTCCGGCGCCCCCCACCACGTCGACAAGACGGCAAAGCTCAGATCGACAACTTGGGTCGCTCAAATCTGCAAGCCGTGCACACTGGGTGCGGCATGGGCGAGTGCGCGCTTCGGGAACCGGAAAGCCACAGGCTACCCTCGCGCACCTTGCGGCAAGAGCGCGCGTCGGAGTTCCTTGGGCGGGGTCAGTGCGGGGCTCCGAGTGGGACGGGGGTCCACAGCCGGTCGATGGGCATGACGTGGAGACGGTCGGCGTAGGAGTAGGAGCGGGTTCCGGTGGTGAGGATGATCCCGCCGGCGAACCGTGGTCCGAGTGCGTCGCGGAGTTGACCGAGACCGCGGAAGTCGCTGCCGGGTGCCCGTTCGTTGGCTTTGACCTCGATCGCAACGACTGTGCCGTCGTCGTACTCGATGACCACGTCGACTTCGGCGCCGTCGCTGGTCCGCCAGTGGCCCAGGGTGACGGGTTCGTCGAGCCAGGAAGCCTGCTTGCGGATCTCCCCGACGACGAAGGTCTCCAGCAGGTGCCCGAAGTCGGTGAGTGATGCCGGGTCGAGCCGTGTGAGTTTGTCTGGCGTGAGTCGCAGCAGCCGGGCGGCTAGTCCGGAGTCGACGACGTGGACCTTGGGCTTGACGCTGACCCGTGAGCGCAGGGTCTTGCCCCACGCCGGCAGCCGAACCACCAGGAAGAGATCCTCGAGTAGCCGCAGGTGACCCTCTACGGTGGCTCGACTGACGCCGAGCCTCTCCGCAGCGGCAGAGATGTTCAGCAGCTGCCCGGTCTGTGCCGCAATCAGGCCCAGCAGGTCGGTCATTGCTTGTCGTTCCCGGATGCGGCCCAGCTCCAGAGCATCCCGCTCGACCGATGCCCGCACGAAGTCATCGAACCATCGGGCTCTGGCCGCGCCGGAGCGTCGCAGGGCCAAGGGCAGCCCCCCGGCGCAGACACGCTCCACGTATTCCTGGCGCGTGGTGGTTGAGGAAGGGCTCCGGCCGACCACACCCGTAGGGTCGGCACGCCACATCTCGAGGAGGTTCTCGCTCACGCCGGCGATCTCACCTTGGGACAGCGGCCAGATGGTCAGCGAGTGAAGGCGTCCCGTGAGGGCCTGCGCCGTGACGGGCAGGGCGTCCTGCCGGGTCGATCCCGTGATCACGGCGGTTCCGGGCAGGCTGCCCTCTCGATTCAGCCTCGCTTTGAGCGCGTCCAGGATGTCGGGCACCCGCTGGTACTCGTCGACACACACCGGCGCCGCACCACCGACGACCGAGGCCAGATTCCCCACGACCGCCTCGCGCACCTCGACGTCGTCCAGGTCGAGAACCGATCCCCCCACCTCGGCAGCGAACCTACGCAACACCGTCGACTTACCCACCGAGCGCGGGCCGTGCAGGGCGATCACCGGTTCCACCGCGACCAGCCCCGTCAGGAGTTCACCCACCCTACGTGGGACGAGTGAGTCAAGGACCATGAGCTCAACCTAGCAGACATGACGCCACCTACTATGCAAACGCGAACGGCAATACCTAGCAAACGTGACCACCTTGGGTGTGCAATCTTGAACGTCCAACTCTCGACATGTGGGTGAGGACACGACCGTCGGCATACCGGGTCATTCAGGGCCCGAGGAGTGCGAGGGGGACGACGGCGATGCCGTCGGGGCGGCGGAAGGCGTGTCTCCCGGTGTAGACGATCATCCGGTCGACGAGGCGGTCGCCGAGTTGCTGGCTGAGCCAGTTCAGGTGCTCGACGTCGGTGGGTCTGATGGTGTCGGTGAGTTTGACCTCGATCGCGAGAGTGGAGCGGTCGGCCGCTTCGACGATCAGGTCGATTTCGTGGTCGGTGTTCTTGGTGCGTAGGTGCCCGATCCGGGCGTCGGCCGCTTCGGCGTAGACCCGAACCGATTGGGCGGTCAGCGACTCGAACAGTGCCCCCAGCCAGGTGCCGGTCGCAGCGTGGACGCGGTTGCCCTGTCCACGCAGGAGACCGGCCTTGCCGACGCCGACGAGGCGCGCGGCCAGGGCTGGGTCGACCAGGTGGTGTTTGGCGGCGTGCGTGAGCCGCTTCAGGGGCGCGAACGCCGGCGTCCACGCCTCGATCGGGTCGAGCAGGAAGATCCGCTGGAGGTGCTGGCGGTAGATGTCAGCGGTCTGCCGGGCCGGCTTGTCGCCCTCTCCTGGTGTGGCGGCCGCCAGGATCGTGGCGAAGGCGGCGTCCGTCGCGGTCGCAGCGGCGTAAGCCGTCAGCCAGGCCCGCAGGGCTGCGGGACGCCGCACGTTCACCCCACTGTCGGGCAGCTCTCGTTCCACCATCCGGGTGAGGTAGCTGTCGAGTTGCACCTGTCGGGCCCGTTCGGGCAGGTCACGGATCCCGGGGAACCCCGAGCGGAGGATCTCGTCGACGTAGCCAAGCAGGTCGGTCGGCGATGTCCCGATGATCGCAGGCTGGACCCCGGCGAGCATGTCCCGCAGGGAAACGCAGGGTTCGGCCACCCCCCGCTCGCTGAACGCCAACGGCCGCATCGTCAGGCTCACGATCCGCCCGGCCCCCGAGTGCACCCGCACCCCCGGCGCCACCCCCGAGGAACCGGCCAGCAGGAACCTGCCACTGGTGGGGTCGTCGTCGACGGCACGCCTGACCCGGTCCCACACATCGGGTTCGAGTTGCCACTCATCGATGAGGACCGGGCCGGGGACTTCGGTGACCAGATCCAGATGGCTGGCAACGGCTGTTCGCTCGTTGGGGTTGTTCAGCGACAACACCGTCGAGACCCGCTGGGTGGCGGTCGCGGTCTTGCCCACCCCTTTGGCGCCCTCGAGCGCGATCGCCGCCAGGTGCGGGAAGAGTTCGTCGAGAACGTCGTCCACGATCCTGCGCCGGTAGTCCACGCGATGACTCTAGCGGTTGGAGAGCGGGTTAACTAACATTTCGACATCCTAGTATCTAACATCTGGACACCGTGCGTCCTCCGATCGTCACGCGTATGCGCCGGGTCACGCCTTCGAGGCCTGCGTCCGACTCTGGGCATGAGCGCGATGTCACGACCATCGGCGTGAGGGCGAAATCGCGACTGTCGGCATGTCGGTCAGGGCCCGAGGAGTGCGAGCGGAACGATGGCGACGCCGTCGGGACGGCGGTAGGCGAGTTGTTCGGCAAGCCAGTTCAGGTGCACGACATCACCGGGTCTGATGGTGTCGGCGAGTTTGACCTCGATCGCGACCGTGGAGCGGTCCGCCGCCTCGACAGCCAGCTGCCTAGCATCTGGACACCCGGCGTCCCTCAGGTCACCCGGGCTGGGCCTTCTTAGCCGCCTCGCGGAGGGCCACGGCGCGGTGGAAGTCGGCCTGCGTGGGCATGCCGTAGGCGCGGGCGGTGGTGTCGTGCAGTTCGACCACGCGGTTGTAGAGGCGCTCGGTGTAGCGCGGCACCGACTCGCCCGGCAGCGGGCGCTGAGGGTTGCCGATGACGACGTGCACGTGCGGGCGTCCGCTGACGGGGACCTTCGCCCCGTACGGCATCGCCGCGTACGCGCCGACCAGCGCGATGGGCAGCACCGGGACGCCGTGCTGGATGCCGAGGGCCGCGACGCCGGTCTTGAAGCTCGACATGGCCCCGGTGCGGCTCCGGGTGCCTTCGGGGAACAGCAACAACGAGACGCCCTCGTCCAGCAGCTTGCCGGACAGCCCGGCGTGGCCCTTCATGCCCCCGCGGTCGACGGGGTAGGCGTTGAAGAACAGGCGCGTGCCGAGTGACTTGACCTTCTCCTTGAAGAAGTAGTCGGCGGCCGCTCCGGTGGCCAGGTTGCGCGACAGCCGCCGCGGCAGGGATCCCATGATCAGGACGGCGTCCAGGTGCGAGGAGTGGTTGCCGATGACGATGACCGGCGACTCCAGCGACTCCAGGTGGCGCTCGCCGTGGGTGTGCACGTTCAACAGCGACCAGACGTACGGCTTCATGATCAGCTGTTGCGCGAGGAAGCGGCCGGCGGCCTGCGGGCCGTCGCCGTACTTCGCCAGATCCTGCTCGCTCACCGCCGGACCCCCTCGCTGATCAACGGGACCATTCTGCACGATTGACCCCGCCGCCGGGCTGCTCCCGGCTGGCCGTCAGGGCGCGCGAGATGCGCCGGATCGCTGCCCGTGGCGCATGCTGCAGGACGAACGCGGCCGCTTTCCAGCGCTTGGTGGGCAGCGACACGCCACGGCCGGCGTCCGCGTCGGCCAGGGCTTCGGCGACGCACCGGTCGGCGTCCACCCAGACCCAGTCGGGCAGGGCGCCTGTGCGCATGTTCGCCCGCTCGTGGAACTCGGTGCGCACCCACCCCGGGCACAGGGCGGTGACCGTCACGCCGGTGCCGTGCAGCTCGGACGCCAGCGCCTCGGAGTGCACCCGCGCGAACGCCTTGACCGCCGAGTACGAGCCCCCGTTGACCCAGGCCGCCAGCGACGCCACGTTGATGATGCGCCCGCGGCCCCGGCGGGCCATGGCGCGCCCCGCGGCCCCGGCCAGCACCAGCGGCGCCAGCCCCATCACCTGGACGGCGCGCTCGTGCTCGGACGTGTCGGCGTCGAGCAGGCTGCTGCGAACCCCGAAGCCGGCGTTGTTGACCAGCAGGTTGATGGGACGCTCGGCGTCCTCGCAGCGCGCGGCCACGCGGGCAACGTCCTCCTTCACGGCGAGATCGGCCGGCAGCACCTCCACGTCCACGGCGTGTGCGTCGCGCAGCTCGGCGGCGACCGACTCCAGGCGGGCGGCGTCCCGTGCCACGAGCACGAGGTCGTCGCCGCGGGCGGCCACGTGCCGCGCGAACGCGGCGCCGATGCCGGACGTCGCTCCGGTGATGAGGGCTGTGGGCATGGGGGACAACCTACCCCCCGGCTCAGGCGATGGTCGCCTTCACCTCTCGGGCCATCTGCAACTCCTCGTTCGTCGGGATGACGAGCAGCTTGATCGGCGAGTCGTCCGTCGACACCAGCCGCGCCTCCCGGCTGCGGACGGCGTTGCGTTCGGCGTCCAGCACCACGCCCAGGCCGGCGAGGCGGCGTCCGATGGCCCCCCGCACCTCCGGGGAGTTCTCGCCGACGCCCGCGGTGAAGGAGATGCAGTCGACCCCGCCCAGGATGGCCAGGTAGGCCCCGATGTAGTGCAGCAGCCGGTGGATGTACACGTCGAACGCCACGGTGGCAGCCTCGTCGCCGCCCGCGACCTTGGCCGAGATGTCGCGGAAGTCGCTCACCCCGCACAGCCCGATCATGCCGGACGACTTGTTCAGCAGGGCGTCGATGGCGTCCGTGCTCATGCCCGCCTCGCGGTGCAGGTAGGCGATGAGTCCGGGGTCGACGTCGCCGGACCGGGTGCCCATCACGAGCCCCTGCAGCGGGGTGAGCCCCATTGAGGTGTCCACGGCCACGCCCTTGGCGATCGCCGAGATCGACGCCCCGTTGCCGAGGTGGCACACGATCTGCGTGACGTCCTCGTACGGGCGACCCAGGAACTCCGCCGCCCGGTGCGACACGTAGTTGTGGCTGGTGCCGTGGAACCCGTACTTGCGGATCGAGTACCGCTTAGCCACGTCGGTCGGGATCGCGTAGGTGTACGCCTCCGCGGGCAGCGTCGCGAAGAACGCGGTGTCGAAGATCGCCACATGCGGGACGTCCGGCAGCGCCTTGCGTGCGCCCCGGATGCCGGCGATGCCCGGCGGGTTGTGCAGCGGCGCCAGGGGCGACAGCTCCTCCAGGGTGTGGATCACCTCGTCGTCGATCACGCACGTGTGAGTGAGCCGGTCGCCGCCGTGCACGGTGCGGTGGCCGACCGCGACCACGTCGCTCAACGCCGGGCCGTGCTCGGCGAACATGTGCACCATCGAGGCCAGGGCCACCGTGTGGTTGGTGAACTCCTCGTCCGAAGTGAACTCGCTGCCGCCGACCTTGTGCGTGATCGACCCGACGTCCTGGCCGATGCGCTCGATGATCCCGGACGCCAGCACCGCCTCGTCGTCCGCGTCGATCACCTGGTACTTGATCGAGGAGGAGCCCGCGTTCAGCAGCAGGATGGGAGTGGTCATGGCGTGTTCCTTACTCGGACGCCGTGCGCCCGGCTCGGTCGGTGGTCAGCTGTGCTGGGCCTGGATGGCGGTGATGGCGATGGTGTTGACGATGTCGTCGACCAGCGCGCCCCGGGACAGGTCGTTGACGGGCTTGTTCAGCCCCTGCAGGACCGGCCCGACGGCGAGAGCGCCGGAGGAGCGCTGGACGGCCTTGTAGGTGTTGTTGCCCGTGTTGAGGTCGGGGAAGATGAACACCGTCGCCCGGCCGGCCACCTCCGAGCCCGGCATCTTCTTCGAGCCGACCGTCGGGTCGACGGCCGCGTCGAACTGGATCGGCCCCTCGACCTTCAGCTCGGGGGCCCGCTGCTTGACGATCTGGGTGGCCTCGCGCACCTTGTCGACGTCCGCGCCGGCGCCCGAGGTGCCCGTGGAGTACGACAGCATCGCGATGCGCGGTTCGATACCGAACGCGATGGCGGTCTCGGCCGAGCTGATCGCGATGTCGGCCAGTTGCTCCGCCGTCGGGTCGGGGTTCACCGCGCAGTCGCCGTACACGTCGACGCGATCGGCCATGCACATCAGGAACGAGGAGCTCACCACCGAGACGCCCGGACGCGTCTTCACGAACTCCAGGCTCGGCCTAATCGTGTTGGCGGTGGTGTTGATCGCGCCGGACACCATGCCGTCCGCGAGACCGAGGTGCACCATCATCGTGCCGAAGTAGCTGGGGTCGGCCATCTTCTCGCGGGCCTGCTCGATCGTGACGCCCTTCTTGGCGCGCAGGCGTGCGTACTCGGCGGCGAACCGCTCGAGCAGCGCCGGGTCGTCCAGGCCGATGATCTCGGCGCCGTCGAGGGAGTGGCCGAGCAGCGTGGCCCGGTTCTTGATCGCGGTGGCGTCGCCGAGCAGCACGATGCCCGCGGTGGCGCGGCGCAGCACGATGGACGCCGCCTCCAGGATGCGGTCGTCGTTCGACTCGGGCAGCACGATCGTGCGCTTGTCGCGCCGGGCCATCTCGTTGAGCTGGTACTCGAACATGATCGGGGTGCGGATCTCGGCCCGGTGCACCTTCATCGCGTCGAGCAGGGCGCCCGCGTCCACGCCCTCGCTGAACAGGCGGCGTCCGAGCTCGGTCTTCCGCCCCGAACTCGTCATGGTGCCTTCGAGGTTGAACAGCTTCTCGGCTGTGGTGTACGTGCCCAGCTCGGTGACCGCGATCGGCAGTTCGTGGTGCACGGTGTCGATGAGCTTGCGGACGGGCTCGGGGATCTCGTACCCGCCGACCAGGATCAGGCCCGTGAGTTGCGGGAACGCCCCGGACGTGTGCGCGAGCAGGATGCCCGGGACGAGCTCGGCCCGGTCGCCTGGGACGAGCAGCGTCGACTCCGGTTCGAGCCGGGCGAGGATGTTGGGCAGGGTCATCGCGGCCACGAACACGCTCTGCGACTCGTGGGCGAGCTGCTCGGGGCGCCCCGAGACCAGGCGGGCCTCCACGGCGTCCAGTTGCGCCCCGAGCGTGGGTGCAGCCAGCAGCCGGTGCGCGGCCAGTGTGCCGACCACCAGGTGCGGGTTGTCCGCGCGCAGAGCGGAGGCATAGGCGTCCGCCTCGCCGTCCGGGACGCGGGTCGCGACCACGACGATCGTCTTGGCGTGGTGCTTGGTCAGCTCGGCGATCGTGTTGCGGGTCAGCTGGCACACCTGCTCGGGCGTGCGGCGGCGCGCCGAGACGGCGAGCGCGACCGGCGCGTTCAGGTTGGCGGCGATGCGCGCGTTGAACGTCAGCTCGGTCGAGCCCAGGACGTCGGTGTAGTCGGAGCCCAAGATCACCATCGAGTCGAACCGCTCGGCGACCGTCGCGAACCGCCTGACGATGGTCGACATCGCCTCGTCGGCGTCGGCGCGCACCTCGTCGTAAGTGACGCCGTAGGCCTCGGCATAGCTCTCGCGGACCGCCGGTTGCGACACCAGTGCCTGCAGGATCTGGTCAGTCTTGTCACCGCCCGCGATGACCGGGCGGAACACGCCCACCGATCCGACTTCGCGCGTGAGCGCGTCCACGATGCCGAGGGCGACGACCGACTTCCCTGTCAGCCCCTCGGGCGCCAGCACATAGATGCTCCGAGTCACGGGGTCAGGCTATCGGACGCGCGGAGGAACCGCGGACCGGTCGGAATGCGCGCGGAATCAGAGCAGAGCGCGCAGCCAGTCGAGCTGGGCGGCGTGGGACGCCGGGTCGCCGGGGGTCTCAAGGATGGTGGCGGTGTCGGCGTCCCGGACGACCTGCACGAGGTACTCCGGGTCGCACTGCCCGAGCCCTAGCACGGCGTGCCGATCGGCCCCAGACCCGAAGGCGTCGCGCGAGTCGTTGAGATGCACGAGGTCGATGCGGCCGGTGATGGCTTTGATCGCGTCCACCAGCCCGGACGGCTCCAGCCCCCCGGCGTGCGCGTGGCACGTGTCGAGGCAGAACCCCACCGACTCGAACCCCTCGGCGCCGCTCAGGGCGTCCCACAGGCGGGCGATGCCGTCCAGGTGACGCGTCATGGCGTGGGTGCCGCCCGCGGTGTTCTCGATGAGCAGCGGCACGGCCAGGTCGAGGCCGTCGATCGCCTTGCGCCAGTTCGCGTACCCCACCGCCGAGTCGTCGGACGCCGCCAGGTGCCCGCCGTGCACGATCACCCCGCGGGCGCCCGCCTCGGCGGCCAGCGCCATCTGCCGGGCCAGGATCTGCCGGCTGGGGATCCGTACCCGGTTGTTCGCCGTCGCCACGTTCACCACGTAGGGCGCGTGGATGTACAGCCCCACCCCGGACGCCGCGGCGTCCGCCCGCAGCCCGGCCGCGCCGCCCGGGTGGTCGACGGCGTGTCCCTTCCACGCCTGCGGGTCGCCGATGAACGTCTGGACGATGTCGAACCCACCCGCGGACGCCGCGGCGAGGGCGTCCGTGTCGGCGTGGCCGCCCAGCGCGAGGGTCACGCCTGCAACCCGCCGAGCACCTCGACGGCCTCGTCGACGTGGTCCGCCGGGACGAGCAGGTGGTCGTGGTAGTAGCCCGCCAGCACGTTGCACGACAGGCCGACCCGCGCCAGCGCCGTGGACACCGCGGCGGTGAGCCCCACGGCCTCCAAGGACGTGTGCGCCTGCAGCGTGATCCAACCGAACACGGCGTCGTAGGCCAGGCCGGCGGCGTCGGCGTCCGCCTGGGTCAGCACGAGGGTCTCGCCCTCGTCCTCGACGATGCGCGCGTGGGCGTCCACCCCGTCGGGGGCGGGGCCGGTGACAACGACGAAGCGCCCAGGTCGGACGTGGGGGCGCAGCGCGCCGAGGATCTCGTGCAAGTTGGTCAGTCCGGCCATGGGGTCAGTCTAGGGTCGCGTCCACGCGAGGGCTGGGCGGCGCTGGCCTCGGCCGCTACCGTTGTCGGCAACACGCGCGTCCGGGCGGCCGACCGCGCGTCACGGGGCCTCATCGGCTCGGACAACTGACAAGGGAGTCGCATGGACCACGCTCATCTCGCCGTCCGCCTGGCCGACGTCGTCCGCGAGCACGGCTCGCGACCCGCCACCCGCATCCGCAACGGCTCCGACTGGCAGACCCGCACCTACGCGCAGTTCGGGGCGTCGGTCGGCACGCTCTCGCGGCACTTGATCGACCTCGGCATCAAGCCCGGAGACCGGGTCGCGTTGCTCTCCAACAACCGGCCCGAATGGTCGATGGTCGACTTCGCGCTGCTGGGCATCCGGGCCGTCCCGGTGCCCATCTACCCCACGAGCACCCCCGAACAGGTCGGGCACATCGTCGCCGACTCGGGCGCGGTGTTCGCGGTCGTGGAGAACGCCGCCCTCCTGACCCGCCTGGTCGCGGCGTGGGGCGAACTGCCCGACGTGCGTGGCGCCTGGACGTTCGACGCCACCGACTCCGACGATGCGCGCGTCCGCACCCTGGCCGACGTGCTGGCCAGCACCCCCAGCCCCGAGTCCCAGGTCGAGGCGGACGCCCGGCTGCAGGCGGCGTCCGGCGACGACGTCGCCTCGCTCATCTACACCTCGGGCACCACCGGCGACCCGCGCGGGGCCGTCCTGCTCCACCGCGGGTTCACGTTCCAGTGCGACACCTTGAGCGAGTTCTTCGACATCGGGCCGGAGGACTCCTCGCTCTGCTTCCTGCCGCTCAGCCACGCCCTCGAGCGCGCCTGGACCTTCAAGGTGCTCCTGTCCGGGTCCCTGAACACCTACGTCCCGGACGCCCGCACTGTGGCCGACCTGCTGGTGGCCGCCCAGCCGACGATGTTCGTGAGCGTCCCGCGCCTGTACGAGAAGGTATTTACCACCGTGCACTCCAAGGTGGACTCCTCCCCGGCGAAGAAGCGCATCTTCAACTGGGCCATGGGGGTGGGTGCCGCCAGCCAGCACGCCTACCGGAAGGGACGCCGCCCGTCGGCCCTGCTGCGGGCCCAGCTCCCGGTCGCGGACAAGCTGGTGTTCGCGTCCATCCGCGAGGCGCTCGGCGGGCCGAAGAGCGTGATGGCCTGCGGGGGAGCCCCGCTGCGCAAGGAGATCGAGGAGTTCTTCTCGGCGGCAGGCATGCTGCTGTGCCAGGGCTACGGGCTGACCGAGACGTCGCCGCTGGTCTCGTTCAACTCCCCCGGCGGGTTCAAGTTCGGCACCTGCGGCCGGGTGGTGGTCGGCGGGGAGATCAAGATCGCCGACGAGGGGGAGATCTGCTACCGCGGCCCCAACGTGATGCGCGAGTACTGGCACAACCCGGACGCCACGGCCGCGGCCCTGGAGGAGGACGGGTGGTTCCACACCGGCGACGTCGGCTACGTGGACACGGACGGCTACCTGGTGATCACCGACCGCATCAAGGACATCATCGTCACGTCCGGTGGCAAGAACATCGCGCCGGCCCCGATCGAGGGACTGATCCTCGCCGACCCGCTGTTCGAGCACGCGGTCGTCCTGGGCAACAACCGGCCCTATGTCACGCTGCTGGTGCGTCCTTCGTTGCCGCACCTGGAGGAACTCGCCGCACAGCTGCAGGTCAAGGTGGCGGACGCCCGCGAGCTGGTGGACCGTCCCGAGGTGGTCGAGGAAATGCGCAACCGGCTGTCCGCGCTGACCGCGAAGCTGCCCAGCCAGGAGCAGATCAAGGACTTCCGCGTCATGCTCGAGGAGTTCACCATGGACAACGGCCTGCTGACCCCCACCCTGAAGGTGCGGCGCAAGCAGGTGGAGGAGCGGTTCTCCCACCTCATCGAGGACATGTACGCGCGCGTCCGGGGGGCCCGGACGACCGAGCGCGAAAGCTCCTGAGCCGGACGCCGCCCGTCCGGGTCCCTTTCCCCGGTGGCGTCCATCGCGGGCGTCCCCCCGATTCGGCCGGACGGGCGGCGTCCGGTAAGGTAAGACCTCGGTGCGCCTTCGGGCGCCCTACGCACAACCCTCCTGCCCCGGGAGATACCCGTGGCCGTCAAGTCCAAAGGAGGTGGGGATTCGCGTATGCGCAAGTACGAGATCATGGTGATCGTGCACCCCGACGTCGATGACCGCCAGGTCCTCGGTGTCGTGGAGAAGCCGTTCGCCGGCCTGAAGGCCGCGGGCGGCACCGTCGACAACGTGGAGGTCTGGGGCCGGCGTCGCCTGGCCTATGAGATCCAGAAGAAGGCGGAGGGCATCTACGTCGTCGTCAACCTGACGGCCGAGCCTGCCGTGGTGAAGGAACTCGACCGTCAGTACACGCTGAACGAGCAGATCATGCGGACGAAGGTCATTCGTCCCGACCCCAAGGCCTGAGCCTCGTCGTCCACAGGCGTCTACCGTTTTGTCGGTGGGCCCTGACAGACTGACCAAGACTCATCGTTGACGTCCGATTCGGAGAAACACATGGCAGGCGAAACCATCATCACGCTCGTCGGCAACCTGACCGCCGACCCCGAGCTCCGCTTCACCCCGTCCGGGGCACCCGTGGCCAACTTCACCGTGGCCTCGACCCCGCGCACGTTCGACCGGGCTTCCGGCGAATGGAAGGACGGGGATGCCATGTTCATCAACTGCTCGGTGTGGCGCCAAGCCGCCGAGAACGTGGCCGAGAGCCTCACCAAGGGCATGCGCGTCGTTGTGCAGGGGCGGCTGAAGAGCCGCTCGTACGAGACGCGTGAGGGCGAGCGCCGCACGGTGTTCGAGATCGAGGTCGACGAGATCGGCCCGTCGCTGCGGTACGCGTCGGCCAAGGTCACGCGCACCACGAGCGGCGGCGGCTTCCAGTCGGGCGGCGGGTCCGGCGGCGGCTGGTCGTCCGACCGGGGCGGCTCCGGCAGCGCCCCGGCCACCGGCGGCGCCGGCGGCTACAACGCGACGCCCGCCCAGCAGGGCAACGACCCCTGGGCCCAGGCCCAAAGCGACGAACCGCCGTTCTGAGCTGACCGGCCGGCACCTGTCGGCCACCCCACACTGACCAGTCATTCCGGCGCCAGCCGGGCTCGATGAGAAAGAGAGCACCACAATGGCCCCACAGCGCAAGCCTGTGAACAAGAAGAAGATCGCTCCGGCGAAGTCGATCCGCATCGGCCACATCGACTACAAGGACACCGCAACCTTGCGGAAGTTCATCTCCGAGCGCGGCAAGATCCGCGCCCGCCGCGTCACCGGCCTGTCGGTGCAGGAGCAGCGCAAGGTCGCCACGGCGATCAAGAACGCCCGCGAAGTCGCGCTGCTGCCCTACGCGTCCACCGCCCGCTGAGAAAGGAACGACGCATCATGAAGCTCATCCTGACCGCCGCCGTCGACCATCTCGGCATCGCCGGCGACATCGTCGAGGTCAAAGACGGCTACGGCCGCAACTACCTCCTGCCCCGTGGGTTCGCCATGAAGTGGACGCGGGGGGCCGAGAAGCAGATCGAGGGCATCAACCGGGCCCGCGAGGCCCGCACCGTCCGCGATCACTCGCACGCCACCGAGCTGCGCCAGCAGATCGAGGGCCTGACGGTGTCCCTGCCCGCGCGCGCCGCGGCCGAGGGCCGGCTCTTCGGGGCCGTCACCGCCGCCGACATCGCCGCTGCCATCAAGAAGGCAGGGGGGCCGGCGCTCGACAAGCGCTCGGTCGTCATCGCCAAGCCGATCAAGACGGTCGGCGCCCACACCGTGGGCGTCCGGCTCACCGAAGCCGTGGTGGCGCACCTGCCCGTGCAGGTCGTCTCCGCCTGACGTAGCGAACCGCCGCGCGCCGGCCGACCCACTGGGGTCGGCCGGCGCGTTGCTGTGTCACGGCGTCCGGACGCACGGCGTCAGCCTGCCGTCGCCCAACTCGCTGGGCATCGCGGCGTTGGCTTGGCGTGTCATCCCCATTCGGCGAGTCGGCCGGGGGCGGCGGACTGCTGCAGTTAGTGGCCGATCCGCCTGGTCTATCTGGCGCTTTAGGGAACTATCTGGCGCCTGTGCGTCGCGGACGCCGGGCGGGCGGCGTCCGGCGTCCGATCAGGGCTCCGTCACCAGCGACGGTCGCGAGCCACCGAGAAGTGGCACCTCGATCGCCACGATGGGGCCCGAATGGCCAAACGGGCCGGTCGAGGTGTCACTTTCCGGTACTGGGCAGCCGCTACCAAGGCGGACGGTAGGGACGGCGTCCTGACCGAGAACCGAGAAGGCACCATGTGGCGTCGCTGCCGCGCGGCGCTCTGCGCCAACGCCAAACGCGCCCAGACCGCCCTAACGAGCGGTCTAGGGTGTCAGGACTCGGACGCCGGGCTGCCGCCATGCGACGGGACCCTTATGCGTGGACGTCGTCGTCCGGGGCGTTGTGGGGACCCACGGCGTTCGGAAGCTCGGAGGGGTGCACGTGGGCCCGGGCCACCCAGGCGGCGCGGACGGCGAGTCCGAGGGCGAGCGCACCGCCCGCCGCCTTCCACAGCCACCCTTCGGCGATGAACAGCAGCAGCATCGCGGTGAGCACGGGAACGAGGTAGACGAACGCCCACCGCACGTAGCCCCCGAAGGTCGGCATGCGCACGCCGCCGGCGTCCGCCACGGCCTTGGTCATGAAGTTGGGGCCGTTGCCGATGTAGGTGATCGCGCCGCACAACACCGCCCCGAGCGAGATCGAGATCAGGTAGACCTCCGGCACGCCGGCCACGCGCGGCTCGCCCGGCAGTTGCGCCGCCATCTCGAAGAAGGTGGCGTAGGTGGGGGCGTTGTCGAGGACGGCGGAGAGCCCACCGGTGAACAGGAAGAACGTGACGGCGCCCAGCGGCAGCGTCGGCGCGATCTGTGCCAGGTAGTTCAGGGCCGGCACCATCGTCAGGAAGATCCCGACGAACAGCGCCGCGACCTCGAGAATGGGCGCCCAGGAGAACTCGTTGTACTCGAAGCGGGCCCGCTTGTCGCCGAGCCAGAAAGACGCCGCCGCCGCGGCCAGGAAGGCGAGTTCGCGCCACGGGACGAACTGGGTGAAGGTCGCGTGCCCCTCCTCGATGGCATGCAGGTCGATCGACGGCAGGAACGCGACGGCCGCGATGACCGCGGCGAGGAACACGAAGTTCAGCTTTCCGAGCACGCCCAGCGGCGTGACGTTGGTGTCGTCGAAGGCGATGGCGGCGTCCGTCTCGCGCGCGTAGGCGCGGCGATCGAGGGCGTAGTACGTGAGCAGGAGCAGGCCGTTCACGAACAACCAGTGCGGCCACAGGCCGAACGTCCAGGTGAACGGGACGCCGCGCAGCAGACCGAGGAACAGCGGCGGGTCGCCGAGCGGGGTGAGCAGGCCGCCGCAGTTGGCCACGATGAAGATCGTGAACACCACCGTGTGCACGCGGTGGGCGCGTTCCCGGTTGGTGTTGAGGACCGGCCGGATCAGCAGCATCGCGGCGCCGGTGGTGCCGATGAAGGATGCGATCACCGCCCCGACAGCCAGGAAGATCGTGTTGTTGCGCGGGGTCGCCCGGATGTCACCGGCCAGGAAGATGCCGCCGGAGACGACGAAGAGCGCCAGCAGCAGCATCATGAACTGGACGTACTCCACGAGCGCGTGCACGACCTCCAGCCCCGCCCCGGCGACCGTGAACCACACGGCGATGGGTAGGCCGAGGGCCAGGGCCACCGACAGCTTCACCGCGTTGTGTTCCCACAGCCGCTCTGCGGTGGCGTGCGTCAGGGGCAGCACCGCGATGCAGGCGAGCAGGAGGGCGAACGGCAGGACGCTCCACCACGGCACGGGCATGCTCCACCCTAACGGGTTGGCTCAGGCGTCCGGGGGTGACCCCTGCTGATCGCCGGCCCGCGGCGTAGCGGGCGACCCGAAGGTGAACGCGCCCAGGGGAGCGGCCGGGGGCACGACGCCCGGCCGGGGCTCCACGTCCGTGGACGCCGTTGGCTCACCCTGCGGGGCGAAGGGGTCACTGCCGGGGGTGAAGGGCCGCACCTGCTCGCCGAGCGCCGCGAGGAGCGCGCGGTCGAGGTCGTCGCGCACCTGCTGGTTGTGCTTGCGGGTCTCGGCCATGCCCGAATGCTAGCGCGGGACCGTCAGGGGGTTTCCTCGGCGGACGCCGACGCCGTGCCCGCGGACTGCGTGGCGCTCGCCGAAGCGGAGGCCTTGGCGCTCGCGGACTCCGTCGGTTCGGACGTCGGCTCCGAGGTCGCAGACTGGGTCGGTTCGGGCTCGGGCGCCTCGGTGGGGGACGACGAGGGCTCCGGCGTGGGCGTGTCCGAGGGTTGCGGGGTGGCCGTCGGCGTGGGTGTCGGAGTCGGAGTCGGAGTCGGAGTCGGGGTGGGAGTCGGCGTCGGCGTCGGCGTCGGCGAGTCGGAGGGGTCGGGGGTCGGCGTGGGCGTCGGGGTGGTCTGCAGCGGAACCTCGGTGAGGTCGGGCAGCGGCAGCGGCTCGTTGGCGGGGGCGACGGACGTCGTCACTGGCACGAGCGCGGACGACGGGATGCGTGCGTAGGGCGCGCCCGCCAGGAAGGCCGCCGGATCGACGAAGCTGCCGTCCACGAGCACCTCGAAGTGCAGGTGGCAGGCCGTGGAGAGCCCGGTGGTGCCGGCCAGCCCGATGACCTGGCCCTTGCTGACCGTCTGCCCCACGGTCACGCCGACCACCGACAGGTGCGCGTACCGGGTGGACACCTGATCCTCGTCGATGGTGCCGTGGTCGATCTCGACCAGGTTGCCGTACCCGCCGGCCCCGCCGGCGCGCGTGACACGGCCGTCCGTCATGCTGACGACGGGCGTGCCGCACGACGCGGTCATGTCGACGCCGTTGTGCATGCGCACGAAGTGCAGGATCGGGTGGAAGCGCGGCCCGAACGCGGACGTGATCGCGCCCGGCACCGGCGAGACGTACCGGGACGCCGCCAGCGGGTCGATCAGCAGCCCGGTCAGCGAGAGGCCCGAAATCAGCGGATCCACCGCACCGGACCCGACGACCGCCGTCCCCGAGGGCACCTCGTCGTACCCGAGGAAGATGGCCGCATCGCCGGGCTGAGTCAGGCCGAGTGCGGCGAGCCGCTCGGCGCGCAGGCGGAACGCCGTCGCGTCCAGCAAGTCGGGGGCAGCCAGGACGGACGCCGACCCGGCCGCGTCAGTGCCGGCACGGGGAACCGCGACGGCGACCGTGCCCAGTGGCAGCGAAAGGGTGGCAATCGTCACGAGGGCCACGCCCCAGCGCAAGCTGGCGGCGTACTTCGAGGGGGTGGTGCGGGCCGCCTGCCCGGGCGTGGAGACAGGCGCGGGTTCGTGATCATCGAGGAGGACTGCGCGGCGTGGCGTCCGGGATTGCCCGCGACCGACAGAGTCAGGACGTGGGCCCACGGACACGCGACGGCGCATGGCTTCCTTTGACTCTGCCCGGGTCGGAACCCCCGGGGAATAGATGACGTGAATGACTGTACCCGTGTGCGGGGAGTTGTCCAGAGTCTGCCAGCGATCTGTGGGTACACAGGGCGATTCACTCCGGTGGACGGCCGTGGCCTGCCCCCAGAGGGCCCCCGGGATGCCCCCTTGGATCGGCCCCGGGACCTTCCATCCGGCCACCAGGATTGAGCTTTGGGCGCCGGTGCCGTGTAGAGTGTCTGGCGGTTGAGGTTGAGCAGTTCTTGTTGCGGTTTCCCGTAGGAGCGGTTCGAGCGTCACCATCGGCTCCCGGACCTCGGGGGCAGCACTACACCGAAAGCAGGAACAGCATGGCAACCGGAACCGTCAAGTGGTTCAACGCCGACAAGGGCTACGGCTTCATCTCTCCCGATGACGGCTCGGCCGACGTCTTCGCCCACTTCTCCGCCATCAACGCGCGCGGCTTCCGCTCGCTGAACGAGGGCGACAAGGTGTCCTACGACACCGAGCAGGGCCCGAAGGGCCCGCAGGCGACGAACATCACCATCGCCTGACCCACCTCTCACAACGGCGGACGCCGCGGCTCACTTGAGTCGCGGCGTCCGTCGTTAACCGGCTTCCCGCTCACCCAACCGGCCCGGACGAGTCCGTGAACGGTGGCGCGTGGGCGCGGTTCATCGCAGGTTGATCAGCTCGTCGGTCGTGCCCGGGCGGATCATCGGGCGCGGGGCCTGTTGGTCGGGGTCCAGCGCAAAGGACAAGGCGTTGCTCAGGGAGCGCAGCCACGTCATGGGAACCTGCACGCGCGGGACGCGGAACAGGCGGGCGGCGATGCGGGTGGTCAGCGCGGGCGTGTGCCGGGCGGACGCGATGGTCATGGTGATGCTCCTGGTGTGTCGGTTCGTGGCGGGACGGTCGGATTCCGGGCGCGGCGAAATGACCGCTCCGGACCGGGAGAATGCTGACACGCGTCAATCAAAAATGCGCGCGGCAGGGCGAAGAAATGCGATGGCCGTTTCAACCGGGTCGGCGAATACGCACGACGGATCAGCGAATACGCACCACGCACGCGGCGGGGGCCCGTCCATGACGCGCCGCGGTACGGGTCAGCACGACGGCGCGATGCGACGAGCGGACACGATGGAGCGGTGCGAAGGGTGCGGACGGCGTTGCGCAGCGACGGTGAACACCTGTCAGGTTGAACACCTAGTCGCGGAGCAGTTGGCCCAGCTCAGGGCGTGGTGCCGCGGGCGGCTGGGTCAGCCGGCGAGGCAGATGCGGTGGGGCAACCGGTGGTCGTGCGGGCCGGTGGCGCCCCGTGCCGCCGTGAGCACGCTCCGTGCGATCCTCATTGAGCGCTGATCGTTTTCTGTCATGGGTACCACCACCTTTCTGCAGACGATGTTTCTCTGTGGAGAAATGTAGGCGAGGTCGCCGGCGTTTGTCAACGATTGCGCCGAACTCATTTCGGATCGTGCGATGATGGCGGCCAGACGACGGAGAGCGAGGCCCGATGGCGGCTGGCGAGGGCGCCCCGGATGCCGCCCCGCGCCACCACTGGCGGGGTCACGGCGTCCTGCTGGTCGCGGTTCCGGCGCTGGAAGCCTGGGTCCGGGCCCGCACCGCCCACTACGACGAGGCGTTCGTGTCGGATGAGCCGGGCTTCCCGCACGCCCACGTGACGGTGCTCGCGCCGTTCCCGCCGGAGCGGACGGCGTTGGTGGCCCGGCTGGCCGCCGCGTCCGCGCCCTTCGCCTTCACGCTCGCGCGGGTGGAGGCGTTCCCCGATGGGGTGATCCACGCGGTCCCGGAGCCGTCCGACGGCTTCCGGCTGCTGACGGACGCCGCCCGCGCGGCCTGCCCGGAGATCGTGCCGTACTGGGGCCGCGTGCCGCACCCGGCCCCGCACGTGACGCTCGACCGCGTGGGGAAGTCGGTCTCCTGCGCGTCCACGCGGGCCCTGCTGGGCGGCGTCCTGCCGGCGTCCGGCTGGGCGGAGGAACTCGTGCTCACCTGGTGGGAGGCCGGCAACTGTCGCACGATCCTGCGGGCGCCCCTCGGCGGGGAGGGCGCTGCGCGGGCATGGTGAGGACGGACAGGAGGGGTGGGCCGGGTTGAGGCGGACATGGTGAGGGCCGACATGGTGAAGGGCCCCTCCACGTATGAGGTGCAGGGGCCCTTCTGGGTGATCGGAGAAGCGGCGACGTTCCGATCGACGACATTCGGTGCTCGGACCGGCCTACTGTCACCCTGTCGGCCTGGTGGGTTGCCCCGCCACAAGGATCCTGGCCCCTCCTGTCGCCGGCGGCCCCGAGGGGCTGCCTGAGGACAATTCTAGTGCACGCTGAACGAACGTGCAACCCCTTGTCAGGAACTACTCGGCTGGAGTTCGTCACCCACAGCGACACCCACAGGTTGTCCACCGGTCCTGCCCGGTTCTGCTCCCATTCATCCCCAGGGCCTGTGGACAGCCGGCTTCTCCGTGACGTCCTGTGGATAACCTGGGTACGGCAAAGGAGTGAAGCAGGGGGGAGGTATCCCCCGTGTCGGCGAAAGCGGCATCTTCCCTAGTCAACGGGCATTGGGCGACGCGAACGCGGTTGTCCACAGGCTTGTCCACACGATGCGTTGCCGGACGCCCTGCGAATGAATGGGTTCAACGCCCCATCGCCGCGACCGTCAGTCCGTGAAGGGGTTCAGCAGGTCCGCGGCCCGCTCCTCCTCGGACTCGTCGGTCGCGGTCGGCGTGCCGGGCAGCCGGACGATGAACTGGGCCCCCCCGGACGGCGCGCGTCCCGCCTTCACCCACCCGCCGTGCGCCTGGATCGTCTGGGCCACGATCGACAGGCCCAAACCCGAACCCGGCGTGGTGCGGGCGTGTTCGCTGCGATAGAAGCGCTCGAACACGTGCGGCAGGTCCTCCTCGGCGATGCCGGGGCCCTCGTCCGAGACGGTCAACCGGTCGCCCACCAGGTGCACCTTGATGGTGCCGCCGGCGGGGGAGAACTTCACCGCGTTGTCGAGCAGGTTCGTGACCGCGCGCTCCAGCGCATCGTGCTCGCCGACCAGGAAGTGCGGCTCCAGGATCACGTCCCACGTCAGACCCGGACCGCGCCGCCGAACCCGCTCCAGCGCGTTCTCCACCACGTCGCGCAGGTCCACCGGCTCGCGCGCCGCCTGGACGTTCTCCTCCCGGCTCAGCTGCACCAGGTCGCCGACGAGCGTCGTGAACTCGCCCAGCTGGGCGGCGACGTCGCGCAGGATGTCCGCCCGCGCACCCTCGGGCAGCATGCCCTGGCGCTCGTCCGCGACCAGCAACTCCACGTTGGTGCGCATCGAGGTGAGCGGCGTCCGTAACTCGTGGCCGGCGTCCGCGATAAGGCGCCGCTGCCGCTCCCGCGACGACTCCAGGGCCTTGAGCATCAGGTTGAACGAGCGGCCCAGGTCGGCCACCTCGTCGTCCCCCTTCGCCTCGATCGGGGTCAACCGGCCGGTCTCGGTGATGGCCATCACGGCGTCCGAGAGTTGCCGGATCGGCTGGACGCCCGACTTGGCAATCGCGTAGCCCGCGGCCGCTGCCAGCGCGGCTCCGATGCCGCCGAACGTGAGCAGCGCCCAGCCCATCGAACGCAGGATCGCGAGGGTCGGGTCCAGCGGACGCCCCAGGACGAGCGCGTAGTACTGGTCGCCGTTCACCAGTGGGACGGCCACGATGCGCACTGTCTCGCCATCGGAGTTCTCGCCCGTGCGGGACGACGACCCGTACGAGGTGCGGGCCACGGCCAGCTCGGCCGGCCCCAGCACGAGCGTCGCCTGGCGGCCCGGCATCGAGATCACGTGGCCGTCCGAGCGGTACAGCATCACCGTCACGTTGGCGGCCACCAGCGCGGACGCGTCGATGCCCCCCATGTTCTCCAGGTCCTCGGACAGCCAGCCAGAGGTGATGGACGCCACCTCGACGAGCTCGCGGTCCAGCTGGTCGTAGACGGTGAGGAGCGTGAGGAAGTACGCCGCGACCACGGTGAGCACGACCGCCGCCGCGACCGCGGACGCGATGAGCATCGCGAGCCGGTCCTGGAGGGGCCGGTTGGCAACGGAAAGAAGGTTGCGCAGTCGGCTCACGGGGCCGTCTCGCGCAGCACATACCCGATGCCGCGCACGGTGTGGATCAGGCGGGACGCGCCGTCACCCTCGGTCTTGCGGCGCAGGTAGCCGATGTAGACCTCCAGGGAGTTGGCCGTGGTGGGGAAGTCGAACCCCCACACCTCGTTCAACAGCCAGGAGCGCTCAAGCACCCGCCGGGGGTGCTCCATGAAGGTCTGCAGCAGGGCGAACTCTGTGCGCGTCAGCGAGATGCGCCGGTCGGCCCGCGTGACCTCGCGGGTGGCCATGTCGAGCCGAAGGTCGGCGAAGGTCAGCACCTGCGACCCGGGCGCGGCCGCCTCCTCCTGCTCGGGACGCGAGCGCCGGGTCAGGGCGCGCAGCCGGGCCATCAGCTCGTCGAGGGCGAACGGCTTGGCCATGTAGTCGTCGGCACCGGCGTCCAGGCCGTCCACGCGGTCGCCCACGGCGTCCCGGGCCGTCAGGACGAGGATCGGCACGTCGTTGCCCTGGCCGCGCAGCATGCGCGTGGTCTCCAGCCCGTCCAGGCGGGGCATCATCACGTCCATGATCACGGCGTCAGCGCGGTGGGTCGACAGGTGGGCGAGCGCCTCGATGCCGTCGGACGCCCCGGCAACCTCGTAGCCGCTGTACTGCAGCGATCGCTTCAGCGAGTCACGGACGGCCTGGTCGTCGTCCACCACGAGGATGTGCATGCACGCCATCCTAACGGCGGCGTAGCTCCTCTACGCGGGCCAGCACGCCGGGCACGGCGGCCTCGATGGACGCCAGGGTCGCGAGAAACCCGTCGTCGTCGCCATACCAGGGGTCGAGCACGCCGCTGCCCGGCTCGGCGTCCGGGTCGAAGTCGGTGAGCAGGTGGATGGTGGTGGCACCCGGTAGCAGCCGGCGCAGCCGCTCGGCGTGCACGGGCTCCAGCGCGATGATCAGGTCGGCGCCCGCCAGGTCGGACGCGGTGGCCCGCCGCGCCCGGTGCCCCGAGGAGGTGTAGCCGTGGGCCGCGAGCACCGCCCGCGCCCGCGGGTCGATCGGGTTGCCCAGCTCCTCGGAACTCACGCCGACCGAGGAGAACTCGACCCCGTCCAGCCCGGCACGCTCGGCGTGGCCGCGGGCCACCCGCTCGGCCATGGGCGAGCGACAGATGTTGCCCCAGCAGACGAAGACGACCCGCACGCCGGTCACGAGTGCCGCTGACCCCGCTTGCCGACGAACGAGTTGAGCACGAAGCTCACCACCGAGACGATGAGCGCCCCGAAGAAGGCCGACCAGTAGCCGTCCACGCCCCAGCCGACGCCGAGCTGGGCGCACACCCAGGAGGTGAGCATGAGCAGCGCCGCGTTGATCACGAGCAGGAACAACCCCAGCGTGATCAGCAGCAACGGCGAGGTGACCACCACGAACAGCGGCTTCACGACCGAGTTGACCAGGCCGAAGATCGCCGCGACGATCAGGATCGTCAGCGCCGCCTCTGCGGGCTGCCCGGACAGGTCGAGGCGGATGCCGGGGATGACCCAGGTGGCGACGGCGAGCGCCAGGGCGCTGACCAGGAATCGTACGATCACGGCGTCCATCATTCCACGTGGGGCACAATGACGATTCCGGGTGCCACCCCGTCCGAACCCCTGACGCCCCCGGTGAGTCGCAGAAAGGGCACAGCGGTGACGGACCTGACGAGTCGGCACTTCCTCAAGGAGGTCGACTTCTCCCCGGACGAGTGGGCGCACCTGGTCGCCCTCACCGGCGAGCTGAAGGCCGCCCGCCGCGAGCGCCGCGAGGAGCGTCGCCTGTCCGGCCTCGACTTCGCCCTCATCTTCGAGAAGAGCTCCACGCGCACCCGCGCCGCGTTCGAGGTGGCCGCCCGGCAACAGGGGGCGTCCACGACGTACCTCGACCCATCCGGCTCGCACATCGGGGTCAAGGAGTCGGCGGCCGACACCGCGCGCGTGCTGTCACGGTTCTACGACGGCATCCAGTTCCGGGGGGTCCGGCAGGACACCGTGGAGGAGCTCGCCGAGTACGCGTCCGTGCCGGTGTGGAACGGGCTGACCGACGAGTGGCACCCCACCCAGTCGCTGTGCGACGCGTTCACCATGGTGGAGGCGTCCGGACGCCGCGCCTCCGACCTGGCCTTCGCCTACCTGGGCGACGCCCGCTTCAACATGGGCAACTCGCTGCTGGTCATGGGCGCGATGATGGGCATGGACGTCCGCATCGTCGCGCCGGCCGCGTTCCAGCCCGAGCCGGGGATGGTCGCGAACGCCCGCGACATCGCCGCCGTCACCGGGGGACGTGTGCTGGTCACCGACGACGTGGAGCTCGGCGTCCGGGGCGCGGACTTCGTGCACACCGACGTGTGGGTGTCGATGGGGGAGCCCAAGGGGGTGTGGGCCGACCGGTGCCGCGCGCTGGCGCCCTACCGGGTCACGCGGCGGGTGATGGAGCTGGCGGGGCCACGGTCGCGGTTCATGCACTGCCTCCCGGCGTTCCACGACCTGGAGACCTCGACCGCGCGGCTCGTGTACGACCTGACCGGCATGCGCGAGCTGGAGGTGTCCGACGAGGTGTTCGAGTCGGACGCGTCCCTGGTGTTCGAGCAGGCCGAGAACCGGCTGCACTCGATCAAGGCCGTCATGGTGGCGACGCTGAACCCGACGGCCTGACTGCGCTTGATGGGGGCCGGACGCCGCCCGTCCGGTCAGGCGTCGAGGACGCCCAGCTGCACGAGCCAGGCCCGGGTGTCGGCGTCCGAGCGCCACAGGTGCGCCCGCCAGCCGGCCGCCTCGGCGCCGGCGACGTTGGCCGGGCGGTCGTCGACGAAGGCGATGTCGGCCTCGGGCAGTTCCAGCACCTCGGTGACCCGCTCGTACGCGGCCGGGTCGGGCTTGGTGACGCCCATGGACGCCGAGACGAACCAATAGTCGACGTCGTCGGCGAAGTCGGCGCTGAGGAGCCCCTGGTCGAGCGGGAAGGGCGCGTTGCTGAGCACGGCGGTGAGGCGTCCGGCCGCCCGGACGTCCAGGAGCAGTCGGCGCGCTTCGGGGCGGAGCCGCAGCCACAGGTCGGCGTCCAGGAGGGCCAGCTGCCGGATCGTCTCCGGGGCGGCGGGGCGGCCCAGCGCGGTGAGGATGGGGCCCCAGTACGCGGCGTCCTCGCCGCCGGAGTCGTAGGCGCGGCGTCCGGTCCAGTAGAGCTCCTCGAACCGGGCGGCGTCCACGCCCAGCAGGCGGGCGGGCTCGCTGTAGACGCCCTCGCCGGAGGCCAGCACCTGGCCGAGGTCGAACACGACGGCGCGGATCATGAGCCTCAGTCTGTCACGACCGGACGCCCGGGCTCGGGCTCCGGCCAGGTGGCGACGTCGGCGGCGGCCGCGGCGGCGTACGCGCGGGACAGCGTCCGGTAGGGGCGCGAGGCCAGGGCGGCCAGGGTGAACGCGAGCCCGGCGAGCCCCGCCAGGACGAAGGCGAGCGCGATGCCGCGGGCCTCACCCTCGCCGAGCAGCCACCCCCACGCGGCCTGGCCGCCCGGGGTCGCCATGGACGGGATCAGCCAGAACTCGGCCACCGGGCCGATCAGGAAGGACGTGAGGGGCACCGCGCCCAGTTCGACGCTCTGGGCGAGGCCGAACACGCGTCCCTGGGACGGCAGCGGCACCACGCGCTGCAGGACGGTCTGCTCGGCCGCCTCGACCAGCGGGATCAGGGCCATGTAGACCACGATGCCGCCGGCCAGCAGCCAGATCGACTCGCGGATCGTGAACACCGTCCCGACCAGCCACATCGCCACGTTGGCCAGCAGCAGCGAGCGCAGGGGCCGCGAGCCGAGCCCGAACCGCGACACCCACGCGCTGCCCAGCAGGAAGCCGAAGCTGAGCACGCCCCACAGGATGCCCCACACCTCGACGGACACCAGCGTCAGGCCGTAGGGGTCCAGCAGCGCGAGGTGGACGCCGCTGACGGCGTTGTTGAGGGTTGTGAACACGAGCAGCCACACCAGGCCGGGCACGTTGCGGACGGCGCGCCACGCCCCGGCGAGGTCGACGGCCTTGGGGACGCCGTCCGCGTGGACGATCTCGGGCTCGGGGATGCGGACGGTCCACAGGTGCAGCAGCGACACGGCGGTGAGGGCGACGGCGATGGCGAGGGTCCAGGTCATGCCGAGCTGCCCGACCGCCAGCCCGGCGAACACGCTGGTGGTGGCGAAGCTGAGCCCGGCCACCATGCCGACCAGGCCGTTCGCCTGGGCGCGGCCGTCCGGGGGGACGAGGATGGTCACGCACGTCGCCAGCGCGATGCCGCGCGCCGACTCGAGCACGACCCCGCCGAGCAGCAGCGCGAGGAAGGCCATCATGGCGGGTGAGCCGACGGTGAGCAGGGCGTCCGGCGGCGTGAGCAGGTAGTACGCGAACGCGGCGGCGAAGAGGGCGGCGGTGACGCCCTGGGCGGCGACCATGACGCGCTTCTTGCGCGTGCGGTCGACCCACGAGCCGAAGGGCACCCCCATCGCGGCGATCAGCAGCATGAACGAGCCGCCCAGGAACGCGGTCACGAGGATCGAGCGCGTCTCCAGGTACAGCCAGAACGTGACCGCCGACCAGAGGAAGTTGGTGGTGAGCTGCGCGATGAACGTGTTGACCAGCAGCGAGAGGAAGCTGCGGCGCGAGGCGTCCGGCTCGGGCATCGGCCGCTCCTCCTGTCGATCTGACGCTGAGGCCGGGCCGGGCGCTCTTGCGTACCTACGGTTACGTAACTGTAAAATCCCTGGGTGACGAGTTCTGCCAGCCCTGGCGGCAGCGTGCCCGGACCCGGTTCCCCGCGGCCCCGGGCAACTGCCGCCCCCCACAGTGCCTCAGCGGCGGCGTCCGTGTCGACGCTCACCCCGGGCCCGGAGTTCATCCAGCTTCTGACCCCGGCCGGCGAGCGCCTTGAGAATCCCGCGTTCGCGTGGCGGCACGATGACGCGACGATCGCGGCGCACCTGCGGTCGATGGTGCTGGCCCGCCGGTTCGACGCCGAGGCCACGGCACTGCAGCGCAAGGGCGAACTCGGGCTGTGGCCGCCGATGCTCGGCCAGGAGGCCGCGCAGGTGGGCTCGGGCGCAGCAGTCGGGCCCCTCGACGAGGTGATCCCCAGCTACCGCGAGCACGCCGTCGCGCTGATGATGGGCGTCGACCCGGTCGCGATGCTCAAGACGTTCCGGGGCACCGCGATGGTCGACTGGGACGCACGCGCCCACCGGTTCCACCTCTACTCCTTCGTGATCGGCACCCAGGCGCTGCACGCGGTCGGTTACGCGATGGGCATGCAGCGCGACGGGCTGGTCGGCAACCCCGGCCCGGACGCCAACGCCGCGCTCATCGTCTACTTCGGCGACGGGGCCACCAGCCAGGGCGACGTGAGCGAGGCGCTGGTGTTCGCGGCGTCCTACCAGGCGCCGGTGGTGTTCTTCGTCCAGAACAACCAGTGGGCGATCTCCGAGCCGATCGAGCTGCAGAGCCGCATCCCGTTGTACCGGCGGGCGACGGGGTTCGGCATCCCGAGCGTGCGCGTCGACGGCAACGACGTGCTGGCCGTCCGGGCGGTGACGGAGTGGGCGCTCGAGCGCGCCCACCGCGGCGAGGGGCCGACGCTCATCGAGGCGTTCACCTACCGGATGGGCGCCCACACCACCTCCGACGACCCGTCCAAGTACCGGCGCCGCGAGGAGGAGGAGGTCTGGCGGGCCCGCGACCCGATCGCGCGCGTGCGGGCGTACCTGCTCGCCCGCGGGGCGATCGACGCGGGTTGGCTGGCCGCGTTGGACGCCGAGTCCGACGAGCTGGGCGAGCGGGTGCGGGCCGGCTGCCTCGCCCTGCCGGACCCCCGGCTGGAGGACCTGTGGGACGGCGTCTACGCCGACCTGCCCCCGGCGCTGGCCGCCCAGCGCAAGGAATACCTGGCCTACGAGGCGTCCTTCACCGACGAGCAGGCCGACTCGTGAGCGAGACCTGGACGATGGCCAAGGCCCTCAACGCCGGCCTGCGCCGGGCGTTGGAGGCCGACCCCAAGGTGCTGCTCGCCGGCGAGGACATCGGCCGCCTCGGCGGGGTGTTCCGCATCACCGAGCACCTGCAGCGCGACTTCGGGGCCGAGCGCGTGGTCGACTCGCCGCTGGCGGAGTCCGGCATCGTGGGCACGGCCGTCGGGCTCGCGCTGCGCGGCTACCGGCCGGTGGTCGAGATCCAGTTCGACGGGTTCGTGTACCCGGCGTTCGACCAGATCGTGTCGCAGGTGTCGCGGATGCGGTTCCGGTCGGCCGGACGGCTCGGCGTCCCGATGGTGATCCGCATCCCTTACGGCGGCGGCATCGGGGCCATCGAGCACCACTCCGAGTCGCCCGAGGCGTACTTCGCCCACACCCCCGGGCTGCGTGTGGTCACGCCGTCCACACCGCTGGACGCCTACTGGATGATCCAGCAGGCCATCGCCTCCGACGACCCCGTCGTCTTCTTCGAGCCCAAGCGGCGCTACCACGAGAAGGGCGAGGTCGACCTCGACGAGCCGCCCCTGCCCATGGACTCCGCCCGCCTCGTCCTGGAGGGCGACGACCTGACCCTGCTCGCCTACGGGCCGATGGTGAAGACGTGCGTCGAGGCGGCGCTGGCGGCGTCCGCGGAGGGACGGTCGATCGAGGTGATCGACCTGCGCAGCCTCGCGCCGCTGGACGACGCGGCGATCGAGGCGTCGGTGGCCAAGACCGGGCGGGCGGTGGTCGTGCACGAGGCCGTGCGCACCGGAGGAGTCGGGGCCGAGGTGGCGGCGCGTATCCAGGAGCGGTGCTTCTACTCCCTCGAGGCGCCCGTGCTGCGCGTCACCGGTTACGACATGCCCTACCCGCCGTCCAAGGTGGAGAAGGCGTACCTGCCCGACCTCGACCGCATCCTGGATGCCGTCGACCGCTCGCTGGCCCATTGATGAAGGAGCCCGGATGTTCGAGATGAAGCTGCCCGACCCAGGCGAGGGACTGCTCGAGGCCGAGGTCGTGGCCTGGCTCGTCGCGCCCGGCGACACTGTGGCGGTCAACGACCTCGTCCTGGAGGTCGAGACGGCCAAGTCGCTCGTCGAGCTGCCGAGTCCTTTTGCCGGCGTGGTGGGGGAGTTGCTCGCCGCCGCCGGCGATGTCGTCGCCGTGGGGTCGACGCTCATGACCGTGCTGGCGCCAGGGGAGGTGGCGGGGGCTCCGGTCGCCGGGGAGCCCGCTGCGCGCGAGCCGGCCGGCGAGTCGGGGGTGCCCGCCGCGGACATCGTCGAGGCGGCGTCCGGTGGCTCGGGGTCGGTGCTGGTCGGGTACGGCACGGCGGCGTCCGCGGTGGCGCGGCGTCCGCGTAAGGGCCGCGTGGCGGCGCCGGGGCCCGAGCACGAGCAGGTGAACGAGGCGTACGGGCTGGAGGAGTCCCCCGCCCACAAGGTCGACGAGGTGTACTACACCAGCCCCATCGACGACGAGCCCGTGGACCCGCCGCTCCCGCGTCCCGAGCATGGCGGCCCCGGGACGGCGCTCGCCCGCGACGCGAGCGGCCGTCCGCTGGCCAAGCCGGCCGTGCGGCGGCTGGCGCGCGACCTCGGGATCGACCTGACGGTCATCGCCGGCACCGGACCCAACCAGACCATCACCCCCACCGACGTGGCCCAGGCCGCGGCGGGCGAGGCGGGAGGGCGGCGGGGGCCGACGCGTATCCCGCTGCGCGGCGTGCGGCGGCAGATGGTGGCGTCGATGACCGCCTCGCTGCAGGTGCCGCAGGCGTCGGTGTGGATGGACGTCGACGTCACCAACACCGTCGAGCTCATCGACCAGCTCAAGCAGCGCCGCGAATTCGCGGGCATGCGGATCTCGCCGATCCTGGTGCTGGCCAAGGCGGTGTGCCTGGCGATGGCCCGGCATCCGGAGGTGAACTCGACCCTCGATCTGGAGCGCCAGGAGATCCTGGTCAACCCCGATGTGAACCTCGGCGTCGCGGCGGCCACGCAGCGCGGGCTCGTGGTGCCCAACATCAAGCGGGCCAACGAGTTGAACCTCGTCGAGCTCGCCGCGGCGCTCAACGAACTGGTCGCGAAGGTGCGCGAGGGGCGAATCACCCTGGCCGACGCCGCGAACGGCACGTTCACCATCACCAACGTCGGCGTGTTCGGAGTGGAGGGCGGCACGCCGATCCTGAACCCGCGCGAGTCGGCGATCCTGCTGCTGGGCACGTTCAACCGGCGTCCATGGGTGATGGGGTCGGGGGAGAGCGAGCGCATCGAGATCCGGTCGGTGGCCAAGCTCACCCTCACCATCGACCACCGCGTGCTCGACGGGGAGCAGGCGTCGCGGTTCCTGGCCGACGTCGCGACCATCCTCCAGGACCCGGCCCTGTCGCTGCTCTTCTGAGCCCGGGCGTTACCGCGCTGGCCCGGCTGGCCGGGCGAGGCGCCGCGATCGCGCTCCCGGACCGGGCATCCGTCCGCTCGGAGGGCTCTCTCGTCGTCGTCTCGGGACCGACGTGGTGCTTTTTCGTCTCTCGATTTTCGAGAGATCGAGCGGCTGGATCATCAGCCGTAGTCAGAGGGGCTCGGGCGACGGGCTGCCGGGCGACGCTTCCATCGAGAGTCGAAAAGGCACCACCTGGGCGCGGCCACCCACTCCCAGCCTGGCCCAGAGCCGAGGGGGTGGCGCCCCGTACCTAACGTGTGGCGTGTCTTTCACCGAAGATTGGGATCCCCAGCAGCTGGTCTACGTGCCGCGGCGGAAGCGCGACCTGGCCCGCGCGCGGCGAGCCGCGGCGCGCGGGGAGGTGCAGGTGGTGCTGCCGAACGTCTACTGCCGGCCCGAAACGAGCTCGGATCTCCTGGTCCGCATCCACGCCGCCATGGCGGCCGACCCGAACACCGCGATCATGGGCCGGGCGGCGGCCCGCCTCACCTGGTGGCCCGACATCGCGGTGACCGACGTGCATGCGACCCGATCCGGCGCCTTGCCTTCCCAGCGGGGGTTCATGTGGTCGCGGCGCCGCATCCCGCCCGACCTGGTGGACGACCGGCCCGGACTCCGCCTCACCGTTCCGGCGCTCACCGTCCTCGACCTGATCCCGGAGCTGGGCGGGACCGCCATCGACGAGGCGCTCCGACGGCGCGCGGTGACCCTGGCGGGGTTGTGGGACGCGCTCGCCCTCACGCCCGGACGCCGGGGCAACGCGACACGACGGGCCCTGCTCGACGACTCCCGTGACGAGCCGTGGTCGTACGCCGAGCGTTGCCTCCACCGTCACCACCGTGCCCTGGACACGCCCTACCGCTACCGCACGAACCATCGACTCAGCCTCAGTGACGGACGAAGCGTGGCGATCGACCTCGCCCTGCCCGACCTCCGCCTGGGCTTCGAGGCGGACGGCTACGCCCACCACAACGGCCCCAAAGCGTTCGAGTACGATCGCGACCGCGATTCCGACCTGGAGTCAGTCGGCTGGCGCGTGATCCGGCTCACCGCGACCTTCCTCGAAGACCAGGGCCCCGAAGCGCAGCGGCGCATGCTCGCGATCATCCGCATCCGGGAGGCCGAACTCGGCCTCAGACCGTTCCGCGCCGCGAGCTGACCACGCGCCCCCGGGGGGCCGGGGATCCGCGCCACAATGAGCCCATGCCCTACGCGACGACGGCGACCACGCACCTGGGGAACATCCGCGCCAACCTGGAGGCCATCCGCGCCCGGGTCGGCGACCGGCAGGTGCTGGCGGCGGTGAAGGCCAACGCGTACGGCCACGGCGCGGTCGCGGTGTCGCGCATGATCGAGGCCACGGGGGCCGCCGACTGGCTCGGCGTGGCCACGGTCGACGAGGCGCTCGACCTGCGCCGCGCGGGCGTCGGGCTGCCGATCCTCAAGTTCAGCCACGCCCTGGACGCCGACGAGACCGAGGCCTGCATCGCCCACGACGTCGACCTCACGGTGGTCTCCTCCGCCACGATCGACGAGGCCGCGGACGCCGCCAGCCGGCTCGGGCGCACGGCGTCGGTCCACCTCAAGGTCGACACCGGCATGCGCCGCATCGGCTGCGAGCCCGACGAGGCGGCGGCGCTGGCCACCCGGGCCGACGCGCGCGGGCTGCGGCTGCGGGGCCTGTTCTCACACCTGCCGGTGTCGGACGCCGAGTCCGGGCGCGCGTTCACCCAGGCCCAGATCGCGACGTTCGCGGCCGTCGCCGCCGACGTTGCGAAGGCCCGAGGCGACGTCGAACTGGTGCACTTGGCCAACTCGGGCGGCGTCCTGATGCACCCCGAATCGTGGTTCGATCTGGTGCGTCCGGGGGTGATGGTCTACGGCAACCTGCCAGACCCGGACACCACCCCGACGGTGGCGCTGCATCCCGGGCTTTCCTGGACGACGGCCGTCTCGTTCGTGAAACCCGTAGCCGCAGGAGAGTCCGTGGGTTATGGCCGCACCTGGACCGCCCCCGCCGACACCGTCATCGCCACCATCCCGGTCGGCTACGGCGACGGCTACAGCCGCCTGCTGTCCAACCGCGGGCGCGTGCTGATCGGCGGGCGCTCCTACCCGATCGCCGGCCGCGTTTGTATGGACCAGACCATGATCGACCTGGGCCCCGTCGCGTCCGCGGAGGTCGGCGACGAGGTCGTCCTCCTCGGACGCCAGGGCGACGAGCAGATCACCGCCCAGGACCTCGCCGACCTCATGGGCACCATCACCTACGAGGTCACGTGCCTGGTCGGCGGGCGGGTGACGCGCCGGTTCGACTAGCCGTCGACGCGGAGGCGTCCGGCATAGCGGGCCTTTAGGGCCGCGTTGTGGGCGTCGCCCTCGGGGATGTTCGCCGAGATGTACACCGGCGGCGTGATGCCCCGGGCCCGCAGCCGGTCGGCCACGCCGAGACTGAGCAGCTGGCCGATGTACGCGGCCGTGATCGACGACACCGCCCCCATCACGATGCCGTCGCCGAGGTCGAGCGTGGCGTCGCCGTAGGGGGCGAGGTTGTCGATGGCGACGTCCGCGATCTCGAACAGCTTGCGGCCGCTGGAGTGCTTCGGCTGCACCTTGCTGGTGTGGTCCATGCTGGTCACCGCGATCACCGGGTGCCCGTTGGCCTTGGCCCGCAGCGCCACGCCGACGATCGAGCCGTTCACGCCCGAGTTGGACGCGATCACGTACGCGTCGGCGGGGTCCTCGTGGTGGAGCGCGAACAGCTCCTCGGCGACGGACTCGTCGCGCTCGAACGTGGGGTCGTTCAGGTCGGACAGCTCGCGGGTGCCGTGCAGGACGACGTCGCGCAGGGCCATCCGCGACGTCGGGATCAGCCCCCCGGCGCGCCCGGCCACCTCCATCGCGAACCCCTCGGAGTGCCCCGTGCCGAACGCCCGGATGACGCCGCCGGCCGCCACGGCGTCCGCCAGCAGGTCGGCGGCGCGGGCGATCGTGCCGGACGCCGCCTGCTCGGTCAGCGGCGGCAACCGCCGGGTGATCTCGGCGAGGAAGGCCTCGTTGTGGTCCATGCTTCTCCTGTTCGATGATGCGTCACGGCCAGTCAATCAGATGCACGGCCGGCGCAGGGAGGGAGCGACGGGTGCGCACCGTGATCGGGGTGGACGCCGGTGGGACCAGTACCAAGGCGCTGCTCGTCGACGAGTCCGGACGCCGCCGCGGCGCCGGGCGGGCCGGTCCGGGGAACCCGACCTCTGCCGGAGTCGACGTCGCTGCGGACAACCTGGCGGAGGTAGCGCTGGCGGCGTGGGCGGACCGCGACGACGCCGCGCTGGCCGCGCCCGAGCGGGTCGTCGTGACCGCCGCCGGGGTGATGAGCGCCGACGTCGTCGCGAAGGTCGCGGGGGCCCTGGCGTCCAGCGGGCTGGAGTGCCCGGTCGAGATCGTCGGCGACGCGCTCGGGGCGTATTGGTCGGCGGCCACCGAGGCGTCCGGGTCGGTGCTGATCGTCGGCACCGGGACGACCGCGGCCCGCATCGGCGGCGGCGACCTCGTCCGGACGGCCGACGGGCTGGGGTGGCTGCTCGGCGACGGAGGGTCGGGGTTCTGGGTCGGGCGCGAGGTGGTGCGCGCGGCCGCCGCCGACATCGACGGGCACGGCGAGTCGACGGCGCTGACGGCGCTGGTGCTGGCCCAGGTGGGTCCGCTGCCGTCGGCCGAGGACGCCGGGTCGTGGCGCGACGCACGCCTGAACGGGTTGGTGCGGTGGGTGTACGCGCGGCGTCCGGTGGAGCTGGCGGCGTTCGCGCCGCTGGCGTTCGACGCGGCGGGTGACGCGGTCGCGGACGGGATCGTCGCGGGCGCCGTCGCGCTGGTCCTGCGGCGCATGGAGTGCGTGGTGGCCGACGACGGCGCGCCGATCGTGCTCACCGGGGGGCTGCTCGGGGAGGGGAGTCCGCTGGCGGAGGCGCTGGCGCAGCGGTGGCCGGGACGGTGCCGCCGGGCTGCGGACGGCACCGCGGGCGCGGCGATGCTGGCGTTGCGGCGCGTAGGCGTCGAGGCGGGTCCGGACGAGCTGGCGCGCCTGCGACGAGTCAGTCGCGGGTCAGGCGGCGCCGGCTGACGAACTGGTCGCGCGCGTACGCGCCGATGGCCAGGGTGGACATGCCGTCCATGGCCGCGCCGACGCCGCCGCCCACGAGCGGGATGCGCCGCGCGAGCAGGACGGCGGCGTGGCGTCCGCCGATGCGGGCCGCGAGCTCGCCGAACACGCGCTCGCTGATCAGCCGCTCCAGGGACGCGTCGAACACCGGAGCGGTCGCGATCACACGCGGCTCGTGGGGCAGCACGCCGTCGTCGATCAGCCGCTGGACCCCGTCGTGACCCATCAGGCACAGCGTCATCGCGGTGCGCACGCACGCCGAGTCGATGTCGTAGCCGCGCAGGTGCGCGATCGACGCGATCAGCCGGATCTGCACGATCGCGACCCCCGCCAGGTTCGCGGGCAGGGCGACGGGGAGGGTGGCCAGGCCGCCGAGGTTGGTCACGAATCCCTGCGCGGACGCCGCCGCGATGTGCGCCGTGACGAGGGTGTCTATGGCCTGCTCGACGTCCGGGTGCCGGACGAGCTGCCCGGCCGCGGTGGCCTTCGCGCCCGGCACGAGGCCGGTGCCGTTGATCGCTGTCTCGAGCAGTTGCCGCAGGACGCCGCCGGCCACCTCCGGCGCGCGCGTCGAGAGGGCCTTGCTCACCTCGCGTGCGTCCGCCATGGCTCTGAGCGTAAGCCGTCCGGGCGTCCGGGCGAAGGGGAGCGGGCCCCGGTCGGTCCCTGAACCGAAAGAGAACCGTCCCCTTTCGGTTCACCCGAACCGGAAGGGGACGGTTCTCTTTCGGTTCAGGGTGCCACACTGCTGCGCATGAAGCTGTCCGGCGTCTTCGGGCCCGAGCGCACCTGGCCGCGCCAGGACCTCATCGCGCTCTCGTCCGAGTTCGACGCCGGGCTCGTCGCCGAGGCCTACCGCGCCGGGGTCTTCCCGATGCCCTTGGTGGACGCCGGCCTGCCGCCCGACACGATGGGCTGGTGGTCGCCGATGCACCGCGGCGTCTTGGCCCTGGACGACCTGCGCGTCACCCGGTCGCTGCGCCAGTCCGCGAAGCGCTATCGCGTCACGGTGGACGCCGCGTTCGACGAGGTGATCCGCCGCTGCGCCGACCCGCGGCGTCCGTCGGGGTGGATCGACCAGGCAGTCAGGGCCGTCTACACCGACCTTCACCGGGCCGGACTGGTCCACTCGGTCGAGGCCTGGACGCCGGACGGCACGCTGGCCGGTGGCCTGTACGGGGTGAGCGTGGGCGGGCTGTTCGCCGGGGAGTCGATGTTCCACGACCCGGTGGTCGGACGGGACGCGTCCAAGGTGGCGCTCCTGGGCCTGGTGGAGTTGCTTGACGACGGCATCGACGGACGCCTGCTCGACGTGCAGTGGGTGACCGGCCACCTGGCGTCCCTGGGGGCGGTCGAGATCGACCGGGCGGACTACCTGCGCCTGCTGTCCGAAGCCCTCGACCTGCCCGCCCCGGATTGGGGCGGGTTGGTCCGGGGCGGGTGACGGGGCGGGGCGGCGTGCCGACACTCCATGAATGCGTCCGAACTACGCATCTCTTGCGGAGTGTCGACACACTGATGGAGTGTCGGCCCGCCCGGGGGACTGGGCGCGACACCACGACGAGGAGGTGGCGATGCCCGAGATGCCCGAGGTGGAGGGGCTGCGCGCGTTCCTGTCCGAACACCTGGTGGGGCGCACGATCACGCGCGCCGAGCTGGCCGCGTTCTCCGCGCTGAAGACCCACCTGATCCCGCTGTCGGCACTGCCTGGGCTCGACGTCGAACGCGTCGAGCGCCGCGGCAAGTTCCTGGCCATCGGGGCCGGCGGCCTGTGGCTGGTGTTTCACCTGGCCCGGGCGGGATGGCTGCGCTGGTACGACCCCGCCCCGCCGGCCCCGGCACGCCCCGGCAAGGGGCCGTTGGCGTTGCGCCTCGTCGCTGAGGGGCGGCCGGACGCCGCGGCGTCCGACTCCCCGGCGTCCGACCCTCCGGCGTCGGACGCCCCGGACGGCCAGCCCGTCGGCTTCGACCTCACGGAGGCCGGCACGCAGAAGCACCTGGCCGTCTACGTCGTGGCCGACCTGGCCGAGGTGCCCGGCATCGCCGCGCTGGGCCCCGACCCGCTGGCCGACGACTTCAGCGAAGCCGACTTCGCGGCGGTCCTCGCCGAGCACGGCCGCACCCAGCTCAAGGGGCTGCTGCGCACCCAGTCGGTGTTCGCCGGCATCGGCAACGCGTACTCCGACGAGATCCTGCAGGCGGCCCGGCTCAGCCCGTTCAAGCTGGCCGGATCGCTGACCCCGGCCGAGACCGGACGCCTGTACCACGCCACCCGCGACGAGCTCTCCACCGCGATCGACCGCGCTGTCGGCGTCCCGCCGGCCGGCCTCAAGGACGGCAAGCGCACGCACCTGCGCGTTCACGGCAAGAAGGGCCAGCCGTGCCCCACGTGCGGCACGACCGTGGCCGAGGTCAGCTTCGCCGACTCGTTCCTCGACTACTGCCCCGGCTGCCAGACCGGCGGCAAGCTGCTGGCCGACCGGCGGTTGTCGCGCCTGCTCAAGTAGCCGACCGCACCGCGCGCCCCCGGTGACAGGGGGTCGTAGCGCAATCGTGATGCGGGCACCCTCCGGCGCTCACGGGTCGCCCGCTAGCCTGAGGGCGTCCCCGACCCGCCCGAGGAGTCCCGCGTGAAGACCGTCGCCGCCCGCGCCGCCGCGTGGTTCCGCGGCGTCGGGACGCGGCCCTGGACGTACGACGGACGCCTCGGCTTTCGCCTGATCGTGCTGAGCTGCCTCACCACGATCGTGATCGCGTTCCTTGGCCCGTCCACGGTGACGCTCAACGTCGGCCCGGCCGGCGAGAGCCTGCTGCCGCCGTACTACGTGCCCGTCGTCTGGGGCAAGGGCCTCGGGCTGCCGCTGCCCGAGTGGGTCGTGGTGCCGGTGCTGTGGGCGGGCCTGATCCTGGGCGCGACGGGGCTCGTGATCGCCTGGCGGGCGACGGCGGCGGGCTGGCGTCCGCGCATCCACCTCATGTTCTACCTGGGCGTGGTGCTGAACCTGCTCACCGCGATCGTCCCGCCGCTGACCAGCGCGGACGTGCTCATGTACGCCGCCTACGGACGCCTGCAGCGCCAGGGGTTGGACCCGTACAGCATCACCCCGGCCGAGATCTTCCGGCAGAGCTTCGACCCCGTGCTGGTGTGGACCGAACGCCCGTGGCAGGACACCCCGAGCGTGTACGGGCCGATCGCCTCGGCGTCCCAGTGGCTGGCCAACGTGCTGGGCGGCGACTCGATGCACGACGTGGTGTTCTGGCTTCAGCTGATGGCCGTCATCCCGTTCATCGTGATCTGCGCGGTGATGATCAAGCTGGCCCACGGGGACGCGGCGGTGCAGACACGGTCGGTGCTGTTCACGATCTGCAACCCTCTGCTGATCTGGTCGGTGGTCGCGGGCGCGCACAACGAAGCCCTGACGCTGGTCTTCGCGATCGTCGGGCTCTTCTTCGTCCGGCGCAGCGCGTTCGTCGCCGGCCTGTTCATCGGGTTGGCCGGCGCCGTCAAGGTGTCGCTCGTGTTCTACGGCCTGGCGATGGTGTGGGGCTACCGGCACGACTGGCGCAAGGTGCTCGCCCTGTGCGCGGGCGCGCTGATCCCGATCGCGCTGCTGTACGGCTTGTTCGCGCCGCAGGCCCTGTTCGCGGCGGCCCGCAACACCGGCTACATCTCGGGCGGCTCGTGGGCGCCGTGGCTGTGGACCGCGCTGGACTGGGTGCTCGACGAGGCCACCGCCCGCCGCATCACGGGCTGGATCGGCTGGGCGGGCATGCTCGTCATCGGCTGGATGCTGTCGCGCGTCCTGCCGTGGAGCCCCGTCCCCGGGTCGGCCGTGCCCGCCGAACGCGACCCGCTCACGATCACCGTCCGCACGGCGCTCATTCTCTGCACGGCGTGGCTGATCACGTCGCCGTACACGCTGTCGTGGTACGACCTCATCGCCTGGGTGCCGCTCGCGCTCATGGCCCCCAACCGCCTCGACTGGCTGCTCACCGTCCGTGGCACCGCCTTGTCGGTGGCATACGTGACCGGCCGCACGGTCGGCTTCAGCGACTTCATGGTCGACGTGGTGTCGTTCGTGGTCCGCGACGTGATCAGCACCGCCGTCCAGTGGGGCGTCCTGATCGCGGTCGTCCACTGGTTCTGGACCACCAACCGCACCTGGCCCGACCGCGCGTTCGTCCGACAGGGGTGGGCGGACCTGCTGCCGGGCCCGGACGCCCGGGTCCCCGGCGGGTCGGTGCGGACGCGCTGGGCGCGGCGTCCCGGCGCGTTGCCCCGGGCCTAGACTGCCGCCGTGCTCGGATACTTCGGTCCCGCGGGGACGTTCACGCACCAGGCCCTGCGCACAGTGACGGACGCCGACGCGACCCCGTTCTCGACCGTGTCAGGGGTGCTGGACGCCGTGCGTTCCGGCGAGGTGGAGGCCGGGCTGGTGCCGATCGAGAACTCGGTCGAGGGCGGCGTGACGGCGACGCTGGACAACCTCGCGTCGGGGGATCCGCTGGTGATCGTCTCGGAGGTCCTGCTGGGAGTGTCGTTCGTGCTGGCCGTCCGTCCGGGCACGCGGCTGGCCGACGTGCGCCGCGTGCTGACCCACCCGCACGCGTACGCGCAGACCCGCGACTGGGTGGCCCGCGCCTTGCCGGGCGCGCTGGTCACCGAGGGCGGCTCGACGGCCGCGGCGGCCGCCGAGGTCGCCGACCCGGACAGCAAGTACGACGCCGCCATCTGCGCGCGGGTGGCCGCGGAGCTGTACGGGCTCGACTGCGCGGCGTCCGACATCGCCGACAACCCGGACGCGGTGACGCGGTTCGTGCTGGTGCGGCGTCCGGGGGCCATCCCCGCGCCGACGGGGGCGGACAAGACCACGCTGGTCTGTTACATGTTCGCCGACCACTCCGGGGCGCTGCTCGACATCCTCGAGCAGTTCGCGATGCGGGGGGTGAACCTGACGCGGATCGAGAGCCGTCCGACGAAGAAGACGTTCGGGGAGTATTGCTTCTCCATCGACGCCGAGGGCCACGTCGCCGAGCCGCGCCTGCGTGGCACGCTCAAGGGTCTGCACCGGGTCTGCCGCAAGGTGACGTTCCTCGGCTCGTACCCGCGGGCGGACCACGTGCGTCCGAAGATCGCGCGCGGCTTCACGTCCGAGGACTACGAGGCCGCCGAGCGCTGGATGGACGACCTGCTGGGCCGCCGGCGCTGAGTGCGGGGCGCGCGCGGTGTGATCACGGGGTGACGAGCGTGATCGCTTCCGGCCGGATGGTGGCCTCCAAGCGGGTGCACGTGCCGATGGCGTCCCCGTCGATCTGGAACGGGACGGGGGTGTCCGTCTCGAGCACGACCCGCCGGGCCTGGGCGCGCTCGATGCCCGGGGCGTCCGGGGCGCGGGTGAGGACGCGGGTGGTGATCGCGGCCCAGCCGGCGGGGCCCTGGGCGGAGGCCAGCAGCACGTCGAGGAGGCCGTCGTCGGGGACGGCGTCCGGCACCAGCGGGATCGACCCCTGCAGGTTGCCCACGTTGGCGATCAGCGCGAGCGACGGCGTCCGTTCCACGGCGCCGACGCCGTCCAGGCAGACGGTGGCTTTGAAGGGGGGCCGGTTGAGGGTCTGCAGCGCGGCCATGACGTAGGCGGCCGAGCCGACGACTTTCTTCAGGTCGGGGTTGGTTTCGCTCATGATCAGGGCGTCGGCGCCGAGCCCGGCCATGACGAGCGAATGGTCGACGGGCCGGTCGTCGGCCCGGATCTCGATGACATCGAAGATGCGCGGCGCCCCCTCGAAGGCCAGGTCGAGCGCGTCGGCCAGATCGAGTGGGACGCCCAGGTTGCGGGCCAGCAGGTTGCCCGTCCCGGCGGGCAGGATCGCGATCGGCACCCCGGACCCGGTCAGCGCGGCACACACGGTACGGACGGTGCCGTCGCCGCCGGCGACCAACACGAGGTCGGGTTCGCGCCGACGCGCCCGGCGGGCGGCGGACGCCCCGGCGTCGTCGGGCTCGGTCTCCATCCACACCGGGGGGAGCCAGCCACGCTCGGCGCACTCGCCTTCCAGGTGGCGGCGGAAGATCACGGGGTCTGGGATCTTGGTCGGGTTGACGATGATCACGGCCCGCAGCGTGCCATCCGACCGTGCACGCCCCGCGTCGGGCAAGCGGGCGATGTGCACGCCGGCCACCGCGAGGCACGCGGACGCGATGAATCCGCCGAGGAAGCCCCCGGCGAACAGGTCGCTGAACCAATGCGCGCGCAGGGCCCACCGGTTCCAGGCGATCAGCCACCACGCGGCCGCCATGATCGCGCACGCCAGCACGACGGTCTCGCGCCGCCGCCGCGTCAGCACCATCACCGCAGCCAGGCACACGGCGAGCACCGTGGCGGCGGTGAGGTGCGCCGAGGGGTAGGCGTACCCCTCAGCGGTGATGAGCGCGGACGCGGTCGGCGGACGCGGCCGCTGGAACAGGTACTTGATCGACGCCGTCAATCCCCAGGTGAGCGGGATGGTCAGGCCGATCGCCCAGGCCAGGTTGTTCAGCCGACGGCGGTACGCCCAGAAGGCCACGCCCGCCAGCACGGCGTACACCACGTACGGCGAGGTCACGATCGCGATCGCCGCCAGCACTTGCCCCCACCCCGACTGGGTGTCGAACCCGGGGGTCAGCGACGTGGCGTCCATCGCGGTGAACGCTCCGGTGCGGAACGTCAGCGCGGACCAGGCGGCGAACAACAGCGCGGTCACCAACAGCGCCACCTGCGCGGACCCGGTCAGACGTCTCATGCGGCTCAGTCTCCCACCAGCGAGGGGGTCGCCCGGCGGCCCGGCGATACACTCTCGCACGTGATCGACCCGAAGCTCCTGCGCACCGATCCCGACCGCATCCGCCGCAGCCAGGCCGCCCGCGGGGAGTCGGTGTCCCTCGTCGACGACCTGATCGCCGCGGACGAGCACCGGCGCCGGCTCATGGCGTCGTCCGAGGCGGCGCGCGCCGAGCAGAAGGCCTTGTCGGGGCAGATCCCCCGGTCGACGGGTGACGAAAGGAAGGCGCTGCTGGCCCGCACCGGCGAGCTGGCGGCGTCCGTCAAGGAGGCGACCGCTCAGGCCCAGGCGGCCAACGGCACCTTCGACGAGGTCATCCGCAAGCTCGCGAACGTCACGATCGACGGGGTCCCGCCGGGCGGTGAGGACGACTACGTCGTGCTCGAGCACGTCGGCACCCCGCGCGACTTCGAGGCGGAGGGGTTCGCCCCGCGCGACCACCTCGAGCTCGGCGAGCTGCTCGGGGCGATCGACGTGGCCCGGGGCGCGAAGGTGTCCGGTAGCCGGTTCTACTACCTCACCGGCCAGGGGGCGTTGCTCGAGCTGGCACTGGTCCAGCACGCGATGGCCATGGCGGTGGAGTGGGGGTTCACGCCGATCCTGCCGCCGGCGCTGGTGAAGCCGCGGGCGATGGAGGGCACTGGCTTCCTCGGCCAGGCCGCCGAGAACGTCTACCGCCTCGAGGCCGACGACCTCTACCTCGTCGGCACCGCCGAGGTGCCGCTCGCGGCGTACCACAGCGACGAGATCCTGCCCGCCGAGACGCTGCCCCGCCTGTACGCCGGCTACAGCCCGTGTTTTCGGCGCGAAGCCGGCTCGTACGGCAAGGACACGCGCGGCATCTTCCGGGTGCACTGGTTCGACAAGGTCGAGATGTTCGTCTACTGCGACCCCGACGAGGCCGAGGCGATGCATGAGCGCCTGCTCGGGTACGAGAAGCAGTTCCTGACCAGCCTGGAGGTGCCGTTCCGCGTGATCGACGTCGCCGCCGGCGACCTCGGGCTGAGCGCGGCGCGCAAGTTCGACTGCGAGGGCTGGATCCCCACCCAGGGCGCGTACCGCGAGATCACGTCGACGTCGAACTGCACCGAGTTTCAGGCGCGACGCCTCGACATCCGGCTGCGGGACGCCGACGGCACCCGGCCGCTGGCCACGCTGAACGGCACGCTGTGCGCGATGACCAGGACGATCATCCTGCTGCTGGAGAACCACCAGCAGCCGGACGGCTCCGTCCGCGTTCCCTCCGCCCTGCGCCCGTACCTCGGCGGCCGCGAGTTCCTGACGCCGGCGTGACCCCCACCGCCCCGATCCACGGCTGGACGCCCCGGCTCGTCGCCCTGGACGTCGACGGCACGATCGTGGACGAGACGAACGTGGTCACCGACGAGGTCGCCGAAGCCATCGGCCGGGTCGTGGACGCGGGCGTCCCGGTCGTGCTGTCCACCGGTCGCAGCTGGGTGTCGGCGCTCACCGTGGTCGAGCAGCTGCCGCTGGCCCACGCCGAACACGTGCTCAGCAACGGCGCGGTGACCGTGCGCTACCCGCCGTTCGAGCTCGTCGACGTGCTGACGTTCGACCCCCGCCCGGTCATCGACCGCATCCTCGCCGAGCACCCCGGCGTCCTGCTCGGGGTCGAGGAGGTGGGCGTCGGCTACCGCGTCACGGACCACTTCCCGGACGGCGAGCTCCACGGCGCCATCGCCGTCGTCGGCCTCGACGAGCTGGCCGACTCACCCGTCACGCGCATCGTCGTGCGCGACCCGCGGTCTTCCGAGGAGGAGTTCATCGCGCTGGCGCACCGGCTCGGGTTGGAGGGCGTCAGCTACTCCATCGGCTACACCGCGTGGCTCGACATCGCCCCCGAGGGCGTCGACAAGGCGCACGGGCTGCAGCGCGTGTGCGGGCGGCTCGGGGTGGCGGCGTCCGATGTGCTCGCCGTCGGCGACGGGCGCAACGACCTGCAGATGCTCGAGTGGGCGGGGCGCGGGGTGGCCATGGGGCACGGTCCGGCCGAGCTGCTGACGGCCGCGGACGCCGTGACCGGCACCCTGGACGCCGGCGGCCTCGTGGCCGAACTGCGCCGCTGGTTCTGACGACGCCACGGCGCTTTATCGTTACACTCGGACTCGATCCGCGACGCGAGGAAGCCCCATGGAGCCCTACCACAAGGAGCCCGAGTACGTCACCGAGCTCGCCGACGGCACGGTCAAGCAGCTGAACCCGTTCACCGGCACCGAGGTCTGGACGGTCCCGGGGCGCGCCAACCGCCCGCTGGGGGCGCTCCCGGAGGTGGAGTCGCCGCTCGACCCGAGCCTGGCCGGACGGCACTGCGCGTTCTGCGAGGGCCGCTACCTGGAGACGCCGCCGGAGAAGTCGCGGGTGGTCCGGCGTCCGGACGGCACCTGGGAGACCCTCTACCGCACGCCCGCCGAGGCGCTGTTCGCCACCACCGCCGAGTTCCGGCGCGTCCCGAACCTGTTCGAGATCCTGAGTTACGAGTACTGGCACGCCAACTACGGCTACACGCTGCCCGCCCGCGTGGCGGCCCGGCGACAGGCGTACCTGGCCTCGCCCGCCGGGCGCGAGCACGTGCTGTCGGTGATCGGGGCGAAGCTGCGGGCGTCCGGGCGTTCGGACGCCGAGGTCGAGGCCATGGACGCCGACGAGCGCATCGCGGCGGCGTCCGGCTTCTTCGGCGGGGGACACGACGTGATCATCGCCCGCCGGCACTTCGTGGACGGCGCGACGCACGACCACCAGGTGGCGTCCGCGGGCACGCTCACGCCCGACGAGCACGCGCGGTTCATCGCGTACACGGTGGAGTCCGTCGAGGGCATGTACGAGCTCAACCGGTACGCGCGGTACGTGACGGTGTTCCAGAACTGGCTCAAGCCCGCCGGCGCGTCGTTCGACCACCTGCACAAGCAGTTGGTGGCGATCGACGAGCGGGGGGTGCAGCACGAGGCGACGCTGGCGAAGCTGCGGCAGAACCCCAACCTGTTCAACGAAGCGGCCACCAACTACGCGTCGTACCGCAACCTGGTGATCGCCGAGAACGACCACGCGCTCGCGTTCGCGGGGTTCGGGCATCGGTTCCCGACGATCGAGATCTATGCGAAATCGGAGACGTCCGACCCGTACGACCAGCAGCCCGAGGAGATTCGGGGCATGAGCGACATGATTCACGCCATGCACGCGGCCACGGGTCCGGACGTGCCGTGCAACGAGGAGTGGCACTACCGCCCCGCGGACGTCGACCTGCCCATGCCGTGGCGCGTCATGCTGAAGTGGCGGGTCTCGACGCTGGCCGGGTTCGAGGGGGCGACGAAGATCTACCTCAACACGATCACCCCGATCATGCTGCGCGACCGGGTGGTCGAGCGGCTGTTCGCGCTGCGCGCCGACCGGCGCATTTCGGAGGGCCTGCACATCGCGTTCGAGGCGCCGTGTCGTCCCAATTCGCTGCGTTACAGTCACCCCTCGCGCTGAGTTCGCGGCTGCCGAGGGTAGGCTCGTTCCACCCGTACGAGAGGTTTCCTGACGATGAGCGCACCCCTGCCCGTTCCCGAGCCGATCTGGGGCAGATTCAGCGCCGACCCGCGGCGGCAACCGGCGACCCGGGCCGGCGACGCCGACCGTGACGTGGCCGCGGACGCCGTCAACGCCGCCTTCGCTCAGGGCCGCCTGGACGCCGCCGAGCACGCCGAGCGCCTGCAGGCCGTACTGGGCGCCAAGCGGCTCGGTGAACTCGAACCGCTGCTGGCCGACATCACGGTCGCGGGCGGCCCCGCGCTGCCCGTGCAGCCGGTCCCGGCCCCCGCGGCGCCGAGCCCGCGTCAAGCGGTGCTGCGGTCGTGGGTCGCCGTCACCGTGATCGTCAACGTCATCTGGCTGGCGACGTGGGTCCTGTCCGCCTCGGGGCCTTATTACTACTGGCCGATGTGGCCGATGCTCGGCATGGGCATCCCGGTGCTGATGACGTACCTGTTCCCCGACGGCCAGGGCGGACGCGGTGGCAAGGGCCGGGGTCAGCTCGGCCGCTGACAGAGCCGCATCGGGCTGACCCCCGGATCTTGGTGTGGGCGGTGACAGCGGGTAGGTTGTCGCGACGTGGCTGTGATCGAGGCGTCGGGTCTGACGAAGAAGTTCGGCGACTTCACCGCGGTGGACGACGTCACCTTCGAGGTGGCGGCCGGTGAGTCGTTCGGGCTGCTCGGGCCGAACGGGGCGGGTAAGTCCACGACCATGCGCATGATCGGCGGCACGTCGCTGCGCACGTCGGGCACGCTGCGGGTGCTGGGCCTCGACCCCGAGGAGCGGGGCCCCGAAGTGCGCGCCTCGCTGGGCGTCGTCCCGCAGACCGACAGCCTGGACGAGGAGCTTCGCGTCCGCGACAACCTCATCGTGTACGGCCGCTACTTCGGCCTGCCGCGCAGCTACCTCGAGCCGAAAGCCGACGAACTGCTCGCGTTCGCACAGCTCACCGAGAAGGCCGGCGAGAAGGTCACGGCGCTGTCCGGGGGCATGAAGCGGCGCCTCACGATCGCCCGCGGCCTGGTCAACGAGCCGCGCGTCCTGCTTCTCGACGAGCCCACCACCGGCCTCGACCCGCAGGCGCGACACATCCTGTGGGACCGGCTGTTCCGGCTCAAGGAGCAGGGCGTCACGCTGGTGCTGACCACGCACTTCATGGACGAGGCCGAGCAACTGTGCGACCGGCTCGTGGTCATGGACCGCGGGCGCATCGTCGCCGAGGGCGCCCCCCAGGCCCTGATCCGCGAGTACTCGACCCGCGAGGTGGTCGAGGTGCGCTACGGTTCGGCGCGCAACGCCGCCATGGAGGCCGAACTCACCGGCATGGCCGACCGCATCGAGGCGCTGCCCGACCGCATCCTGCTCTACTCCGACGACGGCGAGGCCCTGCTCGAGGAGATCCACCGCCGGCCGCAACAGCCCGTCACGTCCCTGGTGCGCCGCTCGTCCCTGGAGGACGTGTTCCTCCGCCTGACCGGGAGGAGCCTCATTGACTGAGCAACTGCAGCCGGTCGTCACGTTCTCGGGCCTGGACCACGCGGCGCTGGCCCGCCGCACGCGCCTGTGGGGCTGGTGG
>WBZS01000503.1_pt1 | contig 48246 bp, 39 predicted proteins | sample 5204201 | NCBI WGS metagenome assembly WBZS01 (sample SAMN12344357, study PRJNA552823) | activated sludge metagenome | biome: Activated sludge suspended growth; feature: Nitrification reactor; material: Wastewater; isolation source: activated sludge from nitrification reactor of wastewater...
CCGCCGCCTTCAACAACCGGCCACGAGCAGTCCTCAAATACCGCACCCCCACCGAAGCCTTCACCGAACTGCTAGCCTCACCCCACTAACCAACCGGGTGTTGCGTCGACCCCCAGCCTCCGCCACGAGGCTGGGGTGCCCACTCGACGAGGCTGGGGTGCCCACTCGACGACTAGTCGTCGTTCATCGCCCCGGGCGTGTTCTTCTGCACCTGCATCAGGAACTCGACGTTGTTCTTGGTCTTCTTCAGCTGACTGATCAGCAGGTCGATAGCCTGGTGGCTGTCGAGCCCGGACAGCACACGGCGCAACTTGTGCACAATCGCGAACTCCTCCGGCGCGAGCAGCAACTCGTCCTTGCGGGTGCTCGAGAGGTTGACGTCCACGGCTGGGAAGACGCGGCGCTCGGCGATCTTGCGGTCGAGCTTGAGCTCGGCGTTGCCGGTGCCCTTGAACTCCTCGAAAATGACGGTGTCGCCCGTGGAGCCGGTCTCGACCAGTGCCGAGGCGATGATCGTCAGCGAACCGCCGTGCTCGATGTTTCGGGCCGCGCCCAGGAATCGCTTGGGCGGGTACAGCGCCGTCGAGTCGACACCGCCGGAGAGGATGCGCCCCGACGCCGGTGAGGCGTTGTTGTACGCGCGGCCCAGGCGGGTGATCGAGTCGAGCAGCACGACCACGTCCTTGCCCTGCTCGACGAGTCGCTTGGCCCGCTCGATGGCCAATTCGGAGACCGAGGTGTGATCTGACGGCGGTCGGTCGAAGGTCGAGGCGATGACCTCGCCCTTCACCGAGCGCTGCATATCGGTGACCTCTTCGGGTCGCTCGTCGACCAGCACGACCATCAAGTGGCATTCGGGGTTGTTGGTGGCGATCGCGTTGGCGATGTCCTGCAGGATCGTGGTCTTGCCCGCCTTGGGCGGCGACACGATCAGCGCGCGCTGCCCCTTGCCGATCGGCATGATCAAGTCGATGACCCTGGTGTCGAGGCGCTCCGGGGTGGTCTCCAAGCGCAGCCGCTCGTTCGGGTACAGCGGCGTCAACTTGTTGAAATCGGGCCGATTGCGCGCCGCTTCCGGATCGCCGCCGTTGACCGTGTCCAACCGCACCAAGGGATTGAACTTCTGGCGGTTGCTCTGGTTGCCGCCACCGCTGTTGCCGCCCTGCTCGCCATCGCGCGGCACCTTGACCGCCCCGGTGATCGCGTCACCGCGGCGCAGGCCGTAGCGGCGCACCAGGTTCATCGACACATAGACGTCGTTCGAACCCGCGAGGTAGCCCGAAGTCCGCACGAAAGCGTAGTTGTCGAGGACATCGAGGATGCCCGCGACCGGGGCCACCACATCGTCCTCGGACAGCTGCGGCTCGCCGTCGCGGTCGCGACCGCCGCCACCGCGGCGGTTGCGCTCCCGAAAGCGGCGGTTGCGCCGGTTGCGGCCACCCTCACCGTCATCATCGCGGTTGCGATCATCACGGTTACGGTTCTGATTGCCCTGGTTCTGGGCGCCCGAACCGTCTTTGCCCTGATCCTTGGCGCCCTGGTCCTTGTTCTGGCCCTGGTCCTTGGTCTGGCCCTGGCCGCCCTGCTCCCCACCATCACGATTGCGATTGCGGTTGCGGTTGCGGCTGCCCTGGGCATCGCCCTTCTGCTCGGACGACCCGTCGGCGTCGGACGCAGCCGGCGGGGTCGTGGCAGCGGTCGCCTCGACACCGGTGTTCGGGGCACCGGTGTTCGGGGCACCGGTGTTCGGGGCACCGGTGTTCGGGGCACCGGCGTGCTCGACGGGAGCCTTCTCGGCGCCGGTGCGCTCGGTGTTCTCGGCCGGCGCGGCGGACGGACCGCCGTTCTGGCGCTCCTTGATCGCGCTGATCAGATCGCCCTTTCGCATGCCCGACGCCCCCTTGATGCCGAGCCCTCCGGCCAGCGCGCGCAGTTCGGGCAGCACCATTGCGGACAACCCGCGCTTGGCGCTCGACGCGGCAGCTGCCGGCTCAGCGGCCACCGGGGCCGCAGAGGTCACCACGGGAGTCGACGAGGGGGCCGAGGCTGCGAGGGCCGGGGCGGTGGCGAGATCCGTTTCGGTCACGGAAGTCCTTTCGTTCCCTCGCCGCATGAGCGCTCGAGGGTGGGTGAGATCCCAACTCGGGAATCAGTGGGCCTGCTGGCGGCGGAAGTCACAAGCCGTTGCCGGAATCACACCGGAAAATCGGGGGACGTCCGCAAACGGCGATTCCACGTTCGCTCAGCAAGACGCTGCTATCGTAGCGCGCCACCATGACGCAGGCAACAACGACTCGATGAAGTGGCACGTCAACGGGTGTCGACGACGATCGGGCCGTCGCTGATCTCCGTCTCCACCATGGTGAACCCGGGCCGATCTGCCATCCGGGGCGGGAGGTCTGCAGTGTGCAGCACGAGCACCGTCGGGCCGGCACCGGAGATCATTGCGGCGTATCCCTCGCCGCGAAGATCCGCCACGAGGTCGGTCGAGGGGCGCAGCGCATTCGCGCGATACCCCTGGTGCAGGCGGTCCTCGGTCGCCGTCAGCAACAGGTCGGGATCCCCGATGAGCGCCACGACCGCGACGGCGGTCCGGCTCACGTTGAACACCGCATCGCCGCGCGGCACCACGTCGGGCAGCAGGCCGCGGGTCTGCGACGTGGAGGACTCCACCTGAGAAAGGAACACAGTGGCTCGGATGCGCGGATCGACCTCGAGGCGCCGCGCAGCGTATCGCGCACCCGCCCCCTCGCCTTCGGTCCAGGTGACCACTGCACCGCCGAGTACGCTCGCTGCGGCGTTGTCCGGGTGCCCCTCGAACTCGGCGGACAACTGTACGAGCTCGTCGTCGGAAAGCTCTTGCAGCGCAAGCGATTCCGGTGCGACTGAGAGCAACTTCGAGGCCGCGACGAGACCGGATACGACGGCGGAGGCCGACGAACCGACGCCGCGCGAATGCGGAATGGCGTTGACGCATTCGATGGACAGGCCGGTGGCCGCGGCCCCGGCCTGGCCCAGGCCGCGCAGCACCGCCCGTGCGACGAGATGAGTCTCGTCGACGGGCACCGCCCCCTGCCCCTCACCGACGACCGAGACTCGCACGCCGGGCTCGTCGACCGTCGACACGACCACATCGTCATAGATCCCGAGCGCGAGGCCCAGGCAATCGAACCCCGGTCCCAGGTTGGCACTCGACGCCGGGGCGCGCACGGCGACCCGGAGTCCGGATGGGAGCAGCTTGGTCATGACGTCGGTCACCGGCTCAACCGACTCCCAGCGCTTGCGCGACGGCACCCGGATCGACCGGGATCGCCGCAACCTCGGGCATGCCGAGCAGTGCGGTGTCGGGATCCTTCAACCCGTTGCCGGTCACCGTGCAGACCACCAGCGAACCGGGTTCGATCCACCCGTCGGCACGCGCCGCGAGGAGCCCGGCCACCGATGCGGCCGAGGCCGGCTCGACGAAGACCCCGTCGCGCCCGGCGACGAGGCGGTACGCCTCCAACAGCTTCTCGTCGGTGGCCGCCCGGAACATCCCGCCCGACTCGTCCCTGGCGGCCACGGCTTGGTGCCAACTCGCCGGGGCACCGATGCGGATCGCGGTGGCGATCGTCTCGGGGTTGGGAACCGGGGCACCGTTGACCAACGGTGCGGCTCCGGCGGCCTGGACACCGAGCATCCGCGGGACCGAGTCGGACACCCCGTCGGCGCGGTACTCGGTGTAGCCCTTCCAATAGGCCGTGATGTTGCCGGCATTGCCGACCGGCAGCGCGTGCACGTCGGGAGCCCGCCCGAGCACGTCGATGATCTCGAACGCCGCAGTCTTCTGCCCCTCGATGCGCGCGGGGTTCACCGAGTTCACCAATTCGATCTCGGGGAAGTCGGCGGTAACCTTGCGCGCGAGTTCGAGACAATCGTCGAAGTTGCCCTGCACCTGGATGATCGTGGCGCCGTGCATGACCGCCTGGGCGAGCTTGCCCATCGCGATCTTCCCCTCTGGGATCAGCACCGCGCAGGTCATCCCGGCACGAGTCGCGTACGCCGCCGCCGAGGCCGAGGTGTTCCCCGTGGACGCGCACAGGACTGCGCGCTTGCCGTGGTTGAGCGCCGTGGTGACGGCCATGGTCATCCCACGGTCCTTGAAAGACCCGGTCGGGTTGAGCCCCTCGACCTTCAGGTACACCTCGCAGTCGGTGATCTCGGAGAGGTGGTTCGCCTTGACCAGCGGGGTCGCCCCCTCCAGCAGGGTCACGATCGTCCAGTCCGCGCCCACCGGCATCCGGTCCCGGTAGGCCTCGATCAAACCGGGCCACGCCACGTGCTTAGTCATCGGTTCCCTCCATCCGCAGCACCGAGGTCACCGCGGTCACCGCTTCCATCTTCTCCAATGCCGAGACCGTCTCCGCGAGGGCCCCGTCGGGCGCCCGGTGGGTGATGACGACCAGGCGGATCTCGTCGTCTACGCCCTCTTGGCGCACGGCGGCGATACTGACATTGTGCTTGGCGAACTCGCCGGCCACACCTTCGAGCACACCGGGCCGGTCGACGACTTCCATCGCGACGTAGTAGCGGGTGGGCACTTGCGCGATCGGCGCCACCGTCAGGGACGCGTAGGTCGACTCCAGCGGTCCGCGCCCGGAGTGGACCTTGTTGCGCGCCGCCATGACGACGTCGCCCATGACCGCCGACGCGGTCGGCGCTCCCCCGGCACCCTGCCCGTAGAACATCAGGCGCCCGGCGTACTCCGCTTCCACGACGACGGCGTTGTAGGCGCCGCTGACCGTTGCCAGCGGGTGCGAGAGCGGAATCAGCGCCGGGTAGACGCGTGCCGAGACCAGTTCGGTCGCGTCGTCGGCCACGATCCGCTCGCAGATCGCCAGCAGCTTGACGGTGCAGTCGAATTTCGCGGCGCTGGCGAGGTCTTCGGCGGTGATCGCCGTGATGCCCTCGCGGTAGACGTCGGCCGCCGTCACCCGGCTGTGGAACGCGATCGAGGCGAGGATCGCGGCCTTGGCGGCCGCGTCGTACCCTTCCACGTCGGCCGTCGGGTCGGCCTCGGCGTACCCGAGTCGGCCCGCCTCGGCGAGCACCGTGTCGTAGTCGGCACCGGTCTCGGCCATCGCCGACAGGATGAAGTTGGTCGTCCCGTTGACGATGCCGGCGACGCGGTGCACCTTGTCCCCGGCCAGCGACTGCATGAGCGGGCGCACGACGGGGATCGCGCCGGCCACGGCCGCCTCGAAGTACAGGTCGACATTGGCCTGAGCGGCGGCGTTCGCGAGCTCGCCGGTGTATTCGGCGAGCAGCGCCTTGTTCGCGGTCACGACCGATTTGCCGTCCTGCAGCGCGGTGCGGATCAACGCACGCGGCGGCTCGATGCCGCCGAGGACCTCGATCACGATGTCGACGTCGGGGCGCCGCACCAGACCGGCCGCATCCGTGGTGAGCAGATCGCGCGGCACGCCCCGGTCGCGGGCGAGGTCACGAACCGCGATGCCGCGGATCACCAGGGAGGCGCCGATGCGTGCGCGCAGATCGTCTGCGTTCTCGGTGATGATCCGGACGACCTCGGTGCCCACGTTTCCCATGCCGAGCACGGCGACGCCCAACTCGGGCCGCGTTCCGTTCGCGGCCGCCCCATCGGTGTTCGTGACAATCACTGCGGTACCTCCAGGCTCAACAGGTCGGCGACGGTCTCCCGGCGCAAGATCTCTCGCGACTGCCCATCGCGCACGGCGACGACGGCCGGCCGCAGCGCCATGTTGTAGCGCGAGGACATCGGATAGCAATAGGCGCCGGTGGCGCCCACGACGAGCAGGTCGCCAGGTACGACGTCCCCGGGCAACCAACAGTCCCGGATGATGATATCGCCGGTCTCGCAATGCTTGCCGACCACACGGCTGAGGACCCCGGGGGCGTCGGAGACCCGCGACGCGAGGCGCACGTCGTATTCGGCCCCGTACAGCGCACTGCGGATGTTGTCGCTCATGCCACCGTCGACCGAGACGTAGCGCCGGATCCCGCCGCCATCGGTGTCGACGTCCTTGATCGTGCCCACCCGGTAGACCGTGACTCCGGGCGGACCGGCGATCGCGCGCCCCGGCTCGACGGCCAGGGTCGGCATCCGCAGCCCGAGAGCCGACGACTCCCGCTCGACGATCTCGGCCAACGACTTCGCCAGCGTCGACACCGGCAGCGGGTCGTCGCCGGGGAGGTAGGAGATTCCCAACCCGCCGCCGAGGTCGATGATCGACAGTTGCTCGGCGCGGTGGCCGAATTCGGCGACCACCTCACCGAGCAGGCCGATGACGCGCCGGGCCGCGAGTTCGAACCCGTCCAACTCGAAGATCTGCGACCCGATGTGGCTGTGCAGGCCGACCAGCCGCAGGTTTTGGGCTCCGAAGACGGCACGGACGGCGGCCATCGCCTTGCCGCCGGCGATGGAGAAGCCGAACTTCTGGTCCTCGTGCGCGGTGGAGATGAATTCGTGGGTGTGCGCGTTGACGCCCGGTGTGACACGGATCAAGACATCGGCGACGACTCCGCGGCGTGCGGCGACGGCATCGAGCCGGTCGATCTCGACCAGCGAGTCGATCACGATGTGGCCGACGCCCGCGGCCACCGCGTCCTCGAGTTCCTCGATGCTCTTGTTGTTGCCGTGCAACGCGATTCGCTCGGCCGGGAATCCGGCGTGCAGCGCCACCGCGAGTTCGCCGCCCGAGGCGGTGTCCAGGCTCAACCCCTCCTCGTCCACCCACCTGGCGACCTCGACGCTGAGGAAGGCCTTCGAGGCGTAGTGGACCTTGCCGTAGCGCCCGAAAGCGTCGCGCATCTCGGCGCACCGCCGACGGAAGTCGGCCTCGTCGAAGACGAACAACGGGGTGCCGTGGTCGCGCGCGAGGTCGTCCACCCGCACCCCGCCGATGGTGATCGCGCCGTCGGTGGCCCGGGAGGTACCGCGCGGGTAGACATTCGCAGGGATGACCGCCAGATCGTGCGCCGGCGGGGCCCCGCCGGATTCGCTCTGCGAGCCGGTCTGTGTCATTGCCTACATCCGTTCCGGGGCTGATACGCCTACCAGCTCGAGTCCATTGGCCAAAACCTGCCGTGCGGCGGCGCACAGCGCCAGGCGTGCAAGGTTCACGTCGGTCGGCGCCTCGTCGCCGATCGGCAGGACCCGGCATTGCGTGTAGAAGCGGTGATAGGCGCCGGCGAGAGTCTCGAGGTATCGGCAGACCCGGTGTGGCTCACGCAGTTCGGCTGCGGTGGCGACGACGGCCGGGAAGTCGCCCAAGGTCCGGATGAGGTCGCCCTCAGTCGGCTCGGTGAGCAGCGCGACCGCTGAGGGATCGGCCGCCAGGCCCAAGTCGTCGGCGTTGCGCGCCAGTGCCGCCAGCCGGGCGTGGGCGTACTGGACGTAGTACACCGGGTTCTCATTGGACTGCTTGCGCAGCAGGTCCAGGTCGATGTCGATGTTCACGTCGACTGAGGAACGGATCAGCGAGTACCGGGCGGCGTCGACGCCCACCATCTCCACCAGGTCGTCGAGGGTGACCACCGTCCCGGCGCGCTTGCTCATCCGCACCGGCTGGCCGTCTTGCACCAGGTTGACCATCTGCCCGATCAGCACCTCGACCGTCTCCGCGTCGTAGCCGAGCGCGGCCGCCGCGGCCTTCAACCGCACGACGTAGCCGTGGTGGTCGGCCCCGAGCATGTAGATGAGGTGGTTGAAGCCACGATCGAACTTGTCCTTGAGGTAGGCGATGTCCCCGGCGATGTAGGCCGCATCCCCGTCGCTCTTGAGGACGACACGGTCCTTGTCGTCGCCGTAGTCCGTCGAGCGCAACCACCAGGCCCCGTCGGCCTCGTAGAGGTTGCCGTTGGCCTTGAGTTCGGCGATGCACTGCGCGACGAGGCCGCGATCGAACATCGAGTTCTCGTGGGTGAAGACGTCGAAGTCGGTGCCGAACGCGCGCAGCGTCGACGTGATGTGGTCGAACATGATCGCCACGCCGCGCGCCCGGAATGTCTCGACCCGTTCCTCGTCGGGCTGCTCGAGCACGCCGGGAACCGCGTCCACGACCTGCGCGGCGATGTCGTCGATGTACTCGCCGGCATAGCCGTCCTCCGGAGTGGGCTTCCCCTGCGCCGCCGCGTCGAGTGAGCGCGCGAACCGGTCGATCTGCCCACCGTGGTCGTTGAAGTAGTATTCGCGCGTGACCTGGGCGCCCCGGGCGGTCAGCACTCGGCCCAAGGCATCGCCCACTGCGGCCCACCGGGTGCCGCCGAGGTGGATCGGGCCGGTCGGGTTGGCCGAGACGAACTCGAGATTGACCACCGAGTCCGCCAAGTCGGCGCCTCGGCCGTACTCCCCGGCCAAGCCCAGGATCGTCGGGATGACGCTGTTCTGGGCCGCGGCCGCCAGGCGCAGGTTGACGAAGCCGGGCCCCGCGGTGTCGGCGGAGTCGATCCCGTCGGTGCCGGCATAGGCGTCGGCCAGCCATTGCGCCAGTTCGCGCGGCGCGACGCCCAGCTTCTTGCCCAGTTGCAGTGCGATGTTGGTCGAATAGTCGCCGTGCTCCGGATTGCGCGGCCGCTCGACCGTCACCGCGTCCGGAAGGCAGGAGGCATCCAGACCGCGCTCGAGGAGGACGGCGTGGGTGACGCCGCGCAGCAGCGCGGCGAGATCGGCGGGAGTCACGAGAGACCATTCTATGGAGTCGCCGCCGTCCAGCGGTATCCGGTATCGCCCCGGCGGGGCGCCGGGGCGGGGATCGATTTCGGCTACCGTGGTGAGCATGTCGAATGACACCACCTCCGACGGCGCCGCCGACACCTCGGACACCTCCGACGCCTCGGGCACCGGCGGACCCGAGCACCCGGACCGTCCCCGCTGGCTGACCACCGCGCTCGTCGCCGCCGCCGCGCTGGTCCTCGGTATCGGTGGCGGGCTCCTGCTCGGATCGCGCGACACCGCTGTCGATGGCGGCCACGAACACGGTAACGCGACGGCCATCGGCTTCTCGCAGGACATGATCGTGCACCACCAGCAGGCCGTCGAGATGGCTCAGACCGTCATCGTGCGGGGCACCGACCCGAAGGTGCGGGGCCTGGCGGTCACCATGTTGACCGACCAGAACCGCGAGATCGGCCAGATGACCGGGTGGCTGCAAGCGTGGGACGCGCCGGTGGTGAACCCGGGCGCGCCGATGTCCTGGATGGATCACCACGGCGGGGGTCAGGGTGGCGGTGGCGGACACGGTGATCACGACGGGCACGGCGCGACGACGTCGGCCCCGGCCGACGATCAGGCGGTGATGGCGGGCATGGCGACGACCGCCGAGATGGATCGCCTGTCCTCGCTGACCGGCGCGGCGGCCGACACCTACTTCCTGCAGCTGATGCTCCGGCACCACCAGGGGGGACACCCGATGATGTCGATGGTCATCGACCCCGAGAGCGGCACACCGGCCTACGTGCGGGCCCTGGCCCTGCAGATGGACAAGGCACAGACCGCCGAGGAGGCGACGATGAAGCAGTTGCTCGCCCAGCGCAACACCGCACCGACCGGTTGATCGGGTCTTACTGCAGGCGCACGAGGTCCACGGACACCTCGACCGCCGCGACGCTGCCACGGTTCTCCAACCAGTGGTGGGTGGTGTGGTCCTCCGGCCAGCCCAGACCCGGTCCGTAGTCGGTGGCCACACCGTCGCGGTGATCGGTGACGGTACCGCTCAGGACGTAGACCACGCCGGGGCGGCCGACGTGGTCGTGCGCCGGCCCGAACACCGCACCGGGCTCGAACACGAATCGGCGCATTCGCAGTCCGTACCCCGACATCCCGTCGATTTCCACTCCGAGATCGATGGTGGCCAGGAGTTCGGCCGATACGCCGTGCGTCGGCGGAACCGTGTGCGGGTCGCTCATGAGCACCTCCGTCTGGGCCGAGCCGCGGCGTGCCGGTGCCGATCGCCGGCTGCCGACCCAGCCTCAATTGTCCACCCGCAGCGGCACGCTCCTCAAGCGCGCCGCACCGGCCGGATCACCCCCGGATGGGGGCGCTGGCGCGCGTCTCGCGGGTGAAGACCCAGATCATGGCCACGGCGGCGGCGAGCACCGCTGTCAGCGCAAAGGCCGGTCCGAATCCGAAGCGGTCGGCGACGACGCCTGCGATCACCGGCCCGGCGATCACTCCGCCGTCTTGGGCCATTTGGTAGGTCGACAGCGCCGAGCCGCCGCGCCCGCCGTACAGCACATCTGCCACGCTCGCCTGGATGACCGGGGCGACCAGCCCCGTGCCCATCCCAGCGGCCGCCGTCACCAGGAGGGCGACCGTCACCGAATCGGTGAACGTGAGTGCCGCCGTCGCCAGCGCGAGGATCCCCATCCCGCCGATCAGGAAGGGACGGCGCCCGACGGTGTCGGAGGACCGCCCCGCCGGGATCATGACCAGCACGTCCCCGGCCGCATAGGCCGCCAGCGCGAATCCCGCCATCGCCGGGGTCTGCCCCAGCACGTCGGTGAAGTACAGCGGCAGCAATGAGACCCGCATGGCGAAGATCCATCCGAAGACCACCGCGGTGAGCAGGATCGCGCGATAGGCGCCGTCGCACCATGCCTCCCGCACGCCCGGCCCGGTCGCCTCATCGAGGGTCGGTGCGGTCATGGCCGAGTGCCGCAGGGCGAGCCACACCACGACCGTCGCGATGACCAGGGCCACCGCGTAGACGACGAACGGGACGCGCAATCCGAGACCCACCAGACCGCCGCCGACGAGGGGCCCGATGATGTTGCCGAGGACGAAACTCGACGAGTACACGCCCGACACCCGACCCCGGATCTCTGGTGGACTGATCCGGATCAGCAGGCTCATCGCCGACACCGTGAACATCACCGAGCCCACGCCGCCCACGCTCCGCAGCACCAACAACTGCCAATAGCTCTGGGCAAAGGCACAGGCAAACGTGGACACCGCCACGATGAGAAGTCCGCTCAAGTAGACCGGGCGCTCGCCGAGTCTGCGCAACAGGGGCGCGGTCGCAGGCGCGAAGGCCAGCCGCATCAAGGCGAATGCGCTGACGACCATGGTCGCCGCGGCGATCGAGACGTCGAATCCGCGGGCGAAGACGGGCAACACCGGCGCGACCAGGCCGTACCCGAGCGCGATGACGAATGCCGCAGCGACGAGGACCCACACGTCGCCGGGGATGCGCTCGCCAGCAGCGGATTCGGCGCGCATCCTCACGTCCAGCATCATGTCATGCCACTCTCGTGTGGTGATGGACGAGAGCCTGGTCGGCGCCGATGACGCGCTGCCGCATTCGACGGCGGGCCGCACCGCCGAGGCAGTGGTGGGCGGCCTGCTCGGCGGCACCGCGGCCGCCGTCTTCGTCATCGCCGTGACCACCCTGATCAAGGCACTGCTCGGCTGGGTCCTGGCCCAGCAGGGATGGGTGCTCGTCGGCGCCCCCTTCGCCGGAATCGTCGGCGCGGTCCTGATCCTGCACCTGCTCGGCCACGGCGCGGCCGTGCAACGGGTGGCCGACGACGCGGCACCGCCCAGCCGGTTCACCGCCTGGTTGCGCTTCCCGGCCAACGCGGTGCGGGCCGACCTGACCGCCGACGTCGTGCGCAACGCCGGTAGCGAGGAGAGGTTCCCGTGGCGGCTGATGCCGGTGCGGGCGGTGGCGATCGTCTCCACCGTCGGGCTCGGCGCCCCGATGGGCACCGAGTCCCCGGCCGCACACCTCGGGACGGCGGCCGGCGCAGCCATCGGTGCGCGCGGCGGCCGCTGGCGCCGGCTCGCGCGCCCGGCCGGGCTCGGCGGTGGCGCCGCGGGGGTCGCCGCCCTGATGGGTCTGCCCCTCGTCGGACTCCTCTTCATGCTGGAACTCGGGCGGCGCAACGACGCCCCGATCTCCGCACCGAGGGTCGCCGCAGCCTCGTGTGGCGCACTGGTCGGCTGGGGGTTCAACCGGTGGCTCGACCTCAACCTGATCCGACTCATCGTCCCGACCATCGCCCCGCGCGACCTGACCCAGGCGCTGGTCGTGGCCTGTGTGGTGGGAGCAATGTCGGGGGCGGTGTGCTCGGTGACCGGGTCGCTGATCTACCGGGCGCGCAGCTGGTCGGCGAGTCCGACGACAAAACTGCTGATCGGCGGAGCGGTACTCGGCGGCTGCATAGCCGCGATCAGCGTGGTGGCGGTGCCGGCCGCGGCGGTGGGCCCCGGCGCCAGTGCGGTGACCTGGGCCGAGGGGGCACCTGTTTCGGCCTGGACTCTGCTGCTCGTCGCCGGGCTGCGCGCCGCCGCCACGACGGCGGCGGTCGCGGCCGGCGGCTGCGGGGGGTTGTTCGTCCCATTCCTGGCCATCGGCGACCTGTGCGGCCGCGCACTGGCGCCCGGCCTGGGAACATCCCATGATCTGGCCGCAGCGTCGGGCTCGGCAGGTGCCATCGCGGGCGGGTACCGCCTACCGCTGACCGCTATCGCCATGGTCCTCACCGTGGGCGGTCCGACCGCCTCGAGGCTCACCTGCGTGGCAGCGGTACTGGTGGCGACGGCCTCGGGGGCGCTCGCCGCCTACGGGCTCGATCGGCTGGCGGCGGAACGGACCGAAACGGCCGCTGAGACGGGATAGGCAGCCGAAACACGGTGCGCCTGCCTGAAACTCCTTCAAACACAGTAGGCGCACACCGGCCGGAGGCCGACAGGAATGTAACGGTGCCCCCGGCAGGAATCGAACCTGCGGCCTTCTGCTCCGGAGGCAGACGCTCTATCCCCTGAGCTACGGGGGCTCGGGACGCAGCACAGCGTATCCCACCGCTTGGCCGCACTCCAAAGCGGCCCTCAGAGTGCCACTTGGGCCGCCGCCGCCACGGACAGGTAGCGCTCCGGCGCGCAGGTCAGCACGATGACCTGCGAGCACTCGCCGGCCCGCGTGAGCACTTGCCCCATCTGCGCGACACGATCGGAGTCGGAGTGGCCCAAGGCGTCATCGATGATCACCGGCACGGCGTGTGCCTCGTCGACGAGCATCGCGCAGGCCAGCCGGGCGATGATCCCGATCTGCTCGCGCGCCCCCATCGACAAGTCGCCGAAGGGCACCGTCGCGCCCTCGAGCGTGCGCGCGGCGATTCCCAGGTCGTCGTCGACCTCGAATCGCACGTCGGACCCGAACAGCGGTGCGGCCAACTCTTCGATCCGACGGCGGAAGGGCTCGCTGTAGCGGGCGTGCGCCGTGGCCCGGTGTCGGGTGAGTACTGTGCGCAACTGCTGCGCGGCCCGGGCTCGGGCCATCACCCGGTCCAGCTCCGCTTGCGCGGCCGAGTGAGCCGATGCGGCCTCGTCCCGGCGATCGCGGCGTGCGTCCTCCCGGCACAGGTCGATGCGGGCCAGCGCCTGGGCCACCGCCCGGTCCCCCTGCGCCCGTTCGGCCGTCACCACGGCCAACCGTTCGTCCAGGACCGTCACGCGGCGCTCGACCTCGGCGAGGTCCGCCTCGTCCAACGCCGCGCGCAACCCCCGGGCCGCCGACTCCGCGGTGACGAGTTCCTGTGCGCCGGCGGCGACGTCGACGTCGAGCTGCACATCGGGCACAACGGCGCGCGCCTGCTCCTGCGCCGCCACGAGCAGGCCCAGGTCCCGTTCGGCCCGGGCCAGCGAATCCGCGGCCCGTCCGGCGCTCGCGGCGAGGTCGGCACAGCGGCGCCCGTGCGCCGCCACGGCGCGTTCGGCGGCGACGTACTGCGCAGCGCTGTGATGCTCGGCGTCGCGCAGGGTGCGCACACCCGGCTCGCCGGTCGTGTCGGGCCCTGCGGGCGGCACCTCCCCCAATGCCGAGACCGCCTGTCGCAGCTCCGCCAGGCCCGCCCCGGCACAGACCCGGTCGACTTCGGTGCGAGCCGCTGCGACCCCCGGCACGAGCACCATCCGCTGCTCACCCAACGCGATCAGAGCGTCGAGATCGGCCGCGGCGTGCGCGGCGCACAGCCCCGCCGCACCCCGCTCGCACTCGTCACGTCGACCGGCGAGCTCGGTGGCGTTGCGCGCCGGGCACAGCTCGACCCGGACCGCGCCGGGCACCTCGACGACGACGGTCTCCCCGACCACCGGCACCAGCTCCCCGGTGGCGCCGACCGCACCACCGTTGACCAGGACCGGCTGATCGCCGAGTCGCAGCACGCGCATCGTGGTGGCCACCGCACCCAACTGAGCCGTCACCTCGACGAGGGCGTCGCGCAACTTCCGAGCCTGCGCCAAGACGGCTGCGTCAACCGTGTTGGCGGCGAGCACGGCCTCGCGCTGCGCCAACTCCTCGTGTGCCTGCTCCGCGCGCTGCAGCCGTTGGATCGCTGCGGCGGCGGCGCTCCGCTGCCGCGTCACCTCCTCCCGAGCCTCGGCGGCGGACAGCTGCCCGCGCAAGTCCGCCAACGCCGACTCGGCCGCTGCCCGGCCGCGCTCGAGCGCTTCGCCCTCGGCCACCGCCGTGGCCATCGCCTCATCGGCGGCGAGCCGCCCGTCGGCGGCGGCGGACGCCGCCTCGACGAGCTCGACGATCTTCACCGCCATGGCCCGGCGCGCCTCGCGCTCCCCGACACGCTTCTCCTGGCGCAGTCGCACCGCCTCGGCGGTCGCATCGGCAACCGTGAGCCGGTCGCGCAGATCGTCGGCCACTCGGCGCCGCTGCTCGGCCTCCTCCAGTTCGACGGCCAGTTGCTCGCCCAGGGTGTGCAGCTGCGCGCGGCGGCGGGTGAGGCGGGCGACTGTCTCGACGTCGGCGTCGATGGCCGCTAGCGCCCCGTCCAGGTCGGCGAGCAGCAACCGGGCCGCCTTCTCCGCCCGTTGGGCCGCCAGCAGCTCGCCGGTCGGCTGTCCCCGCCCGGCGGTGAAGTAGCGGGCGGACTCCGCTTCCACCACGGCCAACAGGTCATTGTCGTCGGTGTCGCCGCCGACCTGGTCCGGATCGGCGACAGCGCGGTCGAGGGCCCGGGTCACCGACGTGCTTTCCGACATCGCAACGGTTGTGGCCGCAGCGCCCTGCACGACCCGTGACGCCCGCAGCAGCGCGAGGTCGACGGCGTCGTCGAGGATCGTCAGAACCCGCTCGTGCGCGGCCTTCCCGGTCAACTGTTCGGGCTTGGGTTCGTGTATCCGAAGCGTCGTCGACTGCCCCTTGTTGAAGACCTTTGTGTAGGTGAAATACCATGCCCCGCAACTGATCTCGGCCTCGATCTCGGTACCGACATCGCGCCCGGCGGGCTGGACCGCCTGTGTGCGCCGGCTCCGTGAGGCGGACGGGACCTCGAGAAGAAGGTCGAGCGCCTCGACCATCGACGACTTGCCGGCCTCGTTGCGCCCGGACACCACCGTCACCCCGCGCTGGGCGAATTCGCAATCCCGGTCGGCGATCCCGCGGAAGTTCCGCAGGTGCAGGCGGTGCAGCTTCATCGGCGGTCTCCGCCCACCAGTCGGCCGAGCAGGCCGAGTGCGTCCAGCGCGACCCGCGCGGCCGACGCGTCTTCGGAGTTGGCCACGCCAACGAGTTCGGCGGCGGCCGCCGCCGCGTATCCGCGCAACCCCAACCCGGCGATATCGGCGGGATCGGCCACCACCCGCAGGTCGTCTCGCGAATCCCAGCGGACCAGCGCCGCGAATCGGTCGGCGGTGGTGTCGAGCAGAGCGGTCAGCGCCGCATGGGCGTCAACCGACAGTGTCCCGACCAGCCCGAGGCGCACGACCGTCGTCGCCTTGGCGGGCACCTCGTCGAGACGGGTGGCCAATGCCGCAACGTCGTCGAAGGAGTTGACGTCGGCCGTCATCGAGTGGAAGCGCCACCGGCCCACCCGGTGCCCGGTGACCGTTGCGCTGCGTTGCGCCCCCCGCCCCAGCGACACGGCGAGGACTTCACCGGGCCGTTCCTCCACGTCGTCGAAGTTCGTGACCTCGTGCGCGCCGGAGTACCAGATACGGCCGGTGTCGCCGAGATCGGTGACCGAGTGCCGGTCGCCGAGTGCGACGAAGTCGATCGATTCCCCGCCCAGCGCCGCCTCCAACGGGTCCACCGCGATGATCGACGGATCGGAGCCCGGCGACAGGCGGTCGGTCCCGCCGTGCCCGACGACGATCCGAATGCGGTCACCACGGCGCAAACGGCGCACCTGCGCGGCGACCAGGTCGCCGGTCGGGGCCTTCGTGGCCCACGGCGCCACGACCAGGTCCACCCCGTCGGCGGCCTCGTGCACCCCCGGTGCCGACAACACGACGACGTTGTCGGGGCACCGTCGGGTGAATGCGTCAGACCGGTAGACGCTCGCCGCGTCGTAGGGATCGTGGTTGCCGGGCAGGAGGTAGACGGCCATCGCGAAGCCCGCCAGGCGGTCGAGCGCCTGGGTCACCACCCGTGCTGACACCCGGTGGTCCTCGAAGACGTCACCGCAGACGAGCACGAACTCGGCGTCCACGTCCGCGGCAACCGCGGCGATCCGCTCGATGGTCGCGAGCCGATCGGCGGTGAACTGCGCCTGGGCGTCGGGCGGGAGGAAGTGCCGGGTCATGCCCAACTGCCAATCGGCGGTGTGCACGAAGGTCACCGACCGCTCGGGGTCGCGCCTCGGCGGCATCCCCGCCGACTCACCGGGCGCGTCATCGAACAGCGTTGCCGTCACCCGACACCTCCTTGCCTTCCCACCGGCCGGCCCGCCGGCCTGCCCTCCGGGTCGACCCCACTGATCGACCCCCCACTGATGGCATCGTAGGAGCGGCCCCTGACAAAGCGCGGGAGGCGGGCCGGGCGCAACCCGGACCCGCCTCCCGCCGAGGTACTGCCCCCGTCCTAAGCCGCGGGCGCCGCCGCGGCCGGTGGCGCCGCGACCGGCTTCATCGGCACGAGCAGCAGCGACACCGCGGCGGCCGCGAAGGCCACTGCTGCACCGAGGAAGATCGAGTGGCCCATCGCCACCGAGAACCCCTGGCGCATCGCCGCCGGCAACACGCCCGCCCCGCCGGCCCCGTGCGCCTGCGGTCCGCTCATGTCGAAGCCGGGGAACTCCCGGCGCAACAGCGCCTGCATCAGGGCGCCGATGCCCGCGCTGCCGAGCACCGACCCGACGACGCGGGTCGTGTTGTACACGCCCGCCCCGGCCCCGGCCTGGTGCCACGGCAGGTTGCGGGTGGCGGTCGCCCCCAGCGGCGCCCAGATGCCGGCCCCGGCGACCCCCATGAGGATCGTCGGCATCAGCAGCTGCCACACCGGCGTCTCGGGACGGTTGATGACTGCCATCACGCAGAGCGCCACAGCGTTGAGGAACATCGCGGTGGCGATGATCGAGCGCGGGTGCACGCGGTCGGCGAGGCGCCCGATAAACGGCGCCAAACTGCCGCTGACCAGCGCCATCGGTACCAACATCAGCGCCGATCTGGTCGGGGACATGCCCCCGACCAGCTGCAGGAAGAACATGATCGGGATCATGATGCCGGTGATCGCGAACCCCTGCGCGAAGATGCCGACGTTGGACACCCAGTAGTTGCGGTCGGCGAACAGCGACAGCGGCACCAGCGGCTCCCGGCGCAGCTGTGCCTCCCAGAGCACGAACAGCACCAAGAAGAGCACACCGACCGAGATCATCCCCCAGATCCACGGGGCCCAGTCGTACTTCTCGCCGTCCTGGATGCCGAAGACCAGCGCCGCGAGACCGATCCCGGACAGGAGCACGCCGATCCAGTCGAACTTGTGGTCGTGGGTCTCCACGTCCGGCACGAAGACCTGGGCGAGCACGAGGCCCACGATGCCGACCGGCAGGTTGATCAGGAAGATCCATTCCCAGCCGAAGTTGTCGGTCAGCACGCCGCCGAGCAGCGGACCGACCATCGTCGCGACGCCGGCCACGATGCCCCACACGCCCATGGCGGCGCCTCGGCGCTCGGCCGGGAAGATCCGGGTGACGATCGCCATCGTCTGCGGGGTGATCAGCGCGGCCCCCACGCCCTGCACGGCGCGCGCGGCGATCAGCATCCCGATCGAACTCGACAGGGCGCACCAGACGCTGGCGGCGGTGAAGACCACCAAGCCGACCTGAAAGACGAGTTTCGGCCCGAACTTGTCGCCGAGGCGACCGGCCACGAGCAGCGGCACGGCGTAGGTGAGCAGGTAGGCGCTGGTCACCCACACGATGGAGTTGAAATCTGCACCCAGTGCGTGCTGGATCGCGGGCTGGGCGACCGCGACGATGGTCATGTCGACCAAGATCATGAAGAAGCCCACGCACATCGCGAGCATCGCGAGCCAGGGATTCTTTCCGTAGTCGGTGGACGGCTCCGGCCCCATCGGGTCGGCCGCCGTATCGGTGGTGGTCATGGTCGTAGTCCGTCCAATCCGTTGCAGTCAGGTTCGCCCAGCACATCGTCGAGCCAGGCGATCTCGTTGGTGTCCAACCGATCGAGCAGGTCGTCGAGCCAGGCGATCTGCGCGCGCAGCGTGGCGATGCGCATCCCGCCGTCGAGTCGGAATATCTCCGGCACACCGGCCGACGCCGTCGAATCGACGAGTTCGACGACCGCATCCAAGTCGGCGGCCATCGCGTCTCGGCGTCGGCGCAGCAACCGTGCGGCGTCGACCCGCGAGACCTCGTGGGCCTGCGCGAGCGCGAGGTAGAGCTGTGGGAACTCCGTCGGCTGCTCGGCCAGCAGCTTCTCCGTCGTCGCCCGGTGTGCGCGCCGACCGGCCTCGGTGAGCGCGTAGACGGTGCGCTCGGGCCGGTTGCCCTCGCGCTCCACCTCGTGCACGGTGATCAACCCCGCCTCCTGCAACCGCGCGACGACGTTGTAGATCGATGTGGTCCGAAGCTTCACCAGGCGCCCGACGTGGCGTTTGGCGGCCAGCTGAGCCATTTCATAGGGGTGCATCGGCCCCTCGAGGAGCATGCTGAGCACCAAGAGGTCCAACGGTCGTTGCACGCCCGAATCGTTGCCCGCCACCCGAACCCTCCCACGCCTCGCGATGTCCGAATAGACCAGATTGTTCCGGACTAAATATTCAAAGTGGAATATAGGCTCATGCGCTCCCAGGTGTCAACGGCGTCGGACAGCGATTCCCCGCTCGCCCCGTTCGGGCCCGCGCGCCGGGAACCGGCGCCGCGGCGATAGCCTGAAGTGTGCGGGTCGTCACAGTCGCCGACGGGAGTCATGACGGCCCCGCGCAACGTTGATCCGGTGGTACGGCAATCGCCGGATGACGAGCGGCGGATGAAGGAGGCCCCCAATGAACGCCGACGATCCCGGAGGCGGCGGCTACGTGTCCCCCGGGGAGGAATTCGTCCGGGATACCCGCTACATCTCGACACGGATCACCCGCAGCGGTGACGACGGGTATCCCGTCGAGGCCGACCGCTATCGCCTCGTCGCGGCGCGCGCGTGTCCGTGGGCGAACCGCACACTGATCGTGCGGCGCCTCCTCGGCCTGGAGGACGCCGTCTCACTCGGCCTGTGCGGCCCGACCCACGACGCCGACTCGTGGACCTTCGACCTCGACCCCGGCGGCGTCGACCCGGTGCTGGGCATCGGGCGCCTCAAAGACGCGTACGAGAAGCGCTTCCCCGGCTACCCCAAGGGCATCACCGTGCCGGCGATCGTCGATGAGCGCGACGGCGCGGTGGTGACCAACGACTATGCCCAGATGACCCTCGACTTCTCCACCGAGTGGACCGATTTCCACCGTGCGGGCGCGCCGGCGCTCTATCCCGAGCCGCTGCGCGCGGAGATCGACGAGATCAACGCCGCGGTCTTCTCCGAAGTGAACAACGGCGTCTACCGGTGCGGGTTCGCCGGGAGTCAGGCCGCCTACGACGACGCCTACGACCGGCTGTTCGCCCGGCTCGACCTCCTCGACGACCGGTTGGCCACCCGCCGCTACCTCGTCGGCGACACGATCACCGAGGCCGACGTGCGCCTGTTCACCACCCTGGTGCGCTTCGACCCCGTCTACCACGGGCACTTCAAGACCAACCGCAACCTGCTGGCGCAGATGCCCGCGTTGTGGGCCTACGCGCGCGACCTGTTCCAGACACCGGGTTTCGGCGATACCGTCGACTTCACACAGATCAAGCAGCACTACTACCTGGTGCACCGCGACATCAACCCGACCGGCATCATCGGAAGGGGCCCGGATCTTCGGGGGTGGCGCACCGTGCACCATCGCGAACAACTGGGCGGCCGCCCGTTCGGCGACGGAACACCGCCGCCACCACCGCGACCCGCCGAGGTCGTCCCACACCAGAATGGGGTACCCACCGATGGCTAAGCGCGACAAGAACCTGCCCGTGGCCGCCGACGGCCCGACCGCCGGGGCCGACGGATTCGAGCACCCGCGCCCGCCGGCGCACGCGATCGGGGCGGCCGACAAGATGTTGCGACGGGCGCAACGACTGCAGGGGCCGGCGGTCGCCCGCTATGTCGCCAAGATCCGTGCGGCCCACCCCGGCGAATCCCCCGCGCAGATCATCACGCGCTTGGAGAAGCAGTACCTGTTGGCGGTGACCGGGTCCGGCGGAGCGGTCGGCGCGACCGCTGCGGTCCCCGGGGTCGGCACGGTGGCCGCGCTGTCCGCGGTGGCGGGCGAATCGCTGTTCTTCCTCGAAGCCTCCGCGCTGCTCGCTTTGGCCGTCGCCGAGGTGCACGGCGTCGACCCGGCCGATCAGCAGCGCCGCGAATCACTCGTCCTCGCCGTCGCACTCGGCGAAGAGGGCCTCACCGCGCTGGGCAAACTCGTGGGCGGAGGGCGGACCACCGCCCTGCGGCAGCTCTCCGCCGGTGCCCTCCCGGGCGCCAACCTGTCGGCCTTCAACAGGAAGATGCTCAGCAAGGTGATGCGGAAGTTCACCATCAAGCGCGCACCGCTCATCGTGGGCAAGCTCCTGCCAGCCGGAATCGGTGCCACGATCGGCGCCGTCGGCAACCGAGCGCTGGGCAAGCGGATCGTCGTCAATTCCCGCGAAGCCTTCGGCCCGGCACCGCGGCACTGGCCGACATCGCTGGTCATCGAGGGTGACATCGCCCAGAACGTCGTGCTTCCCACACCCCCGCCGGTGCTGCCAACCGCGCGGTGACGCCCCGGTTTCACCAGTGCGCACACTGGGAGCGCACACTCGGACACGCACGCGTAGCATCCCAAGGAGGGAGTGATCGGGACACCACCGTGCCGTGGTCACGACCCACGCGGCAACGTGATTGTTCAGGCAAGGCCCACAACACCCCCTACGGGCCCACAAAAGGGAATTGAGGCGAAGGACCGCTGTGAACACCCCGGCATCTGACTACGGGCAGAACACCTGGCTGGTCGAGGAGATGTACCAGCAGTATCTGACGGATCCGAACTCGGTTGACCCCAGTTGGCGGGAGGTGCTCAAGGACTACCAGCCGACCCAGAACGGCGCGGCCGACCCAACCGGGCCGACCGGTGCCCAACCGGCCCAGCCTGCCAACACCGTCACCCTCGACGCCGAGCCGCAGCGGCGCGATCCGGCCCCGAAGCCGCCGACGACCGAGGCACCCGCCACCAAGGCCGCCTCTGGTGTGGCCACGACCGGGCGTGACGGCTCGAGTCGCGAGTCCGCGCCGGCCCCCGCACCCACCGAACCGACGCCCGCCCCGGCACCCCCAACCAAGGCACCCCCAACCAAGGCACCCGCAGCCAACCCCCCCGCGCCTGCCGCGGCCGCGCCGACCGAATCGTCGAAGGTCCTGCGCGGCGCGTCGGCCGCCGTGGCGCGCAACATGTCCGCGTCACTGACCGTGCCCACGGCGACCAGCGTTCGCGCGGTGCCGGTGAAAGCGATGATCGACAACCGGATCGTGATGAACAACCACCTGGCGCGCACGCGCGGCGGCAAGGTGTCCTTCACCCACATCCTCGGGTATGCGCTGGTCCAAGCGATCAAGTCGTTCCCGAACATGAACAGCCACTTCGCCGAGATCGACGGCAAGCCCAATGTCGTCTCCCCAGCCCACACCAACCTCGGCCTGGCCATCGACCTGCCCGGCAAGGACGGCAGCCGTTCGCTGGTCGTGGCAGCCATCAAAGAGTGTGAGACGAAGAACTTCCACGAGTTCTGGACCGCCTACGAGGAGATCATCCGTCGCGCCCGCGAGGGCGCGCTGACGGCCGAGGACTTCTCCGGGGTGACCCTGTCGCTGACCAACCCCGGCACGATCGGCACCGTCCACTCGGTACCCCGGCTCATGCCCGGCCAGGGCGCGATCATCGGCGCCGGCGCGATGGAGTACCCCGCCGAGTTCCAGGGCGCCTCCGACGAGCAGATCGCCGAACTCGGCGTCGGCAAGTTGATCACGCTCACGTCGACCTACGACCACCGCATCATCCAGGGCGCAGAATCCGGCGACTTCCTGCGCAAGGTGCACCACCTGCTGCTCGACGACGGATTCTGGGACTCCGTCTTCACCTCCTTGCACATTCCGTACGAGCCGATCCGCTGGCGCCAGGACGTCCCGGCCGGACTGGTCGACAAGTCGACGCGCGTATTGGAGCTGATCGCGGCCTACCGCAGCCGAGGCCACCTCATGGCCGATATCGACCCGCTGATGCTCGACAGCGACGCGCGCCGCGCCCATCCGGACCTGCGCATCGAGACTTACGGCCTCACGCTGTGGGACCTCGACCGGCCCTTCCGCGTCGGCGGATTCCACGGGAAGGAGCGGATGAAGCTGCGCGACGTGCTCGCGGTGCTGCGCGACGCCTACTGCCGCCATGTGGGTGTGGAGTACACCCACATCCTCGAGCCCGCCCAGCAGCGCTGGCTGCAGGAGCGGGTGGAGATCAAACACGTCAAGCCGACCGTCGCCGAACAGAAGTACATCGTCAGCAAGCTCAACGCCGCCGAGGCCTTCGAGACCTTCCTCGCGACGAAGTACGTCGGACAGAAGCGCTTCTCCCTGGAGGGCGCCGAGTCGGTGATCCCGATGATGGACGCCGTGATCGACCAGAGCGCCGAGCACAAGCTCACCGAGGTCGTCATCGGCATGCCGCACCGCGGCCGCCTCAACGTGCTGGCAAATATCGTCGGCAAGCCGTACTCGAAAATCTTCACCGAGTTCGAGGGCAACCAGGATCCGGCACAGGCACACGGATCCGGCGACGTGAAGTACCACCTCGGGGCCGAGGGCAAGTACTACCAGATGTTCGGCGACAACGAGATCACCGTGTCGCTGACCGCCAATCCCAGCCACCTCGAGGCCGTCGACCCCGTGCTCGAGGGCCTCGTCCGCGCCAAGCAGGACCTCCTCGGCGACTCGGCCGGCGACTTCCCGGTCCTGCCGCTGATGCTGCACGGCGATGCCGCGTTCGCCGGTCAGGGTGTAGTCGCCGAGACCCTCAACCTCGCCATGCTGCCCGGCTACCGCGTCGGCGGCACCGTGCACATCGTGGTCAACAATCAGGTCGGGTTCACCACCGCACCGGAGTACTCGCGCTCCACCGAGTACTGCACCGACGTCGCCAAGATGATCGGCGCGCCGATCTTCCACGTCAACGGGGACGACCCAGAGGCCTGCGTCTGGGTTGCCAAACTCGCCGTCGACTACCGCGAGACCTATCAGAAGGACGTGGTGATCGACCTCGTCTGCTACCGCCGCCGCGGACACAACGAGGGCGACGACCCGTCGATGACGCAGCCGGCCATGTACGACGTCATCGATACGATGCGCGGCGTCCGCAAGTCGTACACCGAGGCTCTCATCGGCCGTGGCGACATCTCGACCAAAGAGGCCGAGGACGCGCTGCGCGACTACCAGGGCCAGTTGGAGCGCGTCTTCAACGAGGTCAAGGAGCTTGACCGCTACACCCCCGAGCCCAGCCCGTCGGTGGAGGCCGAGCAGACCCTGCCGTCCAAGCTGGTCACCGCCGTGTCGGCACAAACCCTGGCCCGGATCGGCGACGCCTTCATGACGCTGCCCGACGGCTTCACCGCCCACCCGCGCGTCCTGCCGGTGCTCAAACGCCGCCAGAGCAGTGCCCGCGACGGCGGCATCGACTGGGCCTTTGCCGAACTGCTGGCATTCGGCTCACTGGTGCTGGACGGGCGCACGATCCGCCTGTCCGGCCAGGACTCGCGCCGCGGCACCTTCACCCAGCGCCATTCGGTGCTGATCGATCGCGACAACGGCTCGGAGTACACCCCGCTCAACCACATCCCGGGCGAGGACGAAGCGAAGACCGGCCGGTTCATGGTGTACGACTCGCCGCTGTCGGAGTTCGCCGTCGTCGGCTTCGAGTACGGCTACTCCGTCGGCGACCCCGACGCCCTGGTGCTGTGGGAAGGCCAATTCGGCGACTTCGTCAACGGTGCCCAGTCGATCGTCGACGAGTTCATCAGCTCCGGCGAGGCCAAGTGGGGACAGACCTCCGGCGTCGTCATGCTGCTGCCGCACGGACACGAGGGCCAAGGCCCCGACCACACGTCGGGCCGCATCGAGCGGTTCCTGCAGCTGTGCGCCGAGGGATCGATGACCGTGGCCCTGCCGTCGACGCCGGCCAGCTACTTCCACCTGCTGCGCCGCCACGCCCTCGACGGCATCGAGCGGCCCCTGGTCGTCTTCACGCCCAAGTCGATGCTGCGGAACAAGGCGGCGGTCAGCCCCGTCTCGGAGTTCACCGACTCGAAGTTCATGTCAGTCCTCGACGACCCGGCGTTCGCCGCCGAGGCTGCCGATCGCTCGAAGGTCCGCCGCGTGATCCTGGTCAGCGGCAAGCTCTACTACGAGCTCGTGGCACGCCGGGAGAAGGATGATCGCGACGACATCGCCATCGTCCGCATCGAGCAGCTCTACCCTGTGCCCTATCGCCGGATGCGGATGACGCTGGAGCGCTACCCGAACGCCGAGGACTTCGTCTTGGTGCAGGAGGAGCCCGCCAATCAGGGTCCGTGGCCCTTCCTGGGCCTGTGGCTGCCGGAGATGCTGCCTGACATCCTGGGCGGTCTGCGCCGGATCTCCCGGCGCGCCATGTCGGCGCCCTCGTCGGGTTCGTCGAAAGTGCACGCGGTCGAGCAGCAGGAAATCCTCGACACCGCTTTCGGACCCAAGACCGAGGCCCCGGCGATGTCGTGACGCCCGCAGCCCGTACCCGGGTGCCGCGATAGCATCGGCCCCATGGGGAACGAGAGCATGCGTCCGGGGTTCGGTGCGCCCGCGGCACCGCCGTACGGGGATGCGACGCCGCGTCCGGTCAGCATTTCCGGAGCGAAACCGCAGAGTCGGACATCGTATGCCATGGTCGGCGTGCTCGCGGGTGTCTCGCTGCTGGCCCCACTCGGGTCGATAGTCGCAAGCTGGCCGACCGGAATGGTCCTCGGCGGGCTGGGCACGATCATTTTCGGCGTGGCCGCGCTGCTGGGGGTCGTATCGGTGGGACGACATCCGGTCCTAGGAGTTCGTCGAGCGCAATGCGTCCTACAACCTGCTCGACGAGCACAAGACCACCGCGACCAAACGCTGGGTGCGCTCCATCGTCATCACCTGCCGTACCACCGACAAGTACGGGCGCCCGCTGCAGAAGGGCTACACCTGATCGCGGAGTTGGCTCCGCACGTCCACTTCTCCGACCAGCGAACCCGCTAGCGCCTCCCGAACCCCGCCGACCGGGCACCCTGCCTGCGCGCAGCGGGGTCTCAGTCCAGCTGCCAGGCCGCGGCTCCGTCCGGGTCCGTGGCCGCGCCGATCGCGAAGAGCGAGTCCACCATGAGGTCGAGAACCTGCTCCCGCCCCATCTCCGGTCGGTCTAGCCAGGTCAGCGCGACCTCTTCGACGAAGGCGATCCATCCCCGGACGGCCAAGTCGACCGCCGGTGTCCGGGCCACGCCGAAGGCCAGCGTCCGGTCCAAGACCCGGTCGGCGATGACGCGGCGCGACTCGTCGACGATGCGCCGCATCTCCGGATCCCCCGAGGACGAGCCGCGCAGGAATGCTGCGTAGGCGTGGCGGTGCTCGGTGACGAAGTCCAGGAAGGCGCTGGCCGCAGCGCGCAGCACCGCCCCCGGCCCTTCCAGTGAGTCATCGGGCTCGGTGGCCGCGAGCAGCTCCTGCGCTTGGGCATGTGCCAACGCCAGGTGGAAGTCGTGTTTGGACGAGAAGTAGTGGAACACCAGCGTCCGCGATACGCCGGCCGCCTGTGCGACCGCCTCGATGGACACGTTGTCGATCGAGACCCGCTTGACCAGGTCGCGGCCGAGGGCGACGAATTGCTCGCGCCGCGCCGCCGGACTCATCCGCGTCCGCTTCTTCACACCCGCCGCATCGGTTCGTGTCACGCGCCCACCGTACCACTATTGACTTTGCGTCCAATAGCTATTGACGATCCGTCAATAGGTGTTCTACCGTGGTGCCATGACAGCCACCGACGGTCACCGGACCGACGTTCAGATCGCCATCATCGGAGCCGGCTTCTCCGGCCTCGGTGCCGCCATCAAGCTGGCCCAGAACGGATTCGACGACTATCTGGTCCTCGACCGGGGCGCCGACTTCGGCGGCACCTGGCGCGACAACACCTACCCCGGGGCCGCGTGCGACGTCCCGTCGAACCTGTACTCGTACTCGTTCGCACCCAATCCTGCCTGGTCGCGGACCTACTCCCACCAGCCGGAGATCCACGGCTACATCAACGATGTGGCACAGGGCCACGATGTCGCCGCCCACACGCGCTTTCATACCGAGGTGCTCGACGCACAGTGGGATGAGGAGCAGCGTCGCTGGTTGATCGACGTCGAGACCAACGGGGTACCCGCGAAGATCCGCGCGGCCATTCTGGTGGGCGCCGTAGGGCCGTTGTGCGAGCCGAATCTTCCCGATATCAAGGGCATCGACTCCTTCAGCGGCACAATCGTCCATTCGGCGCGCTGGGACCATGACTACGACTACGCCGGCAAGCGCATCGCCGTCATCGGCACCGGCGCATCGGCAATCCAGATCGTGCCCGAGATCGCCAAGATCGCCGGTCACCTCGACGTCTATCAGCGCACCGCACCCTGGATCGTGCCCCGCACCGAGCGGCCCTACACCAGGGTCGAGCACGCCGCCTTCCGATTCCTCCCGGGCGTCCAGAAGCTCAACCGCGCGGTCATCTACTCCGCCGCCGAGGCCGTCGCCTTCGGCATGACCTACGCCCCCGCCGCACTGAAGCCCGTGGAGCTGCTCTGCAAGGCAAACATCGCGCGCGGCATCACCGACCGCAGACTCCGCCGCGCGGTCACGCCCGAATACCAGGTCGGCTGCAAGCGGATCCTGAGGTCCAACGAGTGGTACCCGACCCTCGACCGCGACAACGTCGCCCTGGTCACCGACCCCATCACGGCCATCACCGAGCACGGCATCGTCACCGCCGGCGGGGCCGAGCGCGAGGTCGACGTGATCATCGTCGCCACCGGCTTCCACGTCACCGACTCGCCGGTGTTCGCCCGCATCGCCGGCACCGACGGCCGCCCACTCGCCGAGGTGTGGGCGCAGCGCGGGATGCGGGGGTACAAGGGCTCCTTCATCCACGGCTTCCCGAACCTGATGCTCATGATCGGGCCGTCGACCGGGCTCGGCCACACCTCGATGGTGTACATGATCGAGTCACAGCTCAACTACCTCGTCAGCTACCTCAAGACCGTGCGGGCCCAGTCGCTCACGCGAGTCGAGGTCCGCCTGCAGGCCCAAGACGAGTTCAACAGAGCGCTGCAGCGCACACTCAAGCGCAGCGTCTGGACCACCGGAGGGTGCGCATCCTGGTACAAAGACTCCAACGGCAACATCACCACCCTGTGGCCCGGGTTCACCTTCAACTTCCGCCGGATCACCCGACACTTCGACATCGTGGCCTACGACGTGAGCCGAGCCATGCCGACCACGACGGCAAGCGAACCGCCCGCACACTCCATCACCGTCTGAGCAACCCACCAGCAACAAAGGATCATCACAATGAAGGATTTCCGCAACAAGGTCGTCGTCGTCACCGGAGCCGGATCGGGCATGGGGCGCGAACTCGCCGTCAAGCTCGGGCAGCGCGGCGCGAAAGGGGTTCCGGTAGTAATCGCGCGGAAAACAACACATATGGCTGGACCAGCGACGATGCCGTCGTGATCGGCTCGGGCGGTGCGCTGGTTTGCGTCAGATGCGGGGTGGGGCGGGGCTGCTGATGATGCGGTGGATGGTGGAGCGACCGACGCTGTATTCCTCGGCGAGGTCGGCCAGGCTGGCGTCGTCGCCGGGGTCGTGGTAGCGGCGGTGGATCGTTTTGCGTGCTGCGAGAGGCAGTTTCGGCTGTTTGCCCTTGAGGCGGCCCTTGGCGCGGGCCTTGGCCATGCCTTCACGGGTGCGCAGGTGGCCCAGGTTGGCCTCGAATTCGGCGACCATGGCCAGGGTTTGCAGGAAGAGTTTGCCGAACGGGTCGTTCCAGTCGTAGACGGAGCTGCCGAGCCCGAACAGGACATCGCGCTTGCGCAGGTCGGTGAGGATTTCTCCGGCTTCGGCCATGTTGCGGGCGAATCGGTCGAATTTCGTTGTGGTCAGCACGACCTGCCGCCCGCTGACGGCCGCCGCTGCCGAGGTCACTGCGGCGAGCGCGTTGTCGAGGCCCGTGCGGTTGCGGCGGGTGGTGCCGGAGAACCCGGTGTCGATGAAGATCCGGTCGCGTGGAACGCCGAGAGTGAGGAGTTGGTCGGTTTGGATCTCGACGTCTTGTTCATCGGTGGAGCAACGGCAGTATCCGACGCGGAACGGTTCACCCATACCCGGAATTGTTCCGGATAGCGGGGGTTGAGCGGGACGGTACGCGGAACACCTCTACGGAACACCTGCGAGCTGGGCGGCAGTCCGCGGATCGTGGTGTTCCGGTGGCCGATCGGCTTACGGGACAGTCGTCGAGTGCCGGTCTGCGGGGTTCGGTGGCAGGTGGGGTGGATTGTCGGGCGGGGCGTGGACGATGAGGATGTCGCAGTGGGCGTGGCGGGCGAGTTCGATGGGCAGGGTGGGTAGCCAGCGGGCCAGCAGCGGGTGGCGGTGGGGGTGGCCGGTGACGATGAGGTCGGTGCCGGTGGTGGCGGCCAGGTGCAGCAGGGCGTGCAGGGTGGGTGGGGCCAGGATGTGGGTGGTGATGTCGGTGGCGCCGTGGGCGGTGGCGTGGTGGCGGGCGGTGCGCAGGATCGTGTCGGTGGGGGTGGTGCCGCGGAGTTGGTAGGCGTCGGGTCCGAGCCGGTCGAGGTCGGGGCCGAGGGTGTGGGCGTCGATGTCGTGGCGGGCGCACAGGATGAGCAGGCGGGCGTGGCTGGCGCGGGCGAGTTCGGCGGCGTGGTCGATCACCCGGTAGGAGCGGTCGGAGCCGTCGGTGTCGACGAGGATGGTGTGGTAGGCCGTCATGACGACCTCCCTTTCACGGTGAGTATCAGCTGTGGGGGTCCTGCAGTGTGGATGCCGGTTCGCGCACCGTGGTCGTGGTCGTGGTCGTGGTCGTGGTGGGGGTGGGCCGGGGTGTGCGTCCGGGGGCGAGGATGGCCAGCGCGAGTGCTCCGGCCGCGGTGATGGCCGCCAGCGCGAGCGCGGCCTGGGTGCTGCCGTGTACGAACGCGGTCTTGGCGAATTCGGCCAGTGGCTGGGCGGCGGGTCCGGCGCGGTCGGCGACCTGCAGGGCGGCGGCGAGGGAGTCGGCGACCGGGCCGCGAGCGGGTTCGGGCAGCTGGGGCAGGGCGGGTTGGATGTGGTGGGTGTATCCGGCGGCGAGCACGCTGCCGGATACGGCGATTCCGATGGCCGCGCCGATCTCGCGGGCGGCGTCGTTGACGGCGGCGGCGACACCGTGTTTGGCCACGGGGGTGTCGGCGACGATGGCGTAGGTGGCCGGGGCGGTGCACAATCCCAGCCCGGCGCTCAGGATCAGCAACGGCCACAACAGGTCTGGGTAGTCGGCGGCCAGGGTCAACCGGCTCACCAGGAAGAGTCCGGTCGCGATGGCGAGCAGCCCGGTGACGGTCATCGCCCGCAGCCCGACCCGGCTCGACAGCCACGGCGCGATCACCGAGATCGCCACCAGCGGCACCGCCATCGGCACCAGGCCCAGCGCCGAACCGAGCGGCCCGTACCCGAGGATCAATTGCAGGTATTGCACCAGCAGCAGGAACACCCCGAAGGTGACCAGGAACTGGATGGTCACCGACAGTGACCCGGCCCCGAACCCCCGCCGGGCGAACAACCGCACATCCAGCAGCGGCGCGGCGACCCGCAACTCCATGATCACGAACACCACCGCCGCGGCGACACCGAGCGCGAGGGTGGGGGTCACGAGCGGGTCGAGCCAGCCGCGCGCGGGGATCTCGACGCAGGCGAACACGATCGCCGCGATCGCGATCGCCACCGCCACCGCGCCCACCCAGTCCACCGGCGGGTGTTCCCGCTCGCGGGATTCGGCGATGGTGCACGCCAGCGCGGCCAGCACCACCCCGGCCACGGTCAGTCCCACGAACACCGATTCCCACGACCACCGCGCCAGCAGCAGTCCCGAGCCGAGGATCCCGAGCACCGCACCGGACCCGGCGACCCCAGCCCACACCCCGACCGCGCGCCCGCGATGCGCTTCGGGCAGCCCCGCGGTCAGGATCGACAGGGTCGAGGGCATCACCAGTGCCGCGCCCGCGCCCGCCGCCGCGCGGGCCGCGATCAGCCACACCGGCCCCGACATGAGCAGCGGCAGCGCCGAGGCCACGGAGAACACCGCCAGGCCCGCGATCAGCACGACGCGGCGCCCGTAGCGGTCACCCACCGCGCCGGCGGGCAGGACCAGGCACGCCAGGATCAGGGTGTAGCCGTCGACGATCCAGGTCAGCTGCGATTGGGTCGCCCCGGTCGCGACCGCGATCAGCGGCAACGCCGAATACAGTGCAGCCATCGCCGCGACGACCAGCGCCACCGCCAGGCACGACACCGTCAGCATCCACCATTCGGCCCGCGCCAGCACACTGTGACCGTCAGTCGTTTCCGGTGCGTTCACCGGCACCTCCCACCCGACGAAACCATCGGTATCGCTTCGCTACCATGAGTATCACAGGCGAGAGTGGTTGCGATAGAGTCGAAATCGGACACATTCACCGCCGCCCGTTTCCTTGGAGGTCTTCCCGACCATGACCACCCGCGACCAGGCCGACACCCGCACCGGACCCGCCGCGCCCCACTCCGCCACCGGCGAGCAGGACGCGGATCTCGATCAGGCCGATCCGCGGTTGGCGCGCTCGCGGGCACGGTTGCTCGACGCGGCCACCCATCTGCTGGCCACCGGCGGTATCGACGCGGTCACCATCGACGCGGTCACCCGCACCTCGAAAGTCGCGCGCACCACCCTCTACCGGCACTTCGGCAGCAGCACCCACCTGCTCGCGGCCACCTTCGAACGCCTACTCCCACGCGTGGACACCCCACCCGACGACGGGCCCGTGCGCGAGCAGTTGATCGCGTTGCTCACCGCCCAAGCCGACCTGATCGAGAACGCTCCCCTCCAGCTGACCACCCTGTCCTGGCTGGCCATGGGATCCATTACCCCCGACCCCGGCGCACCCCCTGACTCGGGCGCGGTCACCTCCCTGCGCGCCCAGGTCATCCGCCGCTACCGCGAACCGTTCGACCACATCCTCACCAGCCCTGAGGCCCGCGCCCACCTCGGCGACCTCGACACCACCTTCGTCATCATCCAACTCCTGGGCCCGATCGTCTTCGCCCGCCTCACCGGGCTGCACAGCATCGACCACCACGACTGCGCACGCCTGGTCGACGATTTCCTCACCGCCCACCACAACCACAACACCCGCAAGTAAAACCGACAAAAGCCCGCACGTACGGAGGTCGGGTCAACGGCTCTGGCTCAATTCGGGTGTGAGGGATACCAGAGCCGTTGATCGAACACTCCTGGACGAGGCCGCTGCTGCGTCGTCGTGTCCCGTGTCAAGTAGTTGGCAGGTTTTCGGTCTCGGGGAAAGTTGGGGATCCGAGGGCCGACCAGGCCAGGGTGGATCTGGATCGGCCGGTTCCAAGCGATGGCTTCGTGCGGCCGGACGGTGTTGTGCTCGACCCGGTAGGCGTCAGCGTGCTTCACCACGGCCAAGACGTCATCGATCTCCTCGAGGAACAGTCGCTCGTACTTCAGCGACCCGAAACCGCGTTCGCGCGAGCCGTTCTGGCCCGGCGACCTGACTCGGGTACCGACGTGGCGCAGTTCGGGGTGTGCGGTGACGAACGCCTCGAAGCGGAACGACCGGAACGGGCCGCCGTTGTAGGTCACGATCGTCGCCGCGGGCTCGAGACCACGGCCGGGCTCGCGTGGGCACGTTTCGGCCAGCGGGTGGTCGTACGACTGCTCGTAGTCGGCCAAAGCGCGCTCGATCGCGGTGATCGCGTTCGTGCTGGTTCGCCGTCGGCGACACATGCCAGGGATGCTCGTATTTGCTCCAGTAGTCCCGGCAATCCGCGATACGCCACGTCCCGCCAGCGGTGGTCTCGAACTCACTGAAGTCCAAACGCTACACCTGATTCGGGCCGGTGGGCTCGGCGGCGAACGCAGCCTTGCGGCTGGCGGCAGCAGACCCTCGTCTCGCAGGCACCGCAGCACGGTCGCCTGCGACACCGGGTGCCCGTCGCAACGGCACATCGCCCACACCTTGCGATGGTCGAACCGGACCGCCGCCAGCACTGCAGGTGGGAATTTTCGCAGGTACCAGCAGGAAGTATCCAGGGCCGCCAAGTGGCCGCGATCGCGCGGCAGTCGAGGTTTGGCCTGCGAGGTTCTCGGCTGACTCAGCGTGGGGTATGTCGCACCACCCGGTCTGCGTTCGCGGCGTGACTGAAGAGAGGCGTGACCACTAAGGCCGGGCAAGGTACTCGAAGTCGGACTGTCCGCCGCGGATCCTAACCCCACGATGTGAGCAGGGACCCGTGCTCGATGATCTAGAGAGGATTCCTAGATTTCGACGACGGCAAGCTCTCCTTCGGCATGCAGGGAGCGCAGGCGCTTCTTGTCGAACTTGCCGACCGAGGTCTTGGGCACCTCGGAGACGAAGCACCAACGCTCGGGCAGCCACCATTTGGCGACCTTGCCAACGAGGAAGTCACGCAGATGGGCAGGTGTGGGCTCGCGCCCGTCACGTACGACGATCACCGCGAGGGGACGTTCCTGCCACTTCTCGTCCGGCACCCCGATCACAGATGCCTCGAGCACATCGGGGTGTCCGGCGAGCAGCAGTTCGAGCTCGACCGAGGAGATCCACTCCCCGCCAGACTTGATCACGTCCTTTGTGCGGTCGGTCAGCGTGACGAAACTGCGTTCATCGATCCGACCGACGTCGCCGGTGCGCAACCAACCGTCCTGAAACTTCTCCCCGTCATCCTCTTCGCCGATGTACGAGCCGGTGATCCAAGGTCCGCGCACCTGCAGCTCGCCGACGGCTTCGCCGTCGTGCGGGAGCTCATTGCCCGCGTCGCCGACGATCCTCAATTCCACACCTGGAACCGGACGGCCTTGAGTGGCTCGCAGGCGCCACCGCTCCTGCGTGTCGAGCGATGCCGGCGGACGCGCGACGGTGGCCAGCGGCGAGGTCTCGGTCATTCCCCACGCCTGGACAACCTGTACGCCGTACTTCTCCTCGAAGATCTCCATCAGGTGAACGGGCACGGCGGAGCCACCGCAGGCAACCAGGCCGAGAGAGGAGATGTCGTAGCTGGGGTTGGCCTCCACGAAGTTCAGCACGTCGTTCCAGATCGTCGGGACCGCGCCTGCGACGGTTGGCTTCTGGGCATCGATGAGCCGTACCAGCGGCTCGGCCTGCAGGAACCGGTCAGGCATGAGAAGGTCGGCACCTGCCATGAGGGCGGCATAGACCAGTCCCCAGGCGTTGGCATGGAACATCGGCACAATAGCGAGGATCCGGTCATCGCAGCCGACTCGCAGTCCGTCGGCGGCGCAGGCCGCCATCGAATGCAGGTAGGTCGACCGGTGGCTGTAGGCGACGCCTTTGGGGGTCCCGGTGGTACCGGAGGTGTAACACATGGCGGCTGCTGACTGCTCATCGAGGTCAGGCCAGTCGAACGTCTCGGGCTGAGCGGAGATGAACTCCTCGTAACCCACGACTGTGAGCCCGTCACGGTGCAGCGGGGTGAGGTCCACCCCCCCGGTCACGACGACGGTGTGCACACTGGTGATGTGCGGCAGCACGGGGGCCAGCAGCGGGACCAGGCTTCCGTCGAGAATCACGACCCGGTCCTCGGCGTGGTTGCCTATGTAGACGAGTTGATCTGAGGCGAGGCGTAGATTGAGAGTGTGCAGTACCGCGCCCATCGAGGGCACCGCACAGTAGGCTTCCACATGTTCCTGGTTGTTCCACATAAAGGTTGCGACGCGCTCATCGCCTGTGATCCCGCAACCGCGCAACGCGTTGGCCAACTGGGCGGACCGCCGTCCGATCTCGGCGAACGAGGCGACCTTCACGCTCCCGTCGGGCTGCAAGGTCCGCACGGTTGCCGAGCCATGCACACTCGAGCCGTGGCGCAGAATCGCCGCAGTTGTCAACGGGACGTTCATCATCGTGCTCTGCATAGCATTCCTTGTTGAGAGAGTTGCCTTCGAACACAGCGATCCGGAGACCGAGCGTCCGGGGAAAAGTGGGGCTGTCAGCGATCTGCAGCCATAAGCGAGCTTGAAGCAGACTCCAGGGACTCGACCAGGTCCAACTCCAGCTCTGGCAGCCGGCTAGCCGCCAAAGACATCCCGGCCGCGCGCGCTCGCACATCAACGTCGCGCCGGATACCGGCACGTGCAGTCTCGGTCCATGCCTGCGCACAACGGCTGGCGGAGACGGCGAGTTGAGCGGTGGCGAAGTCGCCGGTCAGGCGTGCGACATCCGCGCAGCCATCGGCGAGCAATCGGCGGAACAGCCCGCCGCCGGTACCTGCCTTCTCGATAAAAGCGCTCAGGCTGAACAGGAGGATCTCGAGGTCGTCTATCGGAAGATCGGCCCAGGTCCGAACGTCGGCCGCCAGCTGTACGACCGCAGCTAGGCCCTCGGCCCCGGCCGCCGCTGTCGTGAGATCGACGATCCCGGGCTGCGACGGGCGGCGCATACTGGCCGCGGACTGGCGAAATGCCTCTGCCGCTACTTCCGCCACGTCTGGCAGCGCGTCCGGCCAGATGATGCGGTAGGTGCAGTGGCGCGTCGGTTCCGGGAAAGACTTCGAGGACCGCGCCCGAGCCAGCGCATCGAGCGGGACCTCCTGCACCTCGGCGCGGTCATTGTCCACGACAAAAGCGATCCCCTCGGCCTCGTCGTGACCGATCACGACGATATCGTGGCGACTCATCCGCAACTGGACCCGCAGGTACGGCAACTCACCGATGTCGCCCCACACCAGACTGGGTCTGCCTGCTTCGATCTCGTCGAGAACCCATGACCATCCCTCGCGAGGATCGTCGGTCGTGAGAACGTGGACCTGTCCGCCGAGTCGGCGGGGTAGATCGACTTCGAAGTCGGCACCTCGTCCCACCAGGTACAGCGGTGGGACGAGGTCGCTCGACCGGAGGTAGGATAGCCCCACCGCGCCACCGAGCGCGAACACCAGACCTTCGTCGGGCGGTCCATCCCACCCCAGACCATGCCAGTGCAGAAGATCGCGCATCGCGCCAGAGCCGCAATGCCCCGCCATCCGATGCGGGTAGTCCTTGATCAGGGTTCTGCGGGGCATAGGAGTTCCTCTTCGGTGGATCGGCGCACGACGGGGTTCGAAGACTGGATCAGTTGCTCCGGATTCTGTCCAGGTAGGCCTGGCGTATCCTCATGTCGACGTCGTCGAGGAACACCGAGTCCGTGCCCAGGGCCGATCCGAGCCAGGTAGCCAACCGACCGGGGACGAACTTCATCGCGGCGACCATGCCGCCGGCGAGGCGGGTGACACGCACGAAAGAACGCGGATTCTCGATCAGATCGGCTGTCGCTCGAGCGATCTCCTCGGGCTCGGCGTTGCGCAGTCCCTTGGCCCCAGCCGTCCCAGCGACGAGCTCGGTGTTGGTGAACGTAGGCCGGACCGTGGACAGCTGGACCCCGGACTTGCGGTATTCCTGTCGTGCTGCCTCAGTGAACCCGATGACCGCGAACTTGGTGCCGCAATAGGTCGCCAGACCGGGTACGGCGAGCTCACCGGCCAGTGATGCGGTGTTGATGATGTGCCCGGCACGCCGCGGCAGCATCCGTTGGAGGGCGAGTTTGGTCCCGAAGATGACTCCCAGGACGTTGATCTCGACCTGCCGCCGGGTCACCGCGTCGGCTTCCTCGTGGGCGTGCCCGGTGGGCATGATGCCCGCGTTGTTGATCAGCACGTCGAGGGGGCCGAGGCCCCCCTCGACCAGGTCGAGAAATTCGCGGAACGAGTCGGGATCGGTGACATCGAGGCGGGTGACGACCTTCACCCCGAGCTCGACGGCGGCCTCTTTGGCACGTGCCTCGTCGACGTCGCCGATGGCGACGCGGTGGCCTCGTCGGATCAGCTCCTTCGCGGTCTGGTAGCCGATGCCGCGGGCTCCGCCGGTGATCGCCACAGTCTTGGCGGCAGTGTGGGGGATGTGCGTCGTCACTTGCTGTTCTCCTTGTTCAGGCCGAGGCGTTGCCACAGGCCGCGGCCGGCTGCCGCGCGCAATACTCTTTCGGCGATGGCCGCACGCCGGGAGGTGTACGGGTACCACGTGAGTTCTCGTGCCGGGACAGGAATCCGCGGCTCGGTCACCGCCTGGACCCGGCAGTACTTGTGCAGCCCGTAGGCACCGCCGAGCCGCGCACCGATACCCGATGCCTTCCATCCACTGTGCGGCAGTGTGGTGGCGAAGAGGTTGCTGAAGACGTCGTTGATGTTGACCGCACCCGCGTCCAGGCGTTTCGCAATGCGCTGTGCCCGAGCGTGGTCGCGGGTCCACACCGTCGCAGACAGGCCGTACGCCGAGTCGTTGGCCAGACGGATGGCCTCGTCTTCATCCGCGACCAGCATCACCGGGATCGTGGGGCCGAAGGTCTCCTCGGTCATGCAAGCCATCGTGTGGTCGACACCGACCAGGACGGTCGGAGCGTAGTAGTTCCCGACCGCACTCCGGGTTCCGCCGGCCAGGACCCGCGCACCCGCCGCCACCGCCTGGCTGACGTGGCGATCGGCGATCTCGACCTGCCTCGCAGTGACCATCGCACCCACGTCGTCACCTGTCGCCGCACCCTGGGCCAGGGAGCGCACCCTCTGCGTCAGCCGGGCCACGAACTCGTCGTAGATCTCAGCTACCACGTATACCCGCTCGACGGAGATGCAGACCTGCCCTGCGTTGAACAGACCGCCCCACGCGATCCCCTCCACCGCACGAGCAAGGTCGGCGTCCTCCAGCACTATCGCCGGATCCTTACCGCCCAGCTCCAGGCTCACCGGCTTCAGGTGCTCGGCGCAGCGGATCGCGACCGCACGCCCGGTGGCTGTCGAGCCGGTGAACTGCACGAAGTCAGCGGCGTCCACCACCGACGCACCCGCTTCGCCGGCACCCACAACATGGGCCAAGACCGGAGGGGCGCCGATCTCGTGCCAGCCCTCGACGACCCGCGCACACGTCAGTGGCGTCTCCTCCGAGGACTTCGCCAGGACCGCGCATCCGGCAGCCAACGCGGGCGCTGCATCCATGAGGAAGAGGGTGATCGGGAAGTTCCAGGGCGTGATGAGCCCGACAACCGGATATGGGTGGTAGGTCTTGGACAGCCGCTTCGGCAGACTCAACAGACTCGAGGACCTGACCTGCTCGCCAGCGAGAAACCTCTCGGCGTTGTCAGCGTAGTAGGTGATGAATTCGCACGACGCGGTCGTCTCCACGAGGGCATCTGGGCGCACCTTGCCCGTTTCGGCTTGCAGCAGATCGGTGAGCTCGTCGGTGTGAGCCAGGATCCAGTCCCGCCAGCGATGCAACCATCTGGCGCGTTGCCGCGGGCCAGCCTCGACCCACCCGACCTGGGCGCAGCGGAGGTCAGCCGCGACACCGTTCACGGTCTCGCGATCATCCACAGGGACGGTTGCGATCAGCCGGCCATCGGCTGGGTTGCACACGTCCAAGGCGTCCGCTGCGGTCGCCGTGCTCATCGGTCCTCCAGGGGTGAGTGGAACCCACCGGAGATCCCGTCGGGCTGGGTGCGGCTGGTGGGTGTGTCGGTGAAAGCGTCAGCGATCACGTCAGCGCGCTTGAACATCAACGGTCCATAGGTATGCCGAAGCTCGGTCAGGATCGCGTTCAAAGGCAGATCGTCGAAGATGCCGCGCTCGCGGACGTACTCCATATGCTGGGCTCCGTCGGCGGTGAAGGCGTGCAGGAGTGCGTCGCGATCACCGTCGAAATCCACCGGCGGCACACCGAAACGCGCACACAACTCGGTGTTGAACGCAGGCGTCGCCTTCAACCACCGGCCGTCGATGTAGAGACGGCTGTAGCCGTGATAGACGAACAGGTCTGTGCCGCCCATGAGCGCTCGCAGCGCTTCGGTCTGCAGGTGATTGCGGACGTCAGCGAAACCCAGCAGCGCCGGAATCCCTGCCGCTCGGCACACCGCGGTCAAGAGCACCGCCTTCGGGACGCAATAGGCGCGCCCGGACTCGAGGACGAAGCTGGCTCGATAGTGGGCGGGATTGTCCGACACCGTGTAGGGGTCGTACCAGATCTGGTCACGGACGGCGGTGAAGAGGCGATTGGCCTTGTCCCGGTCGGTGCTCGCATCCCCAACCGCGGCGGCGGTGAATGCCCGGACGGACTCGTGCTCGATGTCGAGGAAGTCGGTCGCCCCCAAGAACGCCACCGGTGCCGGATTCATCTGCGCTCCAGGGTGATCGGCAACCCGTCGACAGGAATGGGGAGCGAGGTGTTGTCCCATCTCACTTCATACTGGTCGGGGACCGACCAGGTGTAAGTGCGCAGCATGTGGTGCAGGATCGCCTTGACCTCGAGGGTGCCGAAGTGCAGACCAATGCACTTGTGCACTCCTCCGCCGAAGGGGATCCACCCGAAACGGTGATTCTGGTCCTCATGGCGCGGCTCGCTGAAACGGTCGGGGTCGAAGGTGTCGGGCTCGGTCCAGCACGACTCGTCGAAGTGGTTCACCGCAGGAGCCACGGCCACCAGGGTGTCCGCCGGGATGTGGCGTCCGGCAATCTCCACGTTCTCGATCGTCTTGCGCATCACGATCGGCACGGGCGCCACGAGGCGCAGCGTCTCCTTGATCACCAGGTCGAGAGTCGCCATCGAGTCCAGGTCGTCGATGTCGGGGCGGCGTTCACCGAGTCGGTCGGACTCGGCCCGAGCCCGTTCCTGCCAGGCTGGGTGCTTGGCGAGGAAGTAGGCGGCAGCGGTGGTGGTGATGGTCGAGGTATCGTGGGCCGCCATCATCAAGAAGATCATGTGGTTGACGACGTCCTCATCAGTGAACGCCTCACCGTCGGCCGTGCGCGCATGGCACAGCCCCGCAAAGAGGTCGTCTCCCTGGGCACTTCGAGCCGTCGGCAGATGCCGGGTGAAGTAGTCCTCCAGGAGCGTGCGCCCATGGACTCCGGCGCGCCACCGAGTCCCCGGCAGCGGGAAACGGATGATCGAGCTGGCTGCGCGCACGGTGGCCACGAAGGCGTCGTTGATGGCGTCAGTGTCCTCGCTCCCTCCCCGACCTGCCATGAAGACCTCCGTTGCGACGTCGAGAGTCAGGGCCTTCAACAGTGGGTAGATGCGCGTGGACCGGCCCGCTGTCCACCTGCGGATGCTGGTCTCCAGCGTCGGGCCGAGCTGGTCGACGTAGCCGGCGAGCCGGTCGCGGGTGAACGCCTCCTGCATGATCCGCCGATGCATCCTGTGCTCGTCGAAGCTCATCAGCATCAGGCCCCGGTGAAAGAAAGCATCGATGAGATAGGTCCACCCGTCCTGGGAGAACGACTTCGCCTTGGTCGTCAGCGCCTCCTGTGTGGCATCCGCGCCCGCCACCATCACGATTCTCGTGCCGAAGGCGCCCATCCACCAGACCGGTCCGAAGCGTTGGTACCTGGCCCGGGTGAAGTTGGAGCCGAACCTGATGTAGTCCAGGGTGTGACCGAGCAGAGGCATGCCCGCGGTCCCTCGGACGGGCTCGAGCCCCGACCCCGCCGGGGGCGGGGCGAGCTCACGAACAGGCCACTGGTCGCTGACCCCTAGCAGGGTCGCGTCGGCCCGACTCGGCAATGGTGCCAGGAATACCGACGAGAGCCGCTCACGACCCTTCGCCAGCGGGAGCTGGATGATGTTCGTCACTGACGTTCCTTTCCGAAATGTGGGCCCGTACTCGCTGTTGTCGTACCATCGCCGCCAAGGGACCGATCACCTCAGACAGAGCCTGCGAGCACCAGTTCGGTCCGGCCAATGGGGAGTCGCTGCGTGATGACCCGCTTGCTGAACATGAAGTGACGGGGCCGGTTGATGCAGTCGGCGGCGATGAGCTCGCCCGCACGCAGGTAGAAGCAGGTGAAGTCGCGGTCCCGGGTCGGGTCGCCGCTGAGGACGACTTCGTCGTACCCGGTGTTGAGACCGGCGATCTGGAGCTTGAGATCGTATTGATCCGACCAGAACCATGGAAGCGCCGCGATCATCTTGGACTTGCCGCAGACGGTCGCGGCCGCCACCTTGGCCTGCTCACCCGCACTCGGCACGGACTCCAGGCGTATGCGACGGCCGTAACGGGCCATGTCATGGCTGGCGCAGTCCCCAGCCGCCACGATGTCGGGGTCGCTGGTCCGGGTCTGGTCGTCGATCACGACGCCGTTGTCGACGACCAGACCCGCGGCGGCGGCGAGCTCGGTGTTCGGCTCAACGCCGATACCGACAATGACGAGGTCGGTGGGAATTGATTCGCCACTGGACAGGAACACCTCGCGGACCCTGCCGTCACCTGATAGAGCTTCGACCAGCGCGCCCGTCCGGATGTTCACGCCCTCCTCCCGGTGGATCCGGTCGAAGAACGCCGATACAGCGGGGGCGGTGACCCGTTCGAGGACGCGCTCGGTCGCCTCGAGTACAGTGACCTCCAGACCGAGCGCACGCAATGAGGCGGCCGTCTCCAGTCCGATGTAGCCGCCGCCGATGATCACAGCCCGACACCCGGGGCTGGTGGCCTCTCGGATCATCTCGACGTCCGCAGCGGTGCGTAGGTAGTAGACGCCGACCAGGTCGGCCCCCGGGATGGAAAGCCGTCGAGGGCGGGCCCCAGTGCACAGCGCGAGCTTGTCGTAGGGCAGCGCGTCGCCGGTGCTCAACACGAGATGACCAGCCGAGCGGTCGATCGCCTCCACCTTCGCATTCAGGAGTTGGATCCCCTGCTCGGTGTAGAATTTGGCGCTGCGGATCGCGAGTTCGTCGAGCGTGCTCTTCCCCGCCAGGTAACCCTTCGACAGCGGCGGGCGTTGATAGGGCAGCGCCGACTCCTCGCCGATGAGGACGATCTCACCGGTCCACCCTTCCTGGCGCAGACTGGCCGCGAGTTGGGCCCCGGCATGGCCGGCCCCGACGATGAGGGCCCGCTGCGAGGTCATGCGCTGGATTTCGGGGTGAGGCGGACCATCATCTTGCTGATGCCCCTCACGAAATTGGACTGCACGTACTCTGGCTCGCCGACGACCTCGATATTGTCGAAACGGGGAAGCAACTCCTCCCACAGGATCCGCAGCTGGAGCTCGGCCAGCCGGTTGCCCATACAACGATGGACGCCGAAGCCGAAGGAGATGTGGTTGCGGGCGTTGGCCCGGTCGATGATGAACTCATCGGGCCGTTCGAACACGCGCTCGTCGCGGTTGCCCGAGGCGTACCACATCACTACTTTGTCGCCCTTGCGGATGAACTGCCCGTTCAGAATGGTGTCGGCCTTGGCGACCCGGCGCATATAAGCCAGCGGGGTTTGCCACCGGATGATCTCCGAGCCCATGTTGGGGATCAGGTCGGGGTTTGCCTTCAGCTTCTCGAACTGATCGGGGAAGCGGTTCAGCGCAAGAACACCGCCGCTCATCGAGTTGCGGGTCGTGTCGTTGCCTCCGACGATCAGCAGCACGAGGTTGCCCAAGAATTCCATCGGGCGGTCGATCAGGTCCTTGGTGTTCTCGTTGCTCTGCAACATGGTGATCAGATCGAAGCCGGGTTCCTCCCCGGCAGCCATCCGCGCTGCCTTGTCGTGCCAGAGAGCGCTGAGACCTCGCGCCATGTCGCGCATGCCGGGGAACACCTCGTCGTTGTCCGAGGGCCCGCCGTTGGCTTGCTCCAGCGACGTCGCGAGATCTGACCAGTAGACGAGCTTGCGACGCTGCTCGTACGGGAAGTCCAGAAGGGTGGCAAGCATCCGAGCGGTCAACTCGATCGAGACGTTCTGCACCCAGTCGAACGGCTGATCCACGGGCAGGTCGTCCAGCACCTCCTGCACACGCGATCGAATCAGCCCCTCCATCTCACGCAGGTTCTTCGGCGCAACAACGCCTTGGACAGCGGCCCGCTGCGCGTCGTGGCGTGGCGGATCCATCGCGATGAACATCGCGATATCAAGGAAACGAGGCGGGGCCCCGATGACAATGAACGGCTCGGCGGAGAAGAGCTCGTGGTTCTTGTCCACGGCCACGATGTCGGCATGCCGCGTGACAGACCAGAACGGACCGAACGCACTGTTGGGCTGGTAGTGGACCGGCGCCTCGTTGCGCAAGCGCTCGAAGTAGGACTGCCAGCGCCCCTGGCGATAGAGAAAAGGGTTGCTGAGGTCGATGTCGGCGAGCTCGACGTCCTCGACCGGCGGGATAGGACTCTCGACGAAGAGCTTCTCTCCGTTCGTCCCGGTCACCCATCGCCGGGTCTTGTCATACAGATGCGCGCCCTGGATCTGCAGATCCATCGGGATGGTCGACTGAACCTTGGCGGTGATTGCTTCAGGAATCTTCATCAGGTCTTAACCGTTTCTCGCCGTCACATCTGGAATTCGGGTAGTTCGACGATCAAGCCGTCCCACGCCGCCGACGCCGCCATCTGGCAGGACAGCCGGGAGGTCGGCTGGCGCTCGGGGTTCATCGCGAGCATCTCCTCCTCCTCGGGACCCGAGAGGCCGACCTGCTCGGACCATTGCGGATCGACGATCACATGACAGGTACCGCACGCGGCTTCGCCTCCGCAGTCGCCGTCGATGCCGGGCACCGCGTTGTTGGTCGCGACCTGCATCAGCGACTGCCCTTCCTCGATGGGCGCCTCGTGCTTCTGGCCATCGTGGGAGACAAAGGTGACAACTGCCATAGCCAACTCCTGGATACGTCGTCTTCAATGTGAACTTGGTCAAAGTGTTGTCGAAGACGAGCGCGGCGGCTATGTTCGGCAGAGTCAGAAACTTGTGAATTCGGCTCAAAGGGGACCAGGGTGAACCTCAACGAGGAGGGTGTGCCTCCACTCATGTTCGCGCAATTGCTCGAGAGCCAAGCACTCGACTCAGACGCTGTCGCGCGGCTTCGCAACATCATGGCTCGCGAAGGAATCGACGAGACGACGTTGATCCAGCGGAACATCCAGGCCCCGATACGGTGGTTTCGCGAGGTGTACCCCGCACTCGATGTCGACCAGGCAACTACGCTCGGCTTCGCGTTCGCCGAGCAGGCTCAGTTGACGTCCTTTGGCCCGTTGAGCTTTCCTCTGGTCAGTGCAGGTTCGGTAGCCGAGATCGTCGAGCTGCTCACCTATCTGCCTTTGATCTCGACGGCCCTCAGCCCACAGTTCCACCCAAGAGACGAGGGGCTTACTGTGGGGCTCAGCGCACATACAGGCGATCCGGCCCTGAACTGCCTGGTCGTCGCGTACAGCGGGTCGGCGCTCCTGCGCCTGCTTGACATGCTCGCTGGCGATGTGCCGACCGTCACCCTCCATCTGAGCTGGTCGGCGCCGAACTTTCTGGCCAATCATGAGGACGCCCTAGCTGGGCGCCTGTACTTCGACGCTCCGACGTCATTCCTTCGTGTCCCCGCGGATACCCTCAACGAGGTATGTAGGTTCTCCGATCCCGTCGCCTATCGCCTCGCCATCGTTGATCTGCAGCAAACCCTCGAACAGCGAAGCAGAACCACGTCTTTCTCGGAGAAGGTGCGACGGCTCCTGGAGGAGGATCCCGGCAAACGAAGTAACGACTGGGTCGCACACGAGCTCTCGATATCCCGTAGCACACTCAAGCGGCGCCTGTCCGAGGAGGGGACCACCTTTCGCGAGTTGCGCGAATCATTCCTGCGTGATCGTGCGATGCTGCGGCTGCTCGACCGATCGATGTCGGTGAGTGAGATCGCTGCGGATCTCGGATACAGCGACCTCGCCAACTTCTCTCACGCCTTCAAGCGGTGGACTGGTCGCTCTCCACGCGAATTTCGGCACGAATAACCTACCCGTCCCGCCGCTGGTATAAAAAAGGCTGCGTGAAGTGGTGGACTTCGGATCAGCCTCGAACATGCACAGTGATCAGCGAGTCATATTGAGAGCATGTCTCATGTGGAGAGCTTCTTGAAGCAGGTGAGCGCCGCGGCGAGTTGCAGGAAGCCGGTGAAGTGCTCGGCGTGGCGTTCGTAGCGGATTGTGAGCCTGCGGTAGCCGGTGAGCCAGGCGAGGGTGCGTTCGATCTTCCATCGGTGCCGGCCGAGGCGGTCGTTGCGTTCGATGCCGCGACGAGCGATCCGCGGGACGATCCGGCGCTCCCGCAACCAGCAACGGTGAGCGGCGGAGTCGTAACCTTTGTCGGCGCGCAGGCGACCCGGTTTGCGTCGTCGCGGCCCACGACGGGACCTGACCGCGGGAATGGCCTCGACCAGCGGCCGCAGCATGGTGCTGTCGTGGGTGTTCGCTGCAGAGACGCCGACAACCAGCGGAATTCCCTCGGCCTCGGACAGGACGTGGATCTTCGATCCTTTCTTGCCGCGATCGACCGGGCTGGGCCCGGTCAAAGATCCCCCCTTTTCGCCCGGACACTCGCGGCGTCCAGGATCGCTGCCGACCAGTCCAGCTCACCCGAGCCGCCGAGTCGATCGAGCACCTCGCGGTGCAGTTTCTCGAACACCCCCGCGCGTACCCAGGCCGTGAAGCGGCGATGCGCGGTCGGGACGCTGACCCCGAACGACGGCGGCAGGTGCCGCCAGGCGCAGCCGCTGGTCAATACGAACACGATTGCGGTGAACACCGCCCGGTCGTCGACCGGCGCACTGCCACCACCCTGCGGTCGGGGGGCGAAGGCCGGAATCAGCGGTTCGGCGATCTCCCACAACGCATCCGGCACCAACCGGATAGACAACTCGTCAACCACGAACTACATCATGCATCACAACCCACTTCATCCACGTGAGACACGCTCTGAATACTAGCTTGCCCGACCGCGGCGCCCAACTATCGGCTGTCCGCCAGATGTCGGCGCATGTTCGGCCCGTCCAGGGCGATGATCTCGGCGCCGGCGACGATCCGGTTGAGGATCGATTCGGCGATGACCGCGTCCTGGAGCGACTTGTACCAGTCCGGCGGATCGAACTGCGAGGTCACCAGAGTCGAACCTCGACCTTCACGAGCGGCCAGGATGTTGAGCAACTCGGCCGCGGTGTGCGCAGCCACCGGCGTCGTCAGGAAGTCATCCAGGACCAGCAGGTCACAGTTGTGCAGATCCGTCAGGAAATCCAACCGCCGCTGCGAGGTCGGTTCCAACACGGCGAGCCGGTTGGCCAGATCGTCGAGCCGGAAGAACCTCGCGCTGTAGTACTTTCGGCACGCGGCATTGAGCAGTGCCAGAGCCACATAGGTCTTGCCCACGCTGGACTGACCGAGCACGACAAGATTGCGGGTCGACTCGATCCATTGACAGCTGGAAAGCCGTGCGATTAGCTCCCGATTGAGGTTGCGGTCAGCCAGATAACGGATCTCTTCTACGCAGGCATCAGGGTTTGGCGTTCTGGAGGCCTTGAGTAGTTTCTGGGTCCGACGTTCCTGTCTGGCCGTGATCTCCTTATCCAGCGCGTGGAAGATCTTCTGGGAGAAGGTCCACTCGTCGCAGGCGGGATCGTTGGCCAGCTCGATGACGGTCTGCCCGAACGCGGTCATACGCAGCTGCGTGAACAACGGCATGTCCGCGTCGGTGAGGTGACGATCGATCACTTGGCCCCTCCCTCATCCGTCAAGTCGGCTCCGGTGGCTCCGGTCAAGGCAGAAAGGCTGAACTGCTCGGGCCCGGCCAGATGCGCCCCGGTGGTGTCGCGCTGTCCCGCCGGTGGCGCTACCGACGCAGCAGTCGCTGGTTCCGCCGCGGTGGTCGGTCGTGCGGCGGCCTGGGCCCGCAGCGCCGCCAGGCGTTGCTTGACCGCGGTGTAGGAGATCGCCCGTCGGGTCTGTTCGGAGACAAGTTGCCCGCAAGCCCGCTCGAGGAGTTGTTTGTCGCTCTTCCCCAGGGCGAGGATGTTCTGGCACGAGCGGTAGCCCTGGGCCTCGATGCGTTGCCGGTCGAGCAGGTCGCTGATCGCGGCCACGGTGCACGGACCGACCTTGTGGGCCTGGCGCACGAAGTACGCCCGGGACCACAGATCCGAGGATTGCAGATGCTGGGCGGGCACGTGCTCGGGGTCGGTGACGTACGAGTGCCGGCGCCCGGAGACGGCATGGGAGGCGATGACTTCTCCGTCGCACATGATTGCGAGTGTTTCGCCGGTGATCTTCACATCGACGAGCTGACCGGCGAAGGTGTGGGGCACCGAATACTTCACCGTCGCGATCTCGACGTGGTAATCCCTGTTGACCTTGGATTTCCTCCAGGTCACCGGCTGCCACCGTGCGTCGGGCAGCGCCAGCAGTTGTGGCTGCTCGTGCTCGGCGAACAACTCCCGCCGGCTGATCTTCTGTCCGCGGAACGGGATGCGGTCATTGATCTGATCGACCTGGACGTTGATGGCCTCGCCCAGGTCGTCCAGGCTGGCGAACCGGCGGTCGGCGAGTCGGCCGATCACCCAGTTCGTCACGATCTTGACCCCGGACTCGACGTGCCCCTTGTCGCGGGGCCGCACCGCTCTGGTGGGCACCGCGGCGGTGCGGTGGTACTCGAGGAAGTCCCGGTAGGCGTGGTTGACCTCGCGGGCCCTGTCCCCGCGTGTGATCTGGTTCGACGCGGTCGAGGTGTTATCGGGCACGACCACTTGCGTGACGCCGCCGAAGTACTCGAATGCCTGCACGTGGGCATCGAGCCAGTTCGCTGCCTTCTCGTCCAGGCATCCGCAGGCGAAGACCATGCCCGAGTACGGCAGCGATGCCACGAACACCGACACCCGGGTCCTGCTGCCGGTGACCGGGTCGAAGATCGCCATCGTGGTGCCGGCCCAGTCGACCTGCATCGTGTGCCCGGGTACGTGCGCGATCCGCATCGTCAGATCGTTGACCTCGACGTACTCACCGATGATCTGGCAGAACCGCTGGTAGCTGTAGTGCCGCTGCCCCGGCGCCCCTTCGGTTTCCAGGTAGTTGGCCCACAGCACCCGCAGTGGGAGCTTCTTCTTGCCTGAGCGCTTCTTCACCGCGGCGGCGACATCGAACATCACGAAATCGATTGAGGCGTTCTTTCGCCCATCGGTGAACAAGGCGTCGATCTCCTCGGCGGTCAACGCCTCGATCTGGTCCTCGGTGGTCAGCTCCCGTTCACCGCAGATCTTCTTCGCTTTGGCGATCGTGCGGTGCGAGCATCCTGCGATCGCTTCGATCTCCCGGTACGACCTGCCTTGCAGCAACTGTGACATCACCAATCGGTAATCAGTCACCCGTGCCTCCTGTTTCGGGTTCACGCGCAGCCGAATTGCCACGCGTGAACCCGAGACGAGCACATCGCCTCGGCTACCGCTACCGGATGCTCATACTCGCGCTACCCGATCGTCAGAACCGTGCTACTCGAAACGCGTTCCTAACACACGGCCGTGTTCCAGCGACGGCTGGATCCTCCGTATCCTCGCCCTGCAAGGCGCGGACCTGGGCAACCGCATGTTCAGCATCGACCTCGCCGAAGAAGCCCGGGACGGGCGCGGTCACCCGCACCTCGAAAGTCGCGCGCACCACCCTCTACCGGCACTTCGGCAGCAGCACCCACCTGCTCGCGGCCACCTTCGAACGCCTACTCCCACGCGTGGACACCCCACCCGACGACGGG